>Ga0073904_10003572_pt1 | contig 11696 bp, 12 predicted proteins | sample KloWWTrecipitate_FD_66668 | JGI IMG/M metagenome (GOLD analysis project Ga0073904, IMG submission 66668) | Active sludge microbial communities from Klosterneuburg, Austria, studying microevolution and ecology of nitrifiers - Klosterneuburg... | ecosystem: Engineered > WWTP > Aerobic digester >... | reverse complement strand
GCCCGCCTGCGCCGGTCCCCGCCGGATATTGTCGAGCGTGACCGCCCCCAGAAGCGCCGCATCCGCCCGGCGGATCAGGAACAGCGGCACTGCGGTTCCTGCGGCTTCAGCGCGGGCCGCCCAATAAACCCGGTTGGTGAAGGCCTTGCGCGACAGCGAATCTTCGGCCCAGACCGGATCCCAAGGGGTCAGAAATTCACGGCTGGTATCGCGCAGTGCAGCCCATGCACGGTAGTCGGAATGGGTCGGCAACCTGAGCGTCATACGCTCGGTTTCCAGACGAATCTTTCGCCTGAGAAGGCCCATCAGGCTGCAAGCCTTTCCTTTAGCGCCTGAAGACCCGGCGCATCTGCAACCGGCCCGTAAAGCGCCAAAGCGGCAGCACCCTCGGTCACAATCTTCGCGCCGAAGCTGCGGACATCTTCGGTCGAGACGCCTTCGATTTCGGCCGTCGCCTCTTGCAGGCCCGGCACGCGGCCCCAGATCGCCAGATAACGCGCCATCCGTTCAGCCCGCGCCGAGGGGCTTTCCAGCCCCATCAAAAGCCCGGCCTTCAACTGCGCCTTGGCCCGCGCGACCTCTGCCTCGCTCATGTCGTCGGCGGCACGTTTCAATTCGTCCATCGTCAGGCTGCCCAGATCGCCGATCTCCTCGACGGAGGTTCCGGCATAGATGGTCAGCATACCGGTGTCGTCATAACTGCCCGCCTGCGCATAGATCGAATAACACAGCCCCCGCTCTTCGCGGATCTTCTGGAAAAGCCGCGAAGACATGCCGCCACCAACCGCCGTCGCATAGACCTGCGCGGTATGCATATCGGCGTCGCGGTAGGCCGGGCCACGAAAGCCCATGGCGAAATGGACCTGCTCCAGATCCTTCACCTCGCGCCGTTCAGCGCCCTGCCAGCGGGCCGGTTCGGGTTCCGGGCGGGCGCGCGGCTTCAGATGACCGAAGAGATCCTCGGCAATCTTGACAAGCGTCGCATGATCGACCGCCCCCGCCCCGGACAGGATCATCCGCTCCGGGCCATAATGATCGGCGACGAACGCCTGCAGATCCTTGCGCTGAAACGCAGAAACCCGTTCCGCCGGGCCAAGGATAGTGCGCCCCATCGCCTGATCGGGATAGGCCGCTTCTTGCAGCCAGTCGAAGATGATGTCGTCGGGCGTATCGAGCGCCTGGCCGATCTCTTGCAAGATCACATGGCGCTCGACCTCGATTTCCTTCTTCTCGAACTTCGGATTCAAGACGATGTCGGCAATCACATCCATCGCCAAAGGCACATCCGCCTCAAGCACGCGGGCGTAATAGGCCGTCATCTCGCGCGAGGTATAGGCGTTGATATAGCCGCCCACATCCTCGATCTGCTCGGCGATCTGAAGGGCTGTGCGCCGCTTGGTGCCCTTGAAGGCCATATGTTCCAGAAAATGCGCGATCCCATTCTGGTCGGGCCGCTCGTGCCGCCCACCCGCCGTCACCCACAGGCCCACCGCCGCCGAAGCGAGGCCGGGCATGTTTTCGGTCACGATCCGCAGGCCATTGGGCAGCGTGGTCAGGTCGGTCTTCAAATGCGGCGCCTTTCGCGGACGATTTTTTCGATGGCGGCCAGATCATTGGCCACGCGGGTCACCCTTTCGGGCCGGTCAAAGAGGTCGGCCATGCGGGGCGGCAGGTCGGGGCGAATGCCACTGGCCGCTTCGACCGCGTCGGGGAACTTGGCGGGATGGGCCGTGGCAAGCGTGATCATCGGAACGGTGCCCAGATGGTCGGACGCAACCTTCACCCCCACCGCGGAATGGGGGCAGAGCAATTCGCCCGAGGCGGCAAGCTCCGTACGGATCGCGGCGCTGGTTTCGTCCTCCGACACCCGGCCTGACGCGAAAAGGTCGCGCAAGGCCTGCAATGCGCCCTGGCTGACGGTGAAGCCGCCGTTGGCCTTCATCTCGTCCATCAGTTGCGCCACGGCCTTGCCGTCGCGACCATAGGCATCAAAGAGCGCGCGTTCGAAATTCGACGAAATCTGGATATCCATCGACGGGCTGATGGAGGGTTTGACCCCGTCCATCTGATAGCGGCCCGTGGTCAGGCAACGGTGAAGGATGTCGTTCTGGTTGGTGGCGATCACCAGCTCTTCAATCGGCAAGCCCATGCGCTTGGCGATGTAGGCGGCGAAAATGTCACCGAAATTCCCGGTGGGGACAGTAAAGCTGACCTTGCGGTGGGGGGCGCCCAGACTGACGGCCGAGGTGAAGTAATAGACGACCTGCGCCAGCACCCGTGCCCAGTTGATCGAATTGACACCCGCCAAACCCACTTCATCCCGGAAGGTGAAGTCATTGAACATGTCCTTCAGGCGCGACTGGCAGTCGTCGAAGTCGCCATCGAGGGCCAGCGCATGCACATTCGCCTCTGACGGTGTAGTCATCTGCCGGCGCTGCACATCTGAGACCCGGCCATGCGGGTAAAGGATGAAGACATCGACATTGGCCAGCCCGCGAAAGGCCTCCATCGCCGCCGATCCGGTATCGCCCGAAGTTGCGCCCACGATGGTGACGCGCCGCCCGTCGCGCGCCAACGCGATCTGGAACAATTGCCCGATCAGCTGCATGGCGAAGTCCTTGAACGCAAGCGTAGGACCGTGGAACAGTTCGAGCAGGAAATGGTTGGGCGCCAGCTGCACCAAAGGCGCACGGGCAGCATGACCAAAGCCGCCATAGGCCTTGTCGATGCCACTGCGGAATTCTGCATCGCTAAACGTATCGCCGACAAAAGGCCGCATCACGCGGAAGGCGGCCTCCTCGTAGGACAGACCGGCCAGTGCGGTGATCTCGTCCTGGGTCAGCGTGGGAATGGATTGCGGCACATACAGGCCGCCATCCCGGGCGAGCCCGGTCAGCATCGCCTCGCCGAAAGTCAGGACCGGGGCCGCACCCCGGGTCGATATATAGCGCATTCCGTTAACCTCAGTGCGTTCTTTGTCTGATACGCCACAGAAGATAGACTGTCATCCCCGCCCAGACCGCCGCCAGCGAAAACCATGTGATCGCATAGTTCAAATGATCGTTGGGGATGCCCGCCGTATCGACCGGCACCGGCACAATAGTGGGCTCCTGTCCCTGTGCTGATCTTGCCACGACAAGGATCGGCTCGGTTTTGAGGAATTCCGACATGCTGGTCACATCTCGGGCGAACCACAGGCGCGCGGCAGGGTCCGGCGGCGGCGTGTAGCTGTCGGTCTCATTGGGCCAAAGAAGGTTGCCGGTCACGGTCAGGGCGATGGGCGGACGCAGCGCCTTTTGCGCGGCTTCGGGGATGAACCCGCGATCGAGCAGGATCCTGCGCCCATCTGGCAGAGTGAAGGTCGTGATCACCTCATACCCCGGGCCTTCGTCTTTGCGACCGGACAGAACCAGAAGATCATCGCCCGTCTGGCCGGCCAGGCGCACCGGGCGGTAACGGTCCGCAACGGGGTCGGGCGCCACGATTTCGGCAAGGTCCACCGGGGTGTCACCAATACGGGCTTCGATCTGCGCGAGGATTTCCTGCTTCCAGGCCAGCCTGCGCAGTTGCCATGTGCCAAGCGACAGAAGGATGGCACATCCCGCAAGGCCCAGGATCAGCGGAAAAAGATAGCGACGCATAGCGGCATCCTTGCGGTCGGCGGGGTCGGACAAACTTGCCTGAAACGCCTTCTTCAAAAGCAAAGCGCGGGGAATGGTCCCCCGCGCTGCGCTTCGGTTTCGGGCGGCTCAGTGGACCAGCGCGCCGTGACTGCCCCAGATGTAGATCGCGGCGAAGAGGAAGAGCCAGACCACATCGACGAAGTGCCAGTACCAGGCGGCAGCCTCGAAGCCCACATGCTGTTCGGGGGTGAAGTGGCCCTTCATCGCCCGGACCATGCAAACCAGCAGGAAGATCGTGCCGATGATCACATGCGCACCGTGGAAGCCCGTCGCCATGAAGAAGGACGCACCATAGATATTGCCCGCAAATCCAAATGCCGCATGGCCGTATTCATAGGCCTGGAAGAAGGTAAAAAGCGCACCAAGAGCACAGGCAAGCGCCAGGCCGTTGATCATGTCCTTGCGGTTGTTTTCATGCGCCAGCGCATGGTGCGCCCAGGTGCAGGCGGCGCCGGAACAGAGCAAGATCAGCGTATTGATCAGCGGCAGGTGCCAAGGATCAAACGGCACGATGCCTTCCGGCGGCCAGATGCCATCGATGGCGGGCGAATTCGGCCCCATCGGGTAAAGCGCGTGCTTGAAGAAGGTCCAGAACCAGGCCGAGAAGAACATGACTTCCGACATGATGAACAAGATGAAGCCATAGCGCAGGCCGATGCGGACGACAGGCGTATGATCGCCGGTGTTGCCTTCGTGAACCACTTCCGACCACCAGCCGAACATCACATAAAGCACCAGGACCAGACCGATCAGGAACATCCAGGGTGTCACCCCCTTCATCCACATGACGGCCCCGAAGAGCATCACAAAGGCACCGACAGCACCCAAGAGCGGCCAGAGCGAAGGTTTCAGAATATGGTAGTCGTGGTTTTTTGCGTGCGCCATGTCGGTTTCCCTGCTTTGGCCTCAGTTATAGGCAGCCTTTGGCGCGGGCGAAAGCTCCGCCTGCGCCTCGGGCAGCTTGGTTTCGAAGAAAGTGTAAGACAGCGTGATATGACGGACACGGGCGGTGTCGCCGTCACGGGTGATTTCGGGATCGACATAGAAGGTGACAGGCATCTGCACCCGCTCTCCGGGCTTCAAGACCTGCTCGGTAAAGCAAAAACAGTCGATCTTGGTGAAATAGGCCCCGGCAATGTCGGGCGAGACATTGAAGCTTGCCGTTCCGGCGATCGTCCGGTCTGAACTGTTGTAGGCCTCGTAAAAAGCCATGCCGGTTTCGCCGATGCGCAGCGTCACCTCGTTCTCGACGGGTTTGAATTCCCAAGGCAAGCTTCGGTCGGTGTTGGCGTCAAAGCGGATGGTGATGGTCTGGTCGAGGATTTCACCCGTCGCTCCGGCCGCTGTCTGGGGCGTGCCGGCAAACCCTGTCACCTGGCAGAACCAGCTGTAGAAGGGCACGGCCGCAAAACTCAAGCCAACCATCGTGATCACGATGGCCAGAAGTTTGGCCGCAAGCCTGCCATTGGGGTTGGAAGTGGCACTCATGGCGCGGCCACCGTCGTGGGGGGATTGCCATGCGCGTCCTGGCGCGACACCTTCACGATGGTCAGCCCGAACACCAGCGCCACGAAAATCCCAAGCGCCAGCCCGAGGCCCAAGTTGCGGCCCCAGCGGCGCGTATGGAGTTCATGCTCCTTCGTGATCGCCATCACCAGCCCCCGTAACCAAAGCTGCGCAGCGAATCTTCTGCGAGAAGCGCACCGAAATGCAGGAAGAGATAGGCAAGCGAGAACCGGAAAAAGGCCTTTTCAACCTGATATTTGTCCGCCTCCGCCGCAGGTTCGTGGCGGCCCGCAATACGCAGCGCACCCAGAATGAACCAGCCGTTCAGGAGGACTGAAACCGCCAGATAGACTGGTCCGCCGATGGACGTGAAACCCAGCGCAAGGGCAACAGGCGCCAGAAGCAGCGTATAGATCAGGATATGCCTGCGGGTTGCCGCGCGCCCGTGGGTCACCGTCAGCATCGGCACGCCCGCGTTGGAATAGTCATCCTTCATGAACAGCGCCAGCGCCCAAAAGTGCGGCGGAGTCCACATGAAGATCAGCGCAAACATCAGGACGGAATCGATGCTGATGCCGCCCGTGGCGCAAGCCCAGCCGATCATCGGCGGGAAGGCCCCGGCGGCACCGCCGATCACGATGTTCTGCGGCGTCGAACGTTTCAGCCACATCGTGTAGATCACGACATAAAAGAAGATGGTGAAGGCGAGAAAGAGGCCTGCGAACCAGTTGGCCGCGAGGCCCAGCATCAGACAAGACAGGACCGAAAGTGCCAGACCGAAGCCCAGCGCCTCGCCCTCGCTGATCCGGCCTGCGGGGATCGGGCGGTTGGCGGTGCGCCTCATCACGCTGTCGATATCGGCATCATACCACATGTTCAGTGCGCCGGAGGCACCGCCGCCCAGCGCGATAAACAAGATCGCCGTGAACGCTACGAAAGGGTGGACCGGAACGGGTGCGACAATCAGGCCGACCATTGCAGTAAAGACCACAAGCGACATGACACGCGGCTTCAGAAGCTGGACGAAGTCGCCAAAGCCCGCCTCCTTGCCGTGGTCGATGGCGCTGATGTCGGTCATCCTATCCCCCAGAAGCAGGCGCGCCGGTCAGCGCGCCACGTCCGATCAGTTCGAGGCGACCTGAACAGTCGCCGAAATACCGGCATCGGCGGTCTTGGTACGGGCAACCCAGTCTGCATAGACCTGCTCGGACACGACCTTCACGGTGATCGGCATATAGGCGTGATCCTTGCCACAAAGCTCCGAACACTGGCCGAAGTAAATGCCTTCCTTTTCGGCATTGAACCACAGTTCGGCAATCCGGCCCGGCACGGCATCTTGCTTCACCGCAAAGGCCGGGACCGCCCAGGCATGGATCACATCCGCTCCCGTGACCTGCACAACAACGGTTTTGCCGACCGGAACCACGACCGCATTGTCCGTCGCGAGCAGATATTCATCTTCCGCGTAGCCATTCGCGGCCAAAGCTGACTTGTCGAGCAGGAAGCTGTCGAAGGCGATGCCTTCATCGGGATATTCATAGGACCAGAACCACTGGTTGCCGGTCGCCTTGATCGTCACGTCGGCAACCGGGATTTCCTGTTGTTTGAACAGGATCGGCAGCGAGAATGAACCAAGTGTCACGAGAATCAGAACCGGGATCAGGGTCCAGACGATTTCCAGCGGCGTATTGTGGGTAAAGCGCGCCGGCGTCGGGTTCGAACGCTTGTTGAAGCGCAAGACCACGATGGCCAGAAGCACTGTAACCAGCGCCACAACGCCGATGCACAGATAGAGCAGCACCCCGTCAAGCCACTGCTGGTCGCGGGCAAGCTCTGTCGCTGCGGGCTGGAAACCAACGCCGTCCGCATGGGGCTTGCCCACGGTTTGCAGCCCCGTGATGCCATCCTGAGCGGCGGCCATCCCCGCCAGTGCCACCGAGGTGATGCCGGCCGCGAGGCCCGAAAGAATGTTTGCAAAACGCATGTCGTGTTCCCGTTCCTGCCGCAGCTTGTTCCGCCGCCCCCGCGCCACCATGTCCCATGCACGGAGCCGGTTGTATACCGGACTTCTAAAATCATATTAGTGGCAGGGCGACAAGCAAAACTGTCGCGGCTATGCGTCGCATTTTGACCGATATCAAGGACAGGACAGGGGACAGACATGACAGACGGCAGGTTTCGCCCGTTCGAAAGCCATCTGGATCAGGGGCGCGCCCTGTCGATTCTGCGTGGCGCGGTCGCAGGGGCAGACGATGGGGAGCTGTTCTTGGAACGCCGCCGGTCCGAAGGGCTGGTCTTTGATGACGGGCGGTTGAAGAACGCCAGCTACGACGCATCCGAAGGGTTTGGCCTGCGCGCCGTACGCGGCGACGTATCCGGCTACGGACATGCGTCCGAGATTTCCGAAGCCGCGCTGATGCGCGCCGCCGAAACCGCGCGGCTTGCGGTGGGCGATGGCGGCGGGATCCTGGCCGATGCGCCCACCGGCACCAACCGCAGGCTTTATAGCGATAGCGATCCGATGCTGGATGCGACCTTCGGCCTGAAGGTCGAGACGCTACGCGAGATCGACGCCTTTGCCCGCGCCCTCGATCCGCGTGTGGTTCAGGTGTCGGCCACCATCGCGGCCAGCCTGCAGGAGGTCTTCATCTTGCGGCCCGAAGGTGGGCTCGTCTCTGACATACGCCCGATGAGCAGGCTCAATATCTCGGTCATCGTCGAGGAGGGCGGCCGGCGCGAGTCGGGCAGCTACGGCGGTGGCGGGCGCACCGGGCTGACAGAGATGATGGCATCCGGCCACTGGCAGTCGGTCGCACACGAGGCTTTGCGCATCGCCCTTGTGAACCTGCGTGCGGTCGCCGCACCTGCGGGGGTGATGGATGTGGTCGTCGGCCCCGGCTGGCCGGGCGTTCTGTTGCACGAAGCAGTGGGTCACGGGCTCGAGGGCGACTTCAACCGCAAGAAAACTTCTGCTTTTGCCGGGCTCATGGGCCAGCGGATCGCGGCCCCCGGCGTGACGGTTCTGGACGATGGCACGATCCCCGACCGGCGCGGCTCGATCACTGTCGATGACGAGGGCACACCTTCGGCCAGAAATGTGCTGATCGAGGACGGGATTCTGGTCGGTTATATGCAAGATCGCCAGAATGCCCGCCTGATGGGGGTGACCCCCACCGGCAACGGCCGACGGGAAAGCCACGCCCATACTCCCATGCCGCGCATGACCAACACCTATATGCTGGGCGGCGGCGCGAAGCCTGCCGATATCCTCGCCGACCTGAAGGACGGCATCTATGCCGTGGGCTTCTCGGGCGGGCAGGTCGACATCACCAACGGCAAGTTCGTCTTCAACTGCACCGAAGCCTACCGGGTCAGGAACGGGGTGGTGGGCGAGCCGGTGAAGGGCGCGACGCTGATCGGCGACGGCGCGACGGCGCTGAAGCAGATCCGCGCGATCGGCAATGACATGGCGCTCGACCCCGGTATCGGCAATTGCGGCAAAGCGGGGCAATGGGTGCCCGTGGGCGTGGGCCAACCCACGCTGATGATCGGTGGGCTGACGGTGGGCGGTTCTGCCGCCTAACGTTTGTCCATCCGACGTTTGTTGGGCGCATTTCCTTGGGTCATGGATTCCACCGTTGCCGCTGTGCGGCTATGACCGGTAGCTTCAGCATGACCACCGATCAGGTCGCGTCGCAAAAGGACATATCAGTGAGGCGTTTTTTCCTACCCGCCCTGCTGGCAGCATTTGCCAGCACCGCCGCCGCGCAATCCTTGCCCCTCATCGTCGAAGGCAACTGGCAGCCCCCGGACAGCGCCAACCAATTCCGCGCCGAACTGACGGAAGAGGGCGATTTCGCCCGCCTGCGCATCTACGATCAGGGCGCGACCGAACCAGTGCTGGATGTAGCGGAGTTCGTGCAGGTTATGGCCATCGCCCCGGATTCGGTGACGTGGCTGGAAAGCGTTCCGGGCGGTCTCAGAATCATCAGCGACAGCCCGACGAATGCCCACCCCTTCCGCGAGGAGATCATCTTGCAGCGCGCAGGCGGCAAGATCATCATCGCCCGCTCTTTCACCAACTGGGTAGAAGAGCCTTTCACCGACGAGTACGGCGTCGATTATGTGCCCGCCCAGCCCGGCGCGCTGCGCACCTGCACGGTGGATTTTCTGGATGGCACGGTTGATTGGTCCGGCGAAATGCAGCCCCTGCCCGATCTGTCTGCCGATGATACGCTCGCCAAGAATTGGGGATACGGGCGCGTCTACAGTCTGGGACTGTGCAAACCCTATGCCGATGCACAGCCCGCCCCTTGAACCGGCCCTGAATCCGAACGGAAGGATAGTCTCATGAAGTACCTGCCCCTCGCTTTCGTGCTGGCCGCAACAACGGCCCATGCCGAAACGGTGCTGAGCGATGTGACCGGCAACTGGGCCGCGCCCGAAAACAACGGTTACTTTTACCGGGCCGTTCTGACCAGCGATGGCGATTATCTGCGCCTGCGCATCTACGAAGGCATGGCCGCCGACACGCTCGAAGCCGAGCCGATGTTCGACAACCCAAAGATCGCCTATGCGACAGGGTCCACCCCCGGCGGCAAGGATTGGCTTGAAGTCGGGCCAACCGGCGCGCTCCTTCTCAACAGCGTCACTGTGAACGAGGGCTATGTCTATTCCGACCAGCTCACGCTCAGCCACATGGACAATATGATTGCCGCCATGTCCTACTGGCATTCGAACAACGGACCGGATGCGGCTGCCACGGTGCCCGACGATCCTTTCACCTGCTGGGCCGAGGGCTGCTATTCCTGCGCGGCGGATCTGTGGAATGGCACCGCCGTCGCCGGTGGGGACCAGATCACTGCGGGTCAGGGGCTCTACGAAGAACTCAATGCCTCGTTCTGGACACCCGAAAGCATTTACGACCTGGGCTTTTGCCCCGCCCCGAACTGAGGATTGCGCCATGTACCGGCTTTGCCTGATCGCCGCGCTGGCGGCCGCCCTGCCCGCCCATGCCGGCGATGAACTGGCCCGCGTCACCGGCACATGGGCCGATGGCACGGGATATACCGCCATCGTGACCGGAGATGGCGAAGAAGGGCAGGCTCGCATCATGATCTACGCCGATGGCGGCAATGACCCCTTGGTCGACAACCCGCACCTGACCGGCATTTTCGATGATGTGAGCCTGACCGCCGAAGCGGACGGCACTTTGGTTGTCAAAACCCACGCGCTCATCCCCGATCAGGTCGATTTCAACGAGATACTGACCATTGGTCAATGGGATGGCGAAATCGCCGTGCGCCGCTATCAGATTCTGTTCGGCGATCCTGCCACGCCGGATCAGCCGCCACGCCCCTATTGCGATGCGAATGTAGTTCAGGGCGAAATCGACTGGGCGGACATGGACGGTGAACGCGACGCGGGGGGGCCCCTGCCCTCTGCCGCAGACATGCGCCTTCAGGACTGGAGTATGATCCGTTCCGTCGATGTCGAGGCGCTCGCGCTCTGCCCGGCCTATGGCTGAAAATTTTCGGGAAACGGTCAAGTTGCACGCGAATCGTAACGATTGATTAACCTTACGGTTGATAAGTTGACCTTGCGAATGAGGCGAAGGCACGAGGGACAAGGTTTGTTTTCTTACCCCACCCCCTTCACCCCACCCACCACGGAAGATGACAGACTGTCGTGGCTCCGTCTCATTCGCTCCCGCCGCATCGGGGTTCAGACCTTCTGGCGGCTGATCGAAGAGCATGGATCGGCGCGGGCCGCGCTGATCGCCCTTCCCGAAATCGCGCGCGCCGCCGGGGTTCAGGCCTACGAGCCCTGCCCCGAAGGCGTCGCGCTGGCCGAACTGAAGGCCGCATCCCGTGCTGGCGCGCGGATGCTGTGCAAAGGGGCCGCGGATTATCCCGCCGGTCTGGCGCAGATCGGTGATGCGCCGCCGGTGCTGTGGGCGCGCGGCGACCTGAAAGTCTTGCAAAAACCGATGGTAGCGCTTGTCGGCGCGCGCAATGCCTCCTCCCTCGGCACGCGCATGGCGCGCAAACTGGCCGAAGACCTGTCGTTGGCGGGGGTTTGCGTGGTGTCGGGCCTGGCGCGTGGCGTCGATGCTGCCGCCCATCTGGCCGCCCTGCCGGGCGGCACCGTGGCTGTGCTGGCGGGCGGCGTAGATGTAATCTATCCGGCCGAAAACACGGGCCTTGCCGATCAGATCGCCCGGCAGGGCCTGATCCTGTCCGAACAGCCCATGGGACTTGCGCCCCTTGCCCGGCATTTTCCGCTGCGCAACCGCATCATATCGGGTCTGTGCCGCGCGGTGGTGGTGGTAGAAGCCGCCCTTCAGTCGGGCAGTCTGATCACCGCGCGCTCTGCGCTCGATCAGGGGCGCGACGTTCTGGCTGTGCCCGGCCATCCGTTTGACGGGCGGGCGGGCGGCTGCAACCTCTTGATCCGCGATGGCGCAACCCTGGTGCGCGGCAGCGAGGATGTGCTGGCTGTTCTGGA
>Ga0073904_10003571_pt1 | contig 11697 bp, 8 predicted proteins | sample KloWWTrecipitate_FD_66668 | JGI IMG/M metagenome (GOLD analysis project Ga0073904, IMG submission 66668) | Active sludge microbial communities from Klosterneuburg, Austria, studying microevolution and ecology of nitrifiers - Klosterneuburg... | ecosystem: Engineered > WWTP > Aerobic digester >... | reverse complement strand
GCTGCGGCTCACCGAGAATGGGATGCTCAAGCGGGCCGCGCTCCTGCTCTTCGACGAGGATCCCGAGCGCTGGGTGACCGGTGCGTGGGTGAAGCTCGGAATGTTCCGAGGCGGTGCCGATCTCGCCTACCACGACGAGGTGCATGGGGACCTGTTCTCGCAGATGGACAAAACCCTGGAGCTGATCTTCACGAAGTACATGGTGGCCTGGATCGGCTACCGAGGGATCGCGCGAACCGAGACGTTCCCCATCCCTCGCGAGGCGATGCGCGAAGCCTTGCTCAACGCGCTCATTCACAAGGACTACAGCTCGGGCAACCCGATCCAGATCCGCGTAGAGACCGACCGCCTATCGATCTGGAACGCCGGCCCTCTCCCGCCTTCTTGGACGGCGAAGACGCTGCTTGAGCGGCACACGTCGCAACCCCACAACCCCGACATCGCCAGTGCGTTCTTTCGAAGCGGGCTCATCGAGGCGTGGGGGCGCGGCTACGAGCGCATCACCGAGGCGTGCCGCGAACAAGGAACGCCCGAGCCGAAAGTCGAGTCGGACGGCAACGGCGTATGGATCAAGTGGGCGTGGGTGAACCCGACCTCTGACGCCGACCGTATCCGACCCCGCGGTGAAGTCAGCGACGGGCGACCTGTCGCCCCACCACTCACCCCACCACTCACCCCACCACTCACCCCACCACTCGGCGATCCCGTGGAGCGACTTCTCGTCGCTCTCGCTGGAGGGGACCTCGATGGGGCCGGGCTACGCGCGCATCTGAAGCTACGGGACAAGACCCACCTGCGCGAGCGCTACATCAACCCGGCGCTCGCGGGCGGACTCATCGAGATGACAATCCCCGACAAGCCGAACAGCCGCCTCCAGCGCTACCGGCTGACCGCGGAAGGCCAGGCGAAGCTCGCCGCGAAGCGCGGGGGCCGCCGATGAGGGCATCGTGCTGACCTCGGTCGTGAACGAGAACTTCAAGGGCCTCCGGGCTCGCCGGCGTATCGACTTCGCGCCGCTGACCCTGCTCTTCGGCGCGAACCAACCGCCCGGAGCTCATCATGGCTGAGCGCAAGTGGGCCTTCATCACCAGCGGTGCGACCTTCGAGGCGCTCGCGACGACTATCGTCTACTTCGAGGATCCCAAGGCCGCGCTCCTTGGCCGACGAGGCAAGGATGGTGGGCAAGACGCACGATCCGGCGACGGCACGCGCGTCTTTCAGGCGAAGCATCACGAGAGCGGGTCGGCCGCGAGCGCGATCCGCGACGCGAAGAAGGAAGCCGCCCAGATCGAGGGCTACCGTCAACCCGGGCACGCTCGACATGCCCAGTGGCAGGGCGTGACGCACCGGCGACTCGTCACGAACGCGGCCTTCAACACGACGGACAAGCAGAAGTGGGACACGGAGGTGGTGCCCCAATTCACGAAGCAGGGGCTCACCCCAGACTACTGGGAGCGCCAGACGCTCGAGGCGCTCCTTGACAAGCACCCCGAGATCCATCGCTCGTTCTGTTACCGATGTCCTGTCCCTCACCCCCGACACGGTCACGCCTCGCCCCTGCCCTCGCCCCTGCCCTCGCCCGGCTCGAACCACACGCGCTCGGCCGGCACCGACACGAGGCGCGCGCGACGCGCCTCGAGGTCGGCGGGAATACGCTCGCCGGCCTCGAGCACGAGCGCGGTGAGCCGCCCGCCGTAGACACACCCGGTGTCGAGCCCGGTGGCGAACGGGTGGAGCTGGAGCTTCTCGATCGCGTTGTGCCCAAAGACGAGCTGCTCGGGGCCACCGTACGCCTCGCCCCAAAGCACCTTGTTGCCCTCGCTGTCGCGGGCGTGCCGCGCGTTCAGCAGCGTGGACGCGTCCTGCGCGTCGAGCGGGCGGGTCGGGTCGACGCCCCCGTGGACCACCGTGAGGCCGTGCTCCGGGAGCGCGAGGGTGAGCGGCGAGGTCTCGAGGAGCACCCAGTCGGCGGGCCGCAGCGCCTCGGCGAGCGCCCGGTGCGGCTTCCCCGCGGGCTCCGCGCCGCGCGCGATCGCGGCGCGCTCGCGGAGCACGCGCTCTTCGTGGTTGCCGCGCACGAGCACCGCGCCCTTCTCACGCGCGAGGGCGAGCACGCCGAGCGAGTCGGGCCCGCGCGCGACGAGATCGCCCACGAACACCAGGCGATCGCCCGTGCCGAACCGCAGGAGCTCGAGCAGCCACTCGAGCTCGCGTCGGCAGCCGTGCACGTCGCCGACGATCACCGTGCGGTCGCGGCCGGTCCTCAAGTCCACGCCTACCCCGGCTCGACCACGCGCATCGACCCGTCGCCGAGGAGCTTCGCGCGCTTCGGGATGACGACGAGGCCTGTCTCGGTGACAAAGAACCGGCGCCTGTCGGCCTCGGTGTCGTAGCCAATCTCCATGCCGGCGGGGATCTCCACGTCTTTGTCGATGATGCACCGGCGAATCTTCGCGTGGCGGCCGATCTGCACCTTCTCGAAGAGCACCGACTCCTCCACCTCGCTGAACGAGTTGATACGGCAGCCGACGCTGAGCACGCTGCGGTGGATACGCCCGCCCGAGATGATGCACCCGTGCGACACGAGCGAGTCGGTGGCGATGCCCACACGCGCCTGGGCGGCGTCGCGAAACACGAATTTCGCCGGTGGATCGTGCGTGGCGCCCGTGCGAATAGGCCAGTGCTGGTTGTAGAGGTTGAACGCCGGGTGAATGCTGATGAGGTCCATTTGGGCCTCCCAGTACGCCTCGAGCGTGCCGATATCGCGCCAGTACGCGGGCTGCTCGGGGTCTTCGCCGGGCACAGTGTTGGTCTTGTAGTCGTACGCGAAGATCGCGAGCCCCTCCTTCACCATGGCGGGGAGGATGTCGTGGCCGAAGTCGTGCTTGCTGTCCTCGAGGCCCGTGTCCGTGTAGAGCGCATCCATCAGGGCCTCCGTGCGGAACACGTAGTTACCCATCGACGCCAGGCAGAACCCCGGGCGGCCGGGCATCTCCGGCGGATCGGCGACCTTCTCGTGGAAGGCCACGATGCGCCCGTCGGCGTCGGTCTCGAGCACACCGAACTCCCGGGCCTCTGCTTTCGGCACGGGGATGGCGGCGACGGTCGCGTCTGCGCGGCGCGCGGCGTGCGCGTCGAGCATCTGGCGGATGTTCATCTTGTAGACGTGATCGCCGCCGAAGATGCACACGTTCTCGGGCTGCTCGTCGGTGATGACGTGCTGGCACTGGTACACGGCGTCGGCCGAGCCCCGGAACCACGATTTGCCGGTGCGCTGCTGCGCGGGGATGGCCTCGATGTACTGGTCGAGGATGGGCGAGAGCCGCCAGACGCGCGCGATGTGCTCCTCGAGCGACGCGCTCTTGTACTGCGTCAGGATCTTGATGCGCGTGAGCCCCGAGTTCACGAAGTTGGAGAGGACGATGTCGATGATGCGGTAGCGGCCGCCGAAGGGCACGGCGGGCTTCGCGCGGTCGAAGGTGAGCGGGTGCAGGCGCTTGCCCTCGCCCCCCGCGAGGATCATCACCATCACCTGACTCGGATCCAAGCGGCTCGTATTCATCGCGACCTTCCACCGCCGCGTTGGGGCCACCCGCCGCGACGGCCCCAGGATAACCGCCCGGTCGTTGCGCTGCGCCAGGAATCGCGTAGTGGGGTGCGATGGCCCCACCGTCCGAGCCCCCGCGCCGAGGCAGCGTCGACTTCGTGCCCGAGGCCGCGACCGCCGCCAAGGTGCTCGAGGTAGCCTCCCGCCGCGCCAGCGCGGGCCGGGCCGGGGCGATGGCCACGGTGCTCGAGCGCCACGGGTCGGCGCCCTCCACCCCTGGGCAGAAGCTCTACGTGTGCGACGACGGCACGTCGGTGGGCACCGTGGGGGGCGGCGCCGTGGAGCGCGAGGTGCTGGCGGCCCTCGCGACCTTCCTCTCGGATCCGCCGCCCCGCCCCGAGGTCCGCGAGCTCCGCCTCGGCGCCGAGCTCGGGATGTGCTGCGGCGGCCGCGTGTCGGTGCTGCTCGAGCCCATCGCGGGGCTCGTGTCGTGCCTCGTGGTGGGCGGAGGCCACGTGGCCACGGCGACCGCGCCGCTGCTCGCGCGGCTCGGCTTCGCGGTCACCGTCGTCGACGAGCGCGACGCGTGGGGCGAAGACGGGCGCCTGGCCGGCGTGACCTCGCTCGTGGGCGCGTACGACGAGCTCGGCGCGGCGGTGCCCTCGCGCGGCGTGCTCCTCGTGATGACCCACGACCACCAGGCCGACCAGCGCGCGATCGAGTGGGGCCTGCGCCGTGACTTCGTGTTCATCGGGGGCGTCGGGAGCCGCGCGAAGGCCGAGCGCACGCGCCAGCGCCTGCTCCACCGCGGCTTCTCGGAGGCCGACGCGGCGCGCGTGCGCATGCCGGTCGGCTTGCCCATCGGGGCGCGCCTCCCCGACGAGATCGCCGTGTCGATCGCGGCGGAGCTCGTCGCGTTTCGCCGCGGGCTGGGGCGCCCTTGAGGGGCACGGGGCCGGCGAGTCGTGCCTACTCGCCGCAGGCGTCTGGGTGCTCGCCCACGTCGACGCCCAGCGGCTCGAGCGACCGCACAGTGGTCCCCTTGGGGGTGCCCGACTGGCCCGTATCCATGTGCCAGTGGTTGCGGTGATCCGAGTTGTAGTTGGGAGTCAGGATGGTGCTGAAGATCTTCTTCTCGGCGACCTCGCACACGAGATCGTAAAGGAGCTTGCTCGTCCCCACTTGGGAGGCCCGGGCGCCCGTGCAGGTGCCACCCGAGGTCGCCTTGAAGTCGGCGTCTTTGTTGATGTCGAACACCCGGCCGTCGTCCATCGTGAGGTATCGCACGTCGACCGCGCGCCCGAACGAGTGGTTCGAGTAGCCGTTCGTGCCGCAGTTGGGCTCGGGATCGCTCGGCCCGCGGCAGAAGTTGGTCTCGCTCCACGCGCAGCAGCAGCGGTAACAATACGAGCCGAGGGTGCCCACCTTGCGGACGCCCTTGGCCTTCAGCACGTCGGCGAACGCCCACAGAGTGCGCACGAACTCGCAGGCCATGGGCTGCGTCGTGGGCTTGTCGCTGGCGGCGTCGGTGGTGAAGATGATGCCGTTGATGGGCGCGGGCACGGTCACGGCGTCGACGAGGCCGCGGGCCGTGGCCTTGGCGAACGGCAACCCGCGCTTCGTGAGGTCCTCGAGGCAGGGGAGCGCGGGCGCGGGCGGCGGCGGCGGGGCCGCGTCCTCCTCCGGAGGCGGCGGCTCGGTGGTGGCGGACGGGGAGGGCGCCGGCGCCGGCGCGGGCGGCTCGGTGGTGATCGGCGCGGGCGACTCACCGCCGCAGGCGCTCGCGACGACGAACAGGGCGAGCGCGAGCAGAGGCGTCGCCGCGGAGAGCGGCCGTGAGGGAGAGCGCATCTGGCCATCCTACAACGCCGCGGGGCGTTTCGCCCGGGCCCGCGCCCAGTCGGAGCCGGTCCGGTTCCACGCCCGCGCACGCGACGGCGCCACACCGGTCGGATCCCGGCGTGGCGCTCCGCAAATTCCGGGTAAAGTCGGCGGCCATGCCCGCGTCGTCCTTCACGTTCACCCTCAACGGGCGGCTCGTCACCGTCTCCGGCGAGTCGACCCACACCACGCTGCTCCAGTACGTTCGCGCGATCGGCAAGACGGGCACGAAGGAGGGCTGCGCCGAGGGCGACTGCGGCGCCTGCACGGTGCTCGTCGTCGAGCGCGATCACGCGCAGCGGCCCACGTACCGCGCGGTGAACGCGTGCATCACCCTCCTGCCCATGGTCGCGGGCCGAGAGATCGTCACCGTAGAGGGCATCGGCGCTCCGGAGGCGCTGCACCCCGTGCAGGCGGCCATGGTGGAGCGCTACGGCTCGCAGTGCGGCTACTGCACGCCGGGCTTCATCGGCTCGATGTTCGAGGCGTACTACCGCGACGACATCCAGAGCGACGCGCAGCTGCTCGATCAGCTGAACGGCAACCTCTGCCGATGCACCGGCTACCGGCCCATCCGCGACGCGATGGTGGCCGCGCGCGCGCACCGCGCCGCCTCCCCGGGTGACGACCTCTTCCAGCTGCGCCTGAAGAGCGCGGGCGCGGGCGCGGGCTCGACCGCCAGCGTCGACCCGCCCGCCCTCGACTACGAGGCGAACGCGCAGCGCTTCCTGCGCCCGACGTCGCTCGCCGAGCTCTTGGCGGTGCGCGCGGCGCACCCCGAGGCCGAGCTCGTGTGCGGCGCGACCGAGATCGGCGTCTACGTGAACAAGCACGATCGCCGCTACGCGATGTTGGTCTCGACCGAGGGCGTCACCGAGCTCCGGCGAGTGACGCGCACAGACGAGGCCTTCGTGGTCGGCGGGGCCGCGACGCTCACCGAGCTCGAGGACGCGATCGGCGCCGAGCTGCCCGAGCTGAAGAAGATGCTGCTCGCGTTCGCCTCGCGGCAGGTGCGCAACCGCGCGAGCCTCGCCGGGAACCTCGTGACCGCCTCGCCCATCGGCGACATGGCGCCCGTGCTCCTCGCGCTCGGCGCCACCATCACGCTGGCCTCGCCGCGCGGCGAGCGCACGCTCCCGCTCGAGGGCTTCTTCGTGGGCTACCGCAAGACCGTGCTCGCGCCAGACGAGCTCGTGCGCGCGGTGACCATCCCTCGTCCCGCACGCCCCGCCGCGGGCGCCGGGGTCAACGGCCGCCGGGTGGCCGACTCGTTCAAGGTGTCGAAGCGCCGCGAGATGGACATCAGCATCGTCGCCGCGGGCTTCGCGATCGAGCTCGACGAGGCCGGGCTCGTCACCTCGGCGCGCCTCGCGTACGGTGGCGTGGCCGCGACCCCCGTCCTCGCGACGAAGGCGTCCGCCGCGCTCGTCGGAAGGCCGTGGAACGCGGAGACCGTGCGTGACGTGGCCGCTGTGCTGCGGGAGGAGTTCACGCCCCTCGACGACGTGCGTTCGGGGAAGGCCTTCCGCGCCGAGCTCGTCGCGAGCCTGTTCGAGAAGCTCCACGCGGGCGTGTCGAGCGCCGCACAAGACGAGGTGCTCACCTTCGCGAGGTCGGCGGACGCCGACGCTGCGCGGGCGCCGAGCTGCAAGGCGTCGAGCTTCGAGCTGCTCCACGAGAGCGCCACCGGGCACGTCACCGGCACCGCGCTCTACGTCGACGACGAGGCCGCGCGCCGCGGCATGCTGGAGGTGTGGCCCGTGTCGTCACCGCACGCGCGCGCGAAGGTGGTGGCGATCGACGCCTCGGCGGCCCTGGCCCACCCTGGGGTCGTGGCCGTGCTCACGGCGCGCGACATCCCCGGCATGAACGACGTGGGCGCGGTGCGCCACGACGAGACCCTCCTCGCGCCCGAGGGCGGCGAGGTGAGCTTCGTCGGGCACATGGTCGCCCTCGTGGTGGCCGAGTCTCGCGACGCGGCGAAGCTCGCCACGAAGAAGGTCAACGTCGTTTACGAACCCCTTCCGGCGGTGCTCGATCTCCGCGCCGCGATCGCCGCCGACAGCTTCCACAACACACCGCACGTGATCCGCCGCGCCGACGCCCAAGCGGCGCTCGCGAGCGCGCCCCACGCGCTCGCGGGCGAGCTCGAGATCGGCGGCCAGGAGCACTTCTACCTCGAGTCGCACGCGGCGTGGGCCGAGTGGGGCGACGACGGCGACGTGGTCGTCACCTCGTCGACCCAGCACCCCTCGGAGGTGCAGGCGGTGGTGTCCCACGTGCTCCACCTGCCGCGGAGCAAGGTCGTCGTGAGGGCGCCGCGGATGGGCGGCGGGTTCGGTGGCAAGGAGACCCAAGGCAACGGCTTCGCGGCGCTCGTCGCGCTCGCCGCGAAGGTCACGCAGCGCCCGGTGAGGGTGCAGCTCGATCGCGACGTCGACATGGCGCTGACGGGCAAGCGGCACCCGTTCCTCGGGAGGTTCCGCGTGGGCTTCGACGCCGACGGCCGCGTGCTCGCCGCGGTGGTCGACCTCGTCTCCGACGGGGGGTGGGCGCTCGACCTCTCGGAGTCGATCTGCGACCGCGCGCTCTTCCACCTCGACAACGCGTATTACCTCCCGGCCGTGGCGTTCTCGGGGCGCGTCGCCAAGACCAACGTCGTGTCGCACACCGCGTTCCGAGGCTTCGGCGGGCCGCAGGGCATGGTGGTGATCGAGGACATCCTCGACCGCGTGGCGCGCACGCTCGGCCTCCGGCCCGAGGTCGTGCGCGAGCGCAACCTCTACCGAGGGGAGGGCGAGACCAACACCACCCACTACGGCCAGCACCTCGACGACAACCGCATCGGGCGCATCTGGCCCGAGCTGCTCCGCTCGGCGGGGTTCGCCGACCGGCGCGCCGCGGTCGACGCGTGGAACGCGGAGAGCCCGCGCGTGAAGCGCGGCCTCGCGGTGACGCCGGTGAAGTTCGGGATCTCGTTCACGGCCACGTTCCTGAACCAGGCCGGCGCGCTCGTGCTCGTGTACCGCGACGGCACGGTGCACGTGAACCACGGCGGCACCGAGATGGGTCAGGGCCTCTACACGAAGCTCCGCGGCGTCGCGATGCGCGAGCTCGGCGTGTCGGCCGAGAGCGTGCGCGTCATGAAGACCCAGACCGACAAGGTTCCGAACACCTCGGCCACGGCGGCTTCGAGCGGCGCCGACCTGAACGGCGCGGCGGTAAAGGCCGCGTGCGTCACCCTCCGCGAGCGCCTCGCCGAGGTGGCCGCCCAGATGATCGAGAAGCGCGCCGGCCGCCCGATGCCCGTCCCCGCCGCGGCGATGGTGTTCGCCGAGGGGCTCGTGTTCGCCGAGGACCAGCGCGAGCACGCCGTCCCCTTCGGCGAGGTGGCCGAGAGGGCCTATCTGGCGCAGGTCAACTTGTCCGCGCAGGGCTTCTACCGCACTCCGGGGATTGGCTACGATCGCGCCAAGGGCCGCGGGAAACCGTTTTACTATTTTGCCTATGGCGCCGCGGTGTGTGAGGTGGAGGTCGACGGCTACTCGGGCATGAAGCTCGTGCGGCGGGTCGACATCCTCCACGACGTGGGCGACAGCCTGAACCCCCAGATCGACCGCGGCCAGGTCGAGGGGGCGTTCGTGCAGGGCATGGGGTGGCTCACCGGCGAGGAGCTCAAGTGGGACGCGAAGGGGCGCCTCCTCGCGCACTCCGCAAGCACCTACCAAATCCCGTCGATCGGCGACGCGCCGGTGGAGTTTCACGTCACGCTGCTCCCCGACGCCGGCCAGAAGGGCACCATCCACGGCAGCAAGGCCGTGGGCGAGCCGCCGCTCATGTTGGCCATCGCGGTGCGCGAGGCGCTGCGCGACGCCGTGGCGGCGTTCGGCGGGGGCGAGAAGGGCCCCGTGGCGCTCGGGTGCCCCGCCACCCACGAGGCCCTCTTCCACGCGGTGAAGCGCGAGCGGGAGCGGGCCGAGGGGGCCGGCGCGCGCGCCGCCGAATAGCTGGCCGCGCGCCGCCGAGTAGCCCGCGATCCAGGTCTCGCCAGGTCATGAGGCTCAGCGGGCCCCGTAGACCTCCAAGCACACGGCAAGGACGGCGACGACGGAAGCCGCAAGTCTTCGCCACCAGGGAAGCTTCGCGCAGAATCCGCGTAGGATCCCCAAAGCGAGGGCTCGACCATGGACGCAATCTTGACCTTCTTCTTCGTGATCCTCGTCGCGGGCGCGATCACCGCGCGCCTCACCGGCTGGATGATGCGCAGCTGGCTCGCGACGAACGCGGGCTGGATGGACTCCGCGGGGCAGCGCGTACTGCGCTACTTCTTTGGTGTCTTCACGGACATTGGCACGGCAAATCAGTTCATCGCGAACAAGAAGGTTCGGAACGAGCCGCCGACGCTCGCCTACGTCTTCTTCGCGTCGTTCGGCGCCACGATGCTGGGCCTGCTCGGTGTGTTCGTCGCCATCGCGGCGCACTGAAGGCCGCGCAGACGCACACCGTCACGGCCGCTTCTTCGGGCCCACGAGCGTGCGGAGCACGGCCGTCGCGACGGTCTCGCCGGCCGCGTTCTGCATGACCACGGGCACGTCGTACTCGCGCTTCTCGCTCGAAGGGATCGGCGGCAGCTCGCACGTGCCGCGCAGGGTGCCGCGCGCCTTCTTCAGGTACTCGATCGAGAGCCCCGAGACGATGAACCGCGCGTCGTCGGGGAGGCCATAGGCGAGCGCGATGTTGCCCGTCACCTCCGCGAAGTTCACGAGGGCGACGGCGTGGATGCAGTCGAGGTGGTTGCGAACGCCCGGCCGATCGCGGAGCGTGAGCTCCGATCGCCCCGGGCGGAGGGAGACGACGTCGAACGGGATCGTTCCCGTGTAGGGTGCAGCCTTCCCGAGGACACGCGCGAAGATGCGTTTTCCGCCCGGCACCCTGGACACGAGGTCCCAGAGATCGCGGACGGCGTTGCGGTTTCCCTGGAGCGCCTTGGCAGGCGACAGGAAGGCGAGAGGCTGCGGGAGAGGCACCTCGCTGTTCTGGCAGAACTCGAGCCGCTCCGCGCGAGAAATCGAGCCGTGCGTAGCGCGAGGCGGCGCGAGGCGGCGCGAGGCCAGGCGCGAAGCGGGCGCGGGGGTTCTCGCAGCCCTTGACCCTTGACCCTGCGCGGCCTGGCCGTCGACACTACGCAGCCGGTGAGGTGGCCTTGACCGTAACTGAATCGCGCGAGCTCTACGTCGTGGGTGATCGTGTCCTCTGCGACGGCGAGCTCCGCCCCCGCGCGATCCACATCGTCGGCGGCCAGATACGCGCGCTCACCGAGCCCGCCGCCGTACCGACAGGCGCGCCCAGGCTCGACGCGGGGTCGCTCGTCGTGCTCCCCGGCGTGGTCGACACGCACGTGCACATCAACGACCCCGGGCGCGAGTCGTGGGAGGGCTTCGAGACCGCCACGCGCGCGGCCGCGAAGGGCGGCGTCACCACGCTGTGCGACATGCCGCTGAACAGCGTGCCGTCCACGATCTCGCTCGAAGCCCTCCACGCGAAGGCCCGCGCGCTCGAGGGGCGCGCGCACGTCGACGTGGGCCTCACGGGCGGCGTGGTGCCGCAGAACCCCGGCGCGCTGAAAGATCTCTTCGCCGAGGGCGTGCTCGCGTTCAAGTGCTTCCTCGCCGAGTCGGGGGTCGAAGAGTTCTCCCACGTGAACGAGGCCGAGCTCCGCGTGGGCATGCGCATCCTGGCGGAGGTCGGCGCGCCGCTCTTCGTGCACGCCGAGCTGCCGGGCCCGCTCGACGAGGCCGCGCGCGCTATCGCGGGCCTCGACCCGCGCGCGTACGCCACGTTCCTCGCGTCGCGCCCGCGCACCGCGGAGGACGCCGCGGTCGAGCTCGTCGTGCGCGTGAGCCGCGAGACCCGCGCGCGTGCCCACATCGTGCACCTGTCGTCGTCCGACGCGCTCGCGCTCGTGCTTCGCGCCAAGGAGTCCGGCGTGCCCCTCACCGCCGAGACCTGCCCGCACTACCTCACGTTCGCCGCCGAGGACGTGCCCGACGGCGCGACGGCCTTCAAATGCTGCCCGCCGGTGCGCGAGCGCGAGAACGGCGACAAGCTGTGGGAGGCGCTGCGCTCGGGCGTGCTCGACCAGGTCGTGACCGATCACTCGCCCTCCACCGTCGACCTCAAGTGCTCCGGCTCGGGCGACTTCATGCGCGCGTGGGGCGGCATCTCGTCGCTCCAGCTCGGGCTCGCGGCGGTGTGGACCGAGGCGCGGG
>Ga0073904_10003570_pt1 | contig 11698 bp, 10 predicted proteins | sample KloWWTrecipitate_FD_66668 | JGI IMG/M metagenome (GOLD analysis project Ga0073904, IMG submission 66668) | Active sludge microbial communities from Klosterneuburg, Austria, studying microevolution and ecology of nitrifiers - Klosterneuburg... | ecosystem: Engineered > WWTP > Aerobic digester >... | reverse complement strand
GACGTCCCTCGGTGTGCCGAAAGTGATCAGCTTCGCGGTGGTCACCTTCAGCGGGGAAGTCGTCTGGCTGACGACCTTGTTCTTGGCGTTCACGGCGGCGATCGTGAGGTAGTAGGGGGTCGCTCGCTTCAGGCCCTCCACAAAGGTCGTTGGTCCGCTCACCACCTGCGACTTCGCGCCCTTCATCGACTTCTTCGTCGACCAGCGCACCAGGTAGCGGTTGGCTGCGCCCTGCGGTGCCCAGACCAAGGTCAGCTCATCGCCGCGGTTCTCGCTGGCCCGCAGGCCGGCAGGGCTCAGCGCCGAATAGGACTTCTTCGAGCGGGTCTTGATCTTCTTGGTCTTGGAGTACTTGGTGAGCGCTTTTCCGTCCGTCTTGAGCGCCTGCACTTTGAAGTAGTAGTTCCTGCCGGCTTTCAGCCCGCCGATCTCGGCGACGGCAGCGGGGACCGTGATGTAGGACGCCTTCTTCAGCTTCGAGTTGCTCGCGTACTTCACCTGGTACGCGGCAGCACCTTTGACCGCCTTCCAGGTGAGCCGGACGGCGTTGTTGGAGTAGCTCGCTCGGGTAAGCCCGGACGGTGCCTTCGGAGAAGCCTGTGCCTGGGTCGGAGCGCCGACCATGAGGCCGACCACGAGTGCGATGCTGAGTAGCAGGGCTCGGGCGGTACCGATCAAGCGCTCGTGCGAAGACATCGGATTAACTCCTGCGAATTCGGGGTGCGGAGTTCCACGCTAACTCGGGACCAGCAGTGTCGCGAAACCCGCCCAGGTGAACCCTTGAGCGTTGCTTGACTCCGGGTGCGTTCGCGCGGTGGGGTCTCGACAAGCTCGCCAACCGAATGGGTGGTCTCGACAGGCTTCCTCAGCAGAGCATGGGCCCGTTCGCCCGAAAGGGGGCATACCAGCTGGCTGTGGTCGCTTCACCAGACTGCTTCGCCCGATCCGCGGGTTATCCGGGCTCCCAGAGAGCCGACAACCCCCCTTTCGGGCGAAACGCCCTCGGCAACGACGACCAGTGGCTTCGTAGCCCGACTTTCGGGCGAACCAACCATGCTCGACAGGATTTACGGCAGCAGCACCGTGGCGCGAATCAGGTTGTGATCGGACGGGATCACGCCCACGAACTGACCGGCCGAGTTCACCTTCACCACGACCTCGTACTCGGGAACGCGCATCTCGGAGACGAAGATGTAGTCGGTGTTCGAACCGTTCACATCGCCGGCGAAGTTGCGGGCCTTGCGCTGGTACATGTTGTAGCTGGCGTACGAGGTGTTAATCCGCTTCTCCACGAAAGCACCCGGCGCACTGTTGTGCGACCTCGCGGCATTGCCGAGGGGGTCCTTGTAGCCGGCGGCCTGCATCAGGTCGTAGGGACGGTTACTGGGATCGTCCCACTTGGTTGAGGCGTAGTCCCCGACTGAGATCACCGGAAGCTCACCGGCCAACCGCTTCGTCGCGGAGATGATGGCCGACGTCTGACGGTTGCGGGTGTTCCAGAACTTCTTCCCGTCCTTCGGTTCGAGGTGGGTGTTGGTGAAGAAGAACTTCTTGCCGCTCGACTTCTGTTCGAAGATCGCCCAGCCCAAGAACCTCGCCGAGTTGCCGCGGGGCAGCGCGATCGTGCCCTGCTTCACCAGTTCGAGCCGCTTGGCGTTGTAGATGATCCGCACGTCGGGGGAGGTCTTCCGTCCGTACTCCGTGAGCTTGTACGGGCTGCCGAGGCGGTTGATCAGGTCCATGTACTGTGCGCCGCCGCCGGGAATGCTGCCGATCGAGGCCTCCTGGACGCCGAGCACATCAAGGTCCTGATCCTGGATGGTCTCCACCAATGCGCCGCGCCGGGACGCCCACTTCGCCTTACCGCCGGAACAGTTCTCGCAGAGAATGTTGTAGCTGCCCACCCGCAGGGGCAGTTCCTTCGCGGTCTTCTGGGCCACCGGGTCGGACCATGCAGTGACCGGTTCACCCGCGGCGTTCACAGCGCGGACGCTGACGTAGTACTTCGTGACCTTCTTCAGCTCGTCGAAGGTGGAAGTGAGCTTCTTGGCGGGTTTTGGGTCCGTCAGGTCGTCCGGGTTCTCCCCGATCGCCGCTTCGTAGGTGAGGTCCTCGCCCAAGTCCTTCCACTCGGCAGTGATGGACGTACTGGTGAGGCTCTCGGTCGTCACCACCGGCGGCAGCATCGCGAACTCGCGCGCGCCCGTCGTGAACATGTACAGCGAACTCCACTCGCCGAGAGTGTTGGGATCGTCGGCCCAGGTGGCGATGCGCAGGTAGTAGCCGGTCTCGGGCGTGAGGCCGGTGAGTAGCGAGATCGTGTCCGCGGTCAGGATGCGCCGCGGTGCGGAGAAGGAGGGCAGCGTGTCCAACTCGATCGCGTAGCCGCTGGCCCCCTCGACGGCTGCCCATGCGGCGATCACCATCGTGGGACGCTGGCTGACGGTCACGACCCCGGGTGCCGGCGGCAGGACGGTGTCGGCGGTTGCGCTGGGCGGCGGGGACATCGTCAGCAGCAGCGCAAGCGCAGCAAAGAGCACGACGAAGCGAACCCATCGACCCGCTAACTTCCGCACCGCACCCCCCACCTGATGGACGCAGTTGACCTGTCCCAAAGACGCTGAATTCCAAGGAGAATTTAGCACGCCGAACTGTGTGTCCACGAGGTCCGTGCCGTCGTTCGTCCGCGCTGGGGAAGGCTCTTCTGACAAGGGGGTTTGTGTATCGAGCTGGAAACCGTGGATGGCCGCATAGGCTGCGAGGCGTGATCCTGTCGCGACGCGGTGCCCGGTTGGCCTTTGGGGCGAGCGCGCTCGCGTCCCCGATTGTGGCCGTGCTCGGGCTTGGTGCGGTGGTGCACCTCCTCACCCGCGACCGGATAGCTCGTCCCGACCAGCTGCCCCGGCTGCCGGTCGCGCTGGTGCTGGGAGCTGAGGTGTATGCGGACGGGACCCCGTCCGCTTTCTTGCAGTCGCGGCTCGACCTGGCCGCCGAGCTCTATCGGGACGGCCGCGTGGCGCAACTGCTGGTGTCGGGTGACGGCCGCTCCCGGTTCTACGACGAGACCGGCGGCATGCGCCGCTATCTGGAAGGCATCGGAGTCGAGCCGGACGCGATCCTCGTCGACCCCGCCGGACTCGATACCTACGCTTCCTGCCTGCGCGCCCGGGAAGAGTTCGGTGTCCGGCGCCTGGCCGTGGTGAGCCAGCGCTACCACTTGCCGCGCGCCTTGGCGATCTGCCGGGCTCTCGGGCTGGACGCCTGGGGCGTCGGCGACGAGACGGCGCGCACGAACTCCGGCGACTGGGCGTACGGCGTCCGCCGCGAGCTCGCCGCCAACCTGAAGCTCGTCTGGGATCTGCTCACCCGCCGCTGAGCTTTCGGCTCGTCGAGCGTTCGGCCGGGGGAGCGTCCGGCTGATCGAGCTTGTCGAGATCATGGGCGAGGCCTCGACAAGCTCGACCAGCCAACGCCGGGCCTCACACGCGGTGCGGCCGCGTTGGGCCTGGACGTGGCTCGCCGTGGCCGCTGTGCGAAAATGGCGCCCATGCTGTCTCTGCCGACCCTGCTCAGTGAACGTGTCGCCGCCGTCGCCGGAATCGATCCGGAATTGCGCCCGGCCACGCGTCCGCAGTTCGGCCACTATCAGACCAATGTCGCGCTGCGGCTGGCCAACGCGCAGGGGCGTCCGCCGCGCGAGGTGGCCGCTGCACTGGTCGAGCAGATCCAGCTGGACGACCTGTGCGAGCCGCTCGAAGTCGCCGGCCCGGGGTTCATCAACTTGCGCATCCGGGCGGACGTGCTGGCCGCCGTCGCGACCCAGGTGCTCACCGAGCCGACCGCTGGCATCTCGCTCACCGACGATCCCAAGACGGTGGTGATCGACTACTCGTCCCCGAACGTGGCCAAGCAGATGCACGTTGGCCACCTGCGCTCGACGATCATCGGCGACTGCTTCACCCGGGTGCTGCGCGCGCAGGGACACACGGTGATCCCGCAGAACCACATCGGCGATTGGGGACGCCAGTTCGGCATGCTCGTCGAGCAGATCCTGGACGAGGGGCTGGACGTCGCGTCCCTCGACCTGGCCGGTGCCGAGGAGCTGTACAAACGGGCGAACGACCGACTGAAGGCGTCCGAAGAGTTCGCCGACCGGGCGCGGGCCCGCGTGGTGCTGCTGCAGGCCGGGGACGCCGACACCCGGCGCATCTGGCAGCAGCTGATCGATGTCTCGCTGGCCGGCTTCAACGCCACCTACCAGCGGATGAACGTGCTGCTCACCGACGCCGACCTGGCCGGGGAGTCGATCTACAACGCCGACCTGCCGGTGGTGGCCGCCGATCTGGAGTCGCGCGGCATCGCGGTGGTGGACGACGGCGCGCTGGTGGTCTTCGTGGACGGGTTCCCGGCGCCGGCCATCGTCCGCAACGCCCAGGGCGGGTTCGGCTACAGCTGCACCGACCTGGCCGCCATCCGGCACCGCGTCGGCGACCTGAATGCCAACCGGCTGATCTATGTGGTCGGGGCGCCGCAGGCGTTCCACTTCGAGCAGGTGTTCGCGGTGGCCCGGATGGCCGGCTACCTGCCCGGGGCCACGTCCGCCGAGTTCGTCGGCTTCGGTCAGGTGCTCGGCGCGGACGGAAAGAAGTTCTCGACGCGCGAGGGCACTGCGGTCACCCTGAACTCGTTGCTGGACGCGGCCGAGGAGCAGGCCGCGCCGCCGATCGCGCTGGCGGCGATCAAGTACGCCGACCTGTCCAGCGGCTTGCAGAAGGACTACACCTTCGACGCCGAGCGCATGGTCGCGACCACCGGCGACACTGGACCATATCTGCAGTACGCACACGCGCGGGCGAACCAGATCCTGCGCAAGGCCGAGGCCGAGGGCATCGGGTTCGACGGCGTGACCGTGATCACCGAACCCGCCGAACATCAGGTGGCCCTGCTGCTGAGCCGCTTCGGCGAGGTGGTGGCCGCCGTCGGTGAGAACCTGCAACCCCACCGCTTGTGCGGCTACCTCTACGAGCTCGCCGGCGCGCTCAGCTCGTTCTACGAGCAGTGCCCGGTGCTGCGCAGCGAGGGCGACGTCCGGGCGTCCCGCTTGGCGTTGTGCGCCGCGACGAAGAAGGTGCTCGCGACCGGTCTCGACCTACTCGGCATCGAAGCCCCCGAGCGAATGTAGCGGGCCTTCATTCCCAGCCTGAATGAAAAGGGGACGGTTCCTTTTCCGTTCAGGTTCTCCACAAAAGTTGGCCGATTGGTCGCGTCCTCTGCGTGCGACTGTGGATAAGTTGGACGGAAAAGGAACCGTCCCCCTTTTCGTTCAGTGGGACTCGGCCTTCTGCTCGGCGAGCCAGGCGGCTCCGATGATGCCGGCCTTGTTGCGGAGTTCGGCAGCAACGATCGGCGTCTTCAGCTTGAGCTTGGGGAGGAACTTGTCAGCGTTCTTCGAGATGCCGCCGCCGACCACGATCAGGTCGGGCCAGAACAGGGCCTCCAGACGTTCGTAGTAGCGCTGCAGCCGCGGCACGTACTGGTCGTAGGTGAGCTTCAGGTTGTCGCGGACGGACGCGGCCGCTTGGCTTTCGGCGTCGTGGCCGTCGATCTCGAGGTGGCCGAGTTCAGTATTGGGCACCAGGACGCCCTTGTGGATGATCGCGCTGCCGATCCCCGTCCCGAGCGTGGTGACGATCACCAGTCCATCGTTGCCCTTCGCGGCACCCCAGACGACCTCGGCGACGCCGGCGGCGTCCGCGTCGTTGACGAGCACCACGTCACGGCCGAGCTTTTCCTCGAAGATCTGCTCGGCGGGTGCGTCGATCCACGACTTGTCGATGTTGGCCGCCGACCTCGTGACGCCGTGAGTCACGACTGCCGGGATGGTCACGCCGACCGGCGCGTTACCGAGCTGGTCGGCGAACTCGGCAACGATCTGCGCGACCACGTCGGCGACATTGGTGGGCGTGGACGCCGCCGGGGTGGGAATCCGCACCCGCTCGGACGCGAAGTCGCCCGCGTCCAGGTCAACCAGGGCACCCTTGATGCCCGATCCGCCGATGTCTATACCCAGGACGACTCTGTTCTGCATGGGCTACACCCTAGTGGCCCGTCCCCGTCATCGAAGGCCTCTGGTTCGGTCATTCGCCCGTGCCTGGGTGCGGGCCCTCGACCGAACCGGAGGCTCTCGGCGAGGAGGGGTCACCGCGGATGGCGAAGTGGGGCTTCGGTGAGGAGGGTCGAGGATCACTAGACTCCCGAGCGTGACTAGTTGGCTGGTTACCGGCGGAGCCGGGTACATCGGGGCCCACGTGGCCAGGGCGCTACAGCAGCAGGGGCTGGGGCCGGTGGTGCTGGACAACCTCTCCTCGGGCATCGCGGCGTTCGTGCCGGACGGCGTCCCGTTCGTCCAGGCGGACATCCTCGACACCGCGGCGGTCACCAAGGCGCTCACCGACCACGGCTGCGCGGGAGTCATCCACGTGGCCGGCTACAAGTACGCCGGGGTCTCGGTCCAGCGTCCGCTGCACACCTACGCGCAGAACGTCACCGGCACGGCCAGCGTCCTCGAAGCGATGGACGCGGCCGGCGTGCGCAACCTGGTCTTCTCGTCCTCGGCGGCGGTCTACGGAACGCCGACCACCGAGTTGGTCACCGAGGATTCGCCGAACCATCCCGAGTCGCCCTACGGCGAGTCGAAGCTGATCGGGGAGTGGCTGATCAACGACGTCGCGCGCGCGACCGAGGCCTTCCGCGGGGTGAGCCTGCGCTACTTCAACGTGGTCGGCTCGGCCACCGATGAGGTCTACGACGCGAGTCCGCACAATCTGTTCCCCCTTGTGATCGAGGCATTGCTGGCCGGGCGGACGCCGCGTGTCAACGGCACGGACTATCCCACCCCGGACGGTACCTGCGTGCGCGACTACGTCCACGTCGGCGACCTCGCGAACTCGCACGTCGCCGCCGCTCTCGCCCTCGAGGCCGGACGTGAGCTGCGTCCCGCCTACAACCTCGGCAGCGGGGACGGGCTCAGCGTCCGCCAGATCATGGACGCGATGGCGCGCGTGACCGGCATCGACTTCGCGCCCGAGATCGCGCCCCGGCGTCCCGGCGATCCGGCGCGGATCGTCGCCGCGGGCGCGGCGGCCGCCGCCGATCTGGACTGGCGGATGAGCTACTCGGTCGACGAGATGGTTGCTTCGGCCTGGTCGGCGCGGAAAGCGTCCGGGCCCGCGTCCTGACCGGTTCGGACCAACTCCGAGTGGTCAGACCCACCTTGGGCCATGGGTGAGCGAGAGTCTGACGAGTCGGCAGCGGGAGCAGGCTGCGCGGCCGGCTCACTGAGGTCGAGCGCGGGCAGGTGGTGGACGCGTTCCAGCAACTCCGTCTGCAGGCCACGCACCGAATCCGCGTCCAGGCCGCGGGCACGCGCCTGAATGGTGCCGCCCGCGGTGTGGAACTCCAACTCGGCCAGGCGCAGCCGGCGAGCCAACGGGCCTTGAGAGATGCGCACAGACTGCGTCCGCGCGTGCGGGACGAGGTGCCAGGTGCGCACCAGCCAGCCGTGCCGAGTGACGGTGAGCTGGCCGTCGTGTCCCCAGCGCATGAACGGCGCGGCGAACGGGTGCAGCCAGCGCGCGCGCGTCGGCGGGCGGCGTAACTCGATGGCCTCGAAGTCGGTGCGCGGCCAGATCGCGCGCAGCGCAACCCTGACCTGCTCGATGCCGCCGGCCGGCAACAGGATGGTCGAGACGCCCGTGTCGTTCTCGTCGTTGGTGACGCTTCCCCAGCCGATCACGGCGATGTCGAGCCGGTAGAGCCCGAGCCAGCGCCAGATCGGTGACTGGGTGAGTTGCACGGCCTGGATGCGCCGCGGCGGCAAGGATTGGCTGGTGAGGCTGGTGAGGCCGCGCGAGATGCGCAGCCCGTGCTCGCGGCGCGACAGCGTGTAGTTGAACTGGCCGGTCACACGCCGGCTGATGAACCCGAACAGTGCACTGGCCACCGGCAGCGCGACCGCGAGCCAGCCCCAGCCGAAGCCGAAGTAGACCACGATGGCCGCGGTGACGATGCCGCCGCCGACGATGCTGAAGAACTCGTGCGAGGTCACCGCCGCGAGCAGCAGGGTTTGCGGCGGCACCTTCACGAGCACTTCGTCCTGGGCGTTCAGGTCGGTCAGCACCGAGGCCGCCTGGGCGTGCTCCTGCGCGGCCACCTGATGCCCACGCGCGCGAGCGAGCAGGTAGTCGCGAAGCGCATAGGCCCTGGTCAGCTTCAGGTAGCGAAGGCGGACGCGTTCCTGAGACCCGACGTCGATCTGCAACTCGGCCAGTCCGATCAGCCGGGCGGCGAACGGCTGCACCACGTCGATGGCCTGCACCTTGTCGAACGCGACCCGAACTGAGCGCTTGAACACAGCGCCGGTGTCGACCCGGAGTTCGTCCGCGTCGATCACGAAGTGGGTGAACCGCCACGAGACGTAGCCGACAGCCACCGCGCCAAGGAGGGCGATGCCGATGCCGGACGCCAGGAACTCCAGCGGTGGCAGCTGGGCGGCCTCGGACTGGTTCTGAAGGAGTTCGCGACCCAGCCCGAATGCGAGCGCCAGGATGACGATCCAACCGCGGACGAAGGGTGTCAGCGGGTGCGCGCGCTCGGTGACCTTGGCCGCCGGTGCTTGCTGGGGCGCCCACGCCGGCCCGAGCGCAGATGCGGTCGCGGGCCCCTCGACAGGCTCGGGGAACACGGTTTGGTTCGCGGGCCCCTCGACAGGCTCGGGGAACGTGGTGGGAGGCTCGGGCCGCTCGACAGTCTCGGGCTCGGACGCTGAACCTTGGACAGTATGGGCCGGCGGTTCGACGGGCATGGTCATAGCGGCAGGGCCTGGGTCTCCCCGGCTGCGATCAGGCGGTCGCGCAGAGTCGCCGCGTCCGCTTGGGCGAGGCCCGGGATCTGCGCGCCGGACTGCGAGCTCGCGGTGACCAGCTGGACGCTCGCCAGTCCCCAGGCGCGGTCGAGCGGGCCGGATTCGACGTTCACCGACAGCATGCGTCCGTACGGAATGGCGGTCAGCCGCTTGAACCAGAGGCCGTGGGTGATCAGCAGATCCTCGTCCCGCTCGGCGTAGCCGAAGCTGCGCACCCAGCGTCCGGCCCGGATCACGCGCCAGATCGTCCAGAGGATGCCCGCCCCGGCGACACCACCAGCCCATCGCCAGTCGAACAGGAAGCCGAGGCCGAGCGACACAACCGTGGTGGCGATCAGGTTGGTGACGGCCGCACCGACGCGACGGGCGGTTATGTATCGCTGGGGCAGGCGCTGCCAGGTGGCCGTTGGGGTGAACAGGTCGCTCATGGTTGAATCCAACACCGTCCGCGGGTCAGTTGCGATTCCTCCGCGCCTTGGGGTTGCGGATCTCGACGCCGCCGAAGCCGCAGAACCCCTTGAGCCGGATCTTCGGCAGGGACGGATCAGGTGGGGTCAGGCGGCCGACCTCGGTGCCGCCGAAGATCGCGATCACCTGGCTGTCGACGTCGGTGCCCGGGGGCACGGTGACCTCGACGCCGCCGAACAGGCAGAACACATTGAACGTGAGTTCGTGGGCCTCGTAGGTCGCCTGGGTGAGGTCGAGCTCGACCCCGCCGAAGACGGCCATGATTGAGGTGTTCCGGCGGACGCGCCAAGCGTGCTTTCGGCTGGCGCCGGAGAAGATGGCGACGATCTGGTCGGCGGCGTCGCTGGCGTTGGCCGTGTCGTAGTTCACGAGCGGACGGGCCGCTGGGCCGGTCGGGCTGACCAGATCACGGGTCAGCGGCACCAGGTCATCGAAGATCTCGGCAGCCTGGGCTTCGGCGATCCGGTCGTCGCGCTCGACAGCGGTCAGGCGGCCTTCGGCCTGGGCCGAATTGAGCAGGGTGATCACATGGCGGCGGTCCGCGTCCGAAACGGCCAGGTGGCCGCCGACGGCAGGACCGACATCACTGGGTTCGATGGGATTGGTCATGCTTCGACGTTAGGCCACGAGTGCCGCCTCGGGATACCTCGGTTCGTCGGTTTGGGGGAGAGTTCGGGTCGATCCCTGAGCCGCGGGTTGTCGGCCGTCCTTGGTAGCGTGCGGATCGTGTTGCGGCGGCTGGTGGTTCCGATGCTGGCGGTGCTGGCCGTCATCGGCCTCGCCGTCTGGGTGGTCGGCTCGCTGCCGCGCTGGTTCCCCGACCTGGTCCCGTCCGCTTCGGCGAGTTCGACCAGGCCGAATCCGAGGCCGACCATCGACGTGTCCGGCTTGGCGAAGGTCAAGGTGGGGCGAGTGGTCGACGGCGACACCCTGGACGCGACGCTGGACGGTGCCCAGACGAAGCTGCGGCTGCTCAACATCGACGCTCCCGAGACCGCACACGACGGCGAGCCCGCCCAGTGCCTGGCGGAGGAGGCGAAGGCGAAGCTGGCCAAGCTGGCCCCGGCCGGGTCGACGCTGCGGATCAAGACCTACGGCCGTGACCGTTTCGGCCGCACCCTGGTCGGCCTCTATGACGGCAAGGGCTACCTGCTGAACGCACACTTGGTGGCGGCCGGGTTGGCCGCGCCGTTCGTGGTGAACGGTCAGGTGAACCTGCTGCAGCCCGTGCGGGACGCTCAGACCGAGGCGGCCGCGTCCGCGTCCGGGCTGCACCAGGCGTCGGGCTGCACCGTGCCCGGACGGATCGTCGCCGCGGAGAAGGCAGTGGTGAAGCTACCGCCGACACCCTCGTCCGCCGCCGAAACGAAGCAGGTGATCGCGTCCGCCGAGAAGCTGCAGCGGACGCTGACCGTGCTCGCCGCCGACCTGAAGGGCGATGCGCGCTTCGTCCCGGTGGACGCACTGACCCGCCAGGAGGTGGCTGAGTTGAGCAACCGGGTGGGCGCGGCTCAGGACGCAGTGGGACGAGCCCTCGCGAATCTCCGCGGGAGGCGCTGAGCAGGGTAGATTTCCGATCATGATTCGAATGCTGATCCGGGGCGGCATCTTCTTCGGCACCGCGGTGGTCGGACTGCTACTGGCGGCTCTGGTTCCTGGGGTGCAGCTGAGGCTCGGCGGGTTCCTGGTGGCGGTGTTGGTGTTCACCGTCGCGCAGAGCCTGATCACCCCGGTGGCGATGCGGTTGGGACGCAAGACCGGGCAGGCGCTGATCGGAGGCCTTGGCCTGATCTCGACGGGTCTGGCATTGATCGTGGCCAGCCTGTTCGAGGGCGGGATCAGCTTCGTTGGTGGTTTCCTGCCCTGGTTGGGGGCGACGCTGGTGGTGTGGCTGGTGACCGCGCTCGGTGGTTGGCTGCTGCCGATCTGGCTGCTCAAGGATAAGGTCTCCCAAGCCCGTTCACGCCGGGCCTGAGTCGCCTGCAGCGGCGCTGGGCGATGGCCGCGCTCGGGTTTGCCGCCCGCTGCGTCAGGCGTCGATCAGTCCGCGGTCGCGCGCGAAGCTGACCGCTACCAGACGGTCGTGCACGCCGAGCTTGGTGTAGACGTTGCTCAGGTGCTTGTGGACGGTTCGTGGTGACAGGCCAAGGCAGGCCGCGATGGTTCGGGCGAGCAGTCCTTCGGAGAGCAGTTGAAGCACCTCTACCTCGCGGGAGGTCAGGTTGAGTGCCGCGGCCGCGTCCGCTGCAGCTTTGGAGTGCTCGGCCGATTGGCACGCTTCGCCGACCTGGGGAAGGAGTAGGTGCA
>Ga0073904_10003567_pt1 | contig 11703 bp, 10 predicted proteins | sample KloWWTrecipitate_FD_66668 | JGI IMG/M metagenome (GOLD analysis project Ga0073904, IMG submission 66668) | Active sludge microbial communities from Klosterneuburg, Austria, studying microevolution and ecology of nitrifiers - Klosterneuburg... | ecosystem: Engineered > WWTP > Aerobic digester >... | reverse complement strand
GCGCTGCCCCCGGCATCAGTAGGCCCCCAAGGCCTGCAGGCGATCGTCATCGATGCCGAAGTGGTGCGCCAGCTCATGGAGAACGGTACGGCGCAGTTCCGCGAGAAGGCTCGCGACATCGTCCGCGGCCTCCAGGTGCGGACCCCTGAACAAGGTGATCCGATCCGGTAGGATCAGGCCGTAATCCGCCCCGCGTTCGGTGAGCGGCTGGCCATCGTAGAGACCGTAGAGTGTGTCTTCACCATCAACGCCGGCCTCCCGCAGTTGCGCCTTGCTGGGCCAGTCCTCCACCACCACCTGCAGGTTATGGAGGCGGCCGCGCAGATCTTCCGGCAGGCTCCCGATCACGGTCAACGCATGGCCGGCAAACGTGCTGCGATCCATCCATAGGGCTCTGGGCATGCTGACTGTACACCCTGTTGGTCATCGAACGGCGATCGGAGCGAGCAGCGAAGGGCTGACGGCGACGAAAGCAGACCGCGCGCCACAGTCTACCCCATGAGCGACGGCCGGACCACCCTCAACCGCTGGTGGAATCCAAGCAGCGCATCGTCCAGATCTGACGCGTTCGCCGAGACCATTGGCCCAGCCGCCCCGGCCGCTGCGCTACAATGCCGCAAAAGGGGGGACAGCAATGACCTTGGCAGCGATGGAATCTCTCAAGCAGCAGGCGGGCGAAACCGCGGCGGGGTGGGCGGAAAGCGGCATGGTGATCGGGCTGGGGACCGGTTCTACGGTGCGCCATGCCATCGCCGCCATCGGCCGTCGCCTGGCGGAAGGCGCCCTGCGCGATGTCCGGGGCGTAGCCACGTCGCTGGCGACCGAACGACAGGCGCGCGAATTGGGCATCCCCTTGGTCGACGCGGCGGACCTGCCGTCGATCGACCTGTGCATCGATGGCGCGGACGAGGTGGACCCCAACCTGGACCTGATCAAGGGATTGGGTGGCGCCCTCGTGCGCGAGAAGCTGGTGGCCGGATCAGCGGTCCGGTTCGTGGTGGTCGCCGACGCCGGCAAGCGGGTTTCCGCCCTGGGCCTACGGTCGCCCTTGCCGGTTGCAGTGCTGCCATTTGGCTGGCGCAGCCACCTGCCGTTCCTGGCGGAACTCGGCGCGACGGTTGCCTTGCGCGTGGGTCCGGATGGCAGTCCACAGCTGAGCGACGATGGCCTGTACCACCTGGACTGCCATTTCCCGCGGGGCATCGATGATCCTGAGCTGCTCGAGATGCAGCTGAAGCTTCGTCCGGGCGTCGTGGACAGCGGGCTCTTCCTGGGGCTGGCAACGGACGCGGTGATCGCCGACGAGAACGGCGTGACGGTTCTGCGCCGACCGTGAGCCTCCCCGCCCCGCAAGGGCGGCTCCGCGTCGCCGTCGATGCCAGCGCCCTCCGAGCCGGGCGCACGGGCATCGGCTGTTATGTCGAACACCTGCTCGTGGCGCTGCCCGCGGAAGGCGTTCAGGTCCTCTCGTTCAGCAACCGGCCCGTGGACGGGCATCCCGAGGCCGCCGTGCGGCGCTTGCGTCCCACGGCGGCCTGGCTGGCGCTGCTCGCCGACCGTCAGGCGAATCGGCTGCGTCCGGACGTGGTCCACTTCCCTACCGGTCGTGCGCCGCGCCGCACCGCAACTCCGATGGTGGTCACCATCCATGACCTCAGCCCGCTGCAGGCTGCGAGCGGCCTGCGGCGGCGCGAGCGCTGGCTCACCGCACCGGGCCTGAGGCGCGGCATTCGGGAGGCGGATGCGCTTATCGCCGTGTCCGCCGACACGGCTCGCGCGTTGGTGGCCGCGTTTCCCTCGACCGCGTCGCGCACGGTCGTGATTCCGGAAGGTCCGACGCTGGCTCCCGGCGATCCGGCCGAACCTGCCGCGTCGCTTCGCCGGCGCCTCGACCTGCCCGATCTGGCGCCGGTCTGGCTGCATGTCGGCGCCTCCGAGCCGCGAAAGCAGCTGCCGCAACTCGTCGAGGCGCATGCCATGGCCGTGAACGCCTTGCGCCGGGCCGGCGCGATTGACGCGGCGTTGCCCGTGCTGGTTCTGGTCGGTCCAGCCGGCGGTGATGCGTCCCGCCTGCGAGACACGGTCGCCCGTCTGGCCCTGACTCCCTGGGTGCGTTGCCCCGGCCTGCTGTCGCGGTCCGCTCTTTCCGGGTTGCATCGGATGGCTGAGTTGTATGTAACCGTGTCACTACACGAAGGTTTTGGGTTGGCGGTGCTGGACGCCATGGGCTTCGGCTTGCCGGTGCTTTCGAGCGGCCGCGGCGCCCTGGGCGAGCTGGCGGCGGGCGACGCGGCATGGGTCCTAGGCGATACCGCGCCGGCGGTGGTCGCCGCCGAACTGCTGGAGCTGCATGACCGTCCCCTGCTGCGGCGCGCATTGGGCCAGGCGGCGCGGACCCGCGCGGCGGCCTACAACTGGCAGCGGACCGCGCTCGCGACCGCCGACCTGTATCGCTCGGTGGCGGCCCGGCGACGCGCCACCGTCAACAGCCAGGGCGCTGTTTGGCCTCGGTGATGGGCACCGGGTAGCGGCCGTCGAAGCAGGCCATGCAGAAGTTCTGACCGTTGGCCAGGCATTCACGCACGCCCTCCACCGACATGTACAGCACACTGTCGGCGGTCAAGTGCTCGCGGATCTCATCCAGGCCCATCCGGTTGCCGATCAGCTCGTCGGTGCTGGGGGTATCGACCCCGTAGAAACAGGAGTTGCGGGTGATGGGGCTGCCGATGCGCAGATGCACCTCGGCCGCGCCGGCCGCGCGCACCATGCGCACCAACTTGCGGCTGGTGGTCCCGCGGACGATCGAGTCGTCGACCAGGATCACCTTCTTGTCCTTGAACACGCTGCGCAGCGGATTGAACTTCAACTTGACGCCGTCATCGCGCAGCGGCTGGTCCGCGCTGATGAAGGTCCGACCGATGTAATGGTTGCGCATCAGGCCGAACTCGAAGGGCAGGCCGCTGGCCTGGGCGTAGCCCAGGGCCACCGCGTTGGAGGAATCCGGCACCGGCACCACGACATCGCCGCGCACGGTGTCATGCGCCGCCAGCCAGGCGCCGAAGCGCTTGCGCACGTCGTAGCTGCGCTCGCCGAAGGCGATGGAGTCGGGGCGGCTGAAGTACACATGCTCGAAGACGCAATGCGCCGGCCCATCCCAGTCACCGCGTAGGGCCGACAGGTCCGGATGGGGGAAACGACGCATGCCCTGCGGCCCGAACTCCACCACTTCGCCGGGCTCCAACTCGCCGACGAGGTCGACCCGATTGATGTCCAGGGCGTTGGTCTCGCTGGCGACCACCCATCGGCCATGCGAGCCACCGAAGCTCAGGGGGCGGATGGCATGGAGGTCGCGGACGGCGAACATGCGGTCCAAGGTGATCAGGCAGATGCTGTACGCGCCATGGACCTCGGCCTGCATCGAGCGGATGGCGTCCAGAAGCGGCATCCCGCCCTGGAAGTGGTTCCAGGCGATGTGTCGCAGGATCAACTCGCCGTCGTTGCTCCCGGCAAAGGACACGCCCCGCTGCTCCAGCTCGGCGCGCACCTTGTGGTAGTTGGTGATGTCGCCGTTGGAGCAAAGCGCCATGCGCGGTCCGGCGACGGTCTCGACGATGTGGGGCTGCGCATTGGCCCGCGAATTGGATCCTTGCGTGGGGTAGCGCACATGGCCGCAGCCCACGAAGCCCTTGAAGTCATCGGCCGGCCGCTTGGCGAAGACCTTGCGCACGTAGCCCAAGCGCTTGTGCAGCCGCACCCGCTCCCCATCGGAGAGCGCGATGCCACAGGCATCCTGCCCGCGATGCTGCATCTGGAACAGGCCGTTGATCATGTCCGCCAGCACGTCCTGGCCCGGCGCATAGATACCGGCAACTCCACACATGACCTCGCTCCTTCTCCTTGCCCGCCCCCGCTGGGGACCGTCCATCTTAGGGCAGCCGACGGTGGATGGGCAACTCTCCTTCGGCGCTGTCGGCACCGCAGCACGCTCCGGCTTGGACGGGTGTGAAGCCGGGGCTAGGATTGCGCGGCCGGCCCGCTGGCCCATCGCGGCAACGCGCAACGGAGGATCCTCGCATGCCCGTTCGACAGAGCTTCATCCCCGTCGCCCCCGATGGCGAATTCCCCCTGCAGAACCTCCCCTACGGCGTCTTCCAGCCGCCGGCGGGCGAGGCCCGTGTCGGGGTGGCCATCGGCGATCAGGTGCTGGATCTGGCCGCGCTATGGCGCGCCGGGGCCTTCGCCGGCACGGCGGTTGAAGGCGAGCCGGTCTTCCACCAGAGCGCGCTCAACGCCTTCATGGCCTTGGGGCGCCCGGCATGGCGGCAGGTCCGCGACAGGATCACCGAGCTGTTGGCCGCGGACGGCGGCAGCTCGCTGCGGCATGACGCTGCGCTTCGCGCGGCGGCCCTGTTGCGCCAGGACGAAGTGACCATGCTCCTGCCAGCGGCCATCGGCGACTACACCGACTTCTATGCGTCGCGCGACCACGCCACCAATGTCGGGACGATGTTTCGAGGAGCCGAGCAGGCGCTGATGCCCAACTGGCTGCATCTACCGGTGGGCTACCATGGCCGCGCCAGCTCCATCGTTGTCAGCGGCACGCCGGTGCGCCGGCCCTGGGGCCAGACCAAGGACGCCGCCGACCCGGCCCCACGTTTCGAGCCCACCCGGGAACTGGATTTCGAGCTTGAGATGGGCGCGCTCATCGGCTCCGGCAACCCCTGGGGCGAGTCGATCCCGACTGCCTCCGCCCTGGACCATGTCTTCGGGCTCGTGCTGGTCAATGACTGGAGCGCCCGCGACGTGCAGCGCTGGGAGTATGTGCCCCTGGGGCCCTTCCTGGCCAAGAACTTCGCCACGACCCTGTCGCCGTGGGTGGTACCCCTGGACGCTCTGGAGCCCTTTCGGGTCAATGGTCCGGCCCAGGTGGATCCAACGCCGCTGCCCTACCTGCGCGGCGCCGAGCGCAGCTGGTTCGACGTGCAGCTGGAGGTGCTGCTGCAGAGCGCGGCGATGCGCGCCCAGGATGCCGGCGCGCAGCTGAGCCTCTGCCGCACCAGCTTCCGGCATATGTATTGGTCGATCGCCCAACAGGTCGCGCACCATACCATGGGCGGCTGCAACCTGCGTCCCGGCGATCTGCTCGCCAGCGGGACCATCAGCGGCCCGACCCCGGCGGAACGCGGTTCGCTGCTGGAAATCGCCTGGCGCGGCAGCCAGCCGATCACGCTACCCACCGGCGAGACCAGGAGCTTCCTGGCGGACGGCGACCGCCTGACCCTCCGCGGCTGGTGCCAGGGCGACGGCTACCTCATCGGCCTGGGTGAATGTAGCGGCGAGGTGCTGCCGGCGCATGCCGGCGATTGACCGCCGCCTGACCACGGAATAGACTTCCCCAACGGTCGGCGAGGAGCCGGCCGCATTCGACCGCCTGGCTGCCGATGCCGGGCCTGGCCCACCCTTGAGGAGCTACGTTCATGAAGCAGCCCATTCTCGCCGGCCTGCTCGGCCTTTCCCTGGTGCTCGGCGCCTGCACCGGCGGCGACACCGCATCCGAGGTTCCGGCCGAGGCCACCGCTGAAACCGTTACCGAGCCAACCGTCGAGTTGGTGGCCGCGACGGCGCCCGCCACGGCAGTCGAAGTCCCCTCTCTCGGCGAGGGCGAGCAGGTCATGCCCAACGGCCTCCGCATCCTCGACGAGGTCGTCGGCGACGGCGCTGAAGCCGTGGCCGGCAAGGCGATCTCCGTCCATTACACCGGCACCTTGATCAATGGCTACCAGTTCGACAGCTCGCTGGACAGCGGCCAGCCCTTGGACTTCACCCTCGGCCAGGGCAGGGTGATCGATGGTTGGGAACAAGGCATCGTCGGCATGAAGGTGGGCGGCAAGCGCAAGCTCGGCATCCCCGCGGATCTGGCCTATGGCGACAGCACGCAGTATCCGGACATCCCCCCGGGCTCGCCGCTGATGTTCTCGGTCGAGCTCCTGGACGCGAAGTAGCCGGCGCAACGGATCGGCAGTTATCGGAGAAGGTGACGTGCAAACGACCCTAAGGCGATTCAGGGCGCCGGACCGCCCCGCTTTGTGGCTTGGCCTGCTGGCCATGGCCATGCTCATGTTGGCGCCGGTCGGGGGCATTGCCCGCCCCGTGGCGCGGGCGCAGGGCGGGGCCACGGTGTTCCTCGACCCGCCCGATCAACAGGTGCAGTTGGGAAGCCCGGCTACGCTGACGGTCCGGATCCGCGATGTCGAAGACCTGGCCGCCTTCCAGTTCACCCTCACCTTTCCGCAGTCGGTCGTCTTCGTTGGCGCCGAGCTAGGCCCCTTCCTGGGGTCCACCGGGCGTGCCGCGCGCAGCTTTCCGCCTTTGGTGGAGCCGGGCAAGCTGACCTTTGTGGCCATCAGCACCGGCGCGGGTCCCGGCGCTTCCGGTAGCGGCGTGTTGGCGACGCTGCGCCTCACCTTGGAGGAAGGCAAGTCGGCCGAGATCGGTGTGACCGGCGCGCTGCTCACCGACACCACCGGTCTGCAGCGCAGTGAGGCCGCCGTGCAGGGCGCCCAGCTGCGCACGGGTCCGCCCCCGACGCCCACGCGGCCGCCCGATCAGATGGCCTTCCTGCCCTTCACCGTCCGCAATGCCTCCAAGGCCGATCTGCCGGTGGCGCCATCGCTGACGCCACCGGCGGCCAGCCCCACGCCGCCCGCGCCGACCGCGACGACCACGGCCGCCGCCACCCTGCCCGCATCGCCAACGGCCACGCAACCACCGATCGGCCCCACCGCAACGGCGCCCCCCAGCCCCACCGCCGGCAAGCCGGAGCCGGTGGTCAGCGAGCTGCAATGCTACGGACGGCATGAGTGGGTCAAGGTGCGCAACCCCTCCGAGCAACCGTTGGAGCTCGAGAACTGGACGGTGCGGTCCACCCAGGGCGGCGAGGTCTACAAGATCAAGGACGCCTTGACGCTCAAGCCGGCCGAGGTGCTCACCATCCACAGCGGCGGCGGCGCCCCGGGGACGGAGGATCGCCTCAACAAGCTCTGGACCCAGTCGCCGCGCTGGAACGAGGTGGACGGTGACTCGGCCGAACTGACGTCGCCGTTCCCCAGTACCATGGTGGTCAGCACCATGGCCTGCGCGACGGCCACGCCGCGCGCGCCATAGGGCTCGCCCCAAGCGCCGCGTCGCGGGCCATCCGGCCCCTGTCCCGACCCTCCGGACCAGCCCCACCAGCGAGCCTGATGGGGCTGGTTCTTGTTTCAGCCGCAACCCTCAGTAGCCCAGGAGCCGGCCATGAACGACGAAGCGCAGATCCTCGATCAGCCGGAGTACGATCTGGCCAGTTGGCTGGCGGAGCGAGACTTCGCGGCGATCGCTGCCCATGTCGCCGACTGGTCACCTACCGAAGTGGCCACGCTGCTGGGCGAAATGGAGACCGCCGAGGCCGCCGCCGTCAGCGAGCTGCTGCCGGAAGGCGTGGCCAGTGAGGCCTTTCCCTACCTGCCGATGGATCTGCAGGAGGGACTGGTCGACGCCTGGTCGCACAGCAAGCTGACCGTGCCGCGGCTGACGCGCCTGCTCAACGACCTGCCCCCGGATGACCGGACGGCGCTCCTGGAATCGCTGGACGGCGAGGTGACCCAGCGCATGCTGGCGCTGCTCAGCCCCGAGGAGCGCCAGGTGGCGTTGCAGCTGCTGGGCTATCCAGAGGACAGCGTCGGACGGCTGATGACGCCGGATTACGTGGCCATCCAACCGGGCTGGGTCGTGAGTCAGGCGCTCAGCCATGTGCGGCGCTACGGCAAGTCCTCGGAAACCATCGGCGTGGTCTATGTCGTGGACCGCAAGTGGCGCCTGCTGGATGACCTGCGCATCCACGAGCTGCTGTTGGCTGAACCGGAGACCCCTGTCGCGACCCTCATGGACGAACGCTTCATCGCCCTGCGCGCTTCGGACGATCAGGAAGTGGCCGTCCAGACCTTCCGCGAGAACGACAGGGTGGCCTTGCCGGTGACGGACGCCGGTGGGGTCCTCATCGGCATCGTCACCATCGACGACGTGCTGGACGTGGCGCAGGAAGAGGCCACCGAGGACTTCCAGAAGATCGGTGGCCTCGAGGCCCTCGACATGCCGTACATCGACACCCCGTTCGGCACGCTCATCCAGAAGCGCGCCCGCTGGCTGGTGGTGCTGTTCATCGGCGAGATGTTCACCGCCACGGCCCTGGGCTTCTTCGAGGTCGAGATCGGCAAGGCGCGGGTTCTCGCCATCCTGATGCCCCTGATCATCGCCAGCGGCGGCAACAGCGGTTCGCAGGCGGCCAGCCTCATGATCCGCGCCCTGGCCGTCGGCGAGGTGGGTCTGCGCGACTGGTGGACGGTCATGCGTCGCGAGATCCTCAGCGGTCTCACCTTGGGGCTCATCCTGGGCACGGTGGGCATGCTGCGCATCGGCCTGTGGCAGGCAGCCACCCAACAGTACGGCCCCCATTGGCCGCTCATCGCCCTCACCGTCGGGCTTTCGCTGATCGGCGTGGTGCTCTGGGGCACCCTGACCGGCTCGATGCTGCCCTTCCTCTTGCGCCGGCTGGGACAGGACCCGGCGACGTCGTCGGCGCCGTTCGTGGCCACCCTCGTCGACGTGGTCGGGCTGGTGATCTACTTCTTGATCGCGCGCTGGTTGCTCACCGGGACCTTGCTCTGACGGCACCCGGCGCGCGGCAGTTGGGGGGAGGCGGAGGCGTCAGAGCCCCGGCCACCGCCGCCTCACTTCTCCTGGCTGCTGGAACGGAACACCAACTTCAACGGCGTGCCGACGAAGCCGTAGCGCTCACGTAGCCGGTTGATGAGCATGCGCTCCGTGGCGAAGTGGACCAGTTCAGGCTCGTTGACGAAGAAGATGAAGGTGGGTGGCTCGATGCCCACCTGTGTGACGTAGCGGAACTTCAGCTCGCGGCCGCGACGGCTGAAGCTGTGCCCGGCCTGCAGCTCCAGCAGGAAGCGGTTCAATTCGCCGGTGGGCACGCGCACCTTGCGCGCGGCGTCCACCTCCCGCGCCAGGTCGAGGACCTTGGTCGCCCGTTGACCCGTGAGCGCCGACAGCGTGAGCACGGGCGCAAACTCCAGGAACTTGAGTTCGCCGCGCACCTGTTTGACGTAGTCCTCGAAGGTCACGGCCTCCTTGTCGATCAGATCCCATTTGTTGACGGCGATGATCGCCCCTTTGCCCGCCTCGGCGATCAGGCCGCCGATATGGGCGTCCTGGGCGGTGACCCCGTCGGCGGCGTCGATCACCAGCACGACCACGTCAGCGCGCTCGATCGCGCGGTCCGCGCGAAGTACCGAGTACTTCTCGATGCCCGGCTCTACCTTGCCGCGCCGCCGGATGCCCGCGGTATCGATCAGCACGATCTCTTCGCCTTGATAATGCAGGACCGTGTCGACGGCGTCTCGCGTCGTACCCGGAATCTCGCTGACGATCATCCGCTCTTCACCGAGCAGGCGGTTGAGCAGGCTGGACTTGCCCACATTGGGCCTCCCAATCACCGCCACGCCGAGCCGGTCGTCCTCTTCCGGCAGCTCGAGCAGGTCCGGGAGGGCGGCGGCCACGGCGTCCAAGAGGTCGCCGGTACCGCTACCATGGATACCGGATACCGGGATGGGCTCACCCAGCCCCAGTTGCCAGAACTCGCTCGTGGCCTGCAGATTCTCCTTGCGTTCGGTCTTGCTAACCGTCAGGACCACCGGCTTCTGGGTCTGTCGAAGGAGCCGAGCGACATCCTCATCATCGGCCGTGACCCCGGTCATGGCGTCGGTGACGAAGACGATGACCGCCGCTTCGTCCAGGGCCACGCCGACCTGGTTGCGGATGCGGGAGGAGAAAGGCCCGCGGTCGTCCACCTCCAGGCCGCCGGTGTCGACGATGCTGAAAGCCTTGCCGTTCCACTCGGCCTGGCCGTAATGCCGGTCGCGGGTGGTTCCGGGTCGGTCCTCGACAATGGCGCGCCGTTCGCCGATGATGCGGTTGAAGAGCGTGGACTTGCCCACGTTGGGCCGTCCGACCAAGGCGACCAGAGGTAGGGCGCGGGGCATGGCAGCGTTCCTGAAGGTGCGTGTTCGGGCGGGTCTGCAGGCTCATCCGGAGACGAGCGAACGCTAAGAATAGCACTTGAGGCCCCAGGGCTTGCACGCCTCTGCTCTGCGTGCTAATATCGCCGGGTTGACTTCCGGACCTGAGAAGGAAAGAGAACGCATGGGACGCTATCGAGGCCCCAAGAACAAGCTCTCCCGTCGGGAGGGTATCGACCTTTTCGGTACAGGCGGCTCGCAATTGCAGCGCCGTATCGACACCCCGCCCGGGGTGCATGGAGCCAAGCCGCAACGCGGCCGACCCTCCGACTTCAGCCGCCAGCTGCGTGAGAAGCAGAAGGTCAAGCGCATCTTCGGCATGCGCGAAGGCCAGTTTCGGCGCTTCTTGAACCTGGCCCGTCGCGAACAGGGCCAGACCGGAACGGCGCTGCTTCGACTCCTGCAGCGGCGGCTGGACAATGTCCTCTTCGTAGGCGGCTTGGCTCGCAGCCGCCCCATGGCTCGCCAGATGGTCAGTCACGGACACGTGCTGGTCAACGGACGCCGGGTGGACATCGCGTCCTTCCTGGTGGAACCGGGCATGGTCCTGTCCCTGGACCGCACGGCGACCAAGATGCCGGACGTGCAGTGGGCCGGGCAGTCGCCCACGGTGACTCGCCCGAGCTGGCTCTCGGCCAACGACCTCGAGGTGCGGGTGCTGGACTGGCCTACCCGAGATGAGGTCGGCTTTCCGATCGAGGACAACCTCATCGTCGAGTTCTACTCGCGCTGACCGTTCTCGTCTGAAACCAGGTCATGGAGGGGCGTTCGCCGCTGGCGAGCGCCCCTTTTTCGTTGCCGATGACCCAGCTGCCGCGCCATCCGCCCACCGTCCTCGATGGTCCGGCGCGGCGCGCCTTGTTGTCCTGGCTCTGGGCTGCCGCGCAGTCCGATCCCCGTCGCTGGCCGCCGGCACCGCCGCCGCCGATGGCCTGGAGCGATCTGGCGACCCTGGCCGAAGGCCATGGCCTGGCCGCCATGGTGCTCGAGGCGGCCCAGGCCCAGTCCGACCCCGCCGAAGCGCTGGTCAGCCAGGGCCTCGCCCGCCTGATGGATGCCGCCGACCGCACCCTGACGCGCGGCCGGCGTTTGGCCACCGAGCAGGCGACGCTGGAAAAGGCCCTGCTGCGGCAGGGGCTGCCCTTTGCCTGGCTGAAGGGCGGCTGGCTGACCGAAGCGTCACTGTACCCCGATCCCGCGGCCCGTCCGCGAGCCGATCTGGACCTCTTCGTACCGGAGACCTTCTGGCCAGGAGTAGCCGAGGTGCTGCAAGGCCTGGGCTATCGCGCGGCGCAGCGCAGCTGGAAGCATGCCGTCTGGTTGAACGCCGACCATCGGGTGGTGGATCTGCGCGGCGAACATCCGGACAACCCGCGGACCGTCGAAGTGCATGCCTGGCTGGGCGAGGGCTTCCGCGGTCTGCGGCTGGACCTCAGCGCCGAGGTCGCCCCGCTGCGGCCCGCGCAGCACCTGACGCGGGGTCTTGCCCTGGCCCACCTCGCGGCCCACACGTCGGTGGCGATGTTGGAGCGGCGCTTGCGCCTGGTGCAACTCATGGACCTCGCCCTGCTGGCCG
>Ga0073904_10003565_pt1 | contig 11709 bp, 11 predicted proteins | sample KloWWTrecipitate_FD_66668 | JGI IMG/M metagenome (GOLD analysis project Ga0073904, IMG submission 66668) | Active sludge microbial communities from Klosterneuburg, Austria, studying microevolution and ecology of nitrifiers - Klosterneuburg... | ecosystem: Engineered > WWTP > Aerobic digester >... | reverse complement strand
GGTCGGGTCGTTGCTCTTCCTGATCGGTGTTTCGCTGATCTACGGCGTGACCGGTACTCTCAACATGGCGGACCTGCCCGCGAGGGCTGCGGCGTTGTCGGACGCAGACCGCGCGCTTTTCGATGCCGCCGCGGCCGTTCTCGGCATCGCATTTCTCACCAAGGCGGGCTGCTGGCCGCTCAACTTCTGGTTACCCGGCACCTATGCTGCCGCAAGCCCGCCGGTCGCCGCGGCCTTTGCGATCCTGACCAAGGTTGGTGTGTACGCGCTGCTGCGGCTCGGCTCGCTGATCGGCAGCGCCAATGCGCTCGCGCATATCGAAGGCTCGGCGCTGTTGCGGCCGGATCTCTTTCGCGGCGGGATGTTCTACATCGGAATCATGACCATGGGCTTCGGCATTTTCGGCACGCTCGCCGCCCAGCAGCTCGCACGCGTCGTCGGCTTTTCCGTGATCGTCTCTTCCGGCCTGCTGCTCACGATCATGGGGCTCGACCACACACCACTGCTCGCGCCGGGGCTGTTTTATCTCGTCGGCTCGGTGCTCGCGACCAGCGCCTTCTTCATGCTCACGGGCATGACCGGGCGCACGTGGCGCACTCCGACGGTGCCGGCGACGGTCCCGGCCACACCGGTGTCCGTGCCCACGAGTGGCTACATACCCTTCGGCGTGCGTCTCGCAGCCGCGCCGCATGGCGAGGACGACGAAGTGGGCGTTGCGATCCCCGCGGCGATGGCGTTCATGGGTCTCATGTTCGCGTTCTGCGTGCTGCTCGTCACGGGGTCTCCGCCACTCTCGGGGTTTGTCGCGAAGTTCGCGATCCTTGCCGCTGCGATACAGGCGGCGCAAGGCGCGCCGTGGGCTGCGGCCGCGTGGATGCTGGTGGGCTTGACGATCGCAGCGGGCCTCGCAAGCCTCATTGCGCTGACTCGCATCGGCATGCGCCTCTTCTGGTCGGTGACCGGGCGCAGTACGCCGCGTCTTCGCGCGCTCGAAGCGGGGCCCGTGGCGATGCTGGTGTTCCTCTGCATCGCGCTGACAGTGGCCGCGGGGCCCGCGATGGGCTTTCTGGAGGACACGGCAGCGTCGCTGCGCGCGCCCCGGATCTACATCGACACGGTGCTCGCCACCGGGGAGGGGCGATGAAAGGCGGGGTGCCCGTGCTCGGCGGTGCGCTCGTTGCGATGTGGCTTGCGCTCAACGACACGGTCGCGCCCGGGCAAGTGCTGCTTGGCGCGCTGATCGCCGTGGCGCTCATCCTGTGGGCGGCGAAGCTGCGTCCCTTGCGGCCACGCCTGTACAGGCCGTGGCTCGCCATCAGCCTGCTGGCCGTGGTTTTCGTGGATATCGTGCGCTCGAACATTGCGGTCGGTCGCATCATCCTGGGGCTCGTTCCCGTTCGCGCGATCCGCTCCGGGCTGCTCGAGATTCCGCTCGATCTGCACGATCCACACGGACTTGCGGTACTCGCAACGATCATCACCTCGACGCCGGGCACCGTGTGGGTCGAACATGTGGCCGAGCGCCGCACGCTCACGCTGCACATCCTCGATCTCAAGGACGAGGCGGGGTGGATCCGCGACATCAAGGACCGCTACGAACGGCCGCTGATCAGGATCTTCCAGCCGTGAGCACTCTGATTCACCAGGCCGCCACGTTCGCCGCCGGTTGCGCGGGGCTTGCGATGCTGCTGGCCGCGTGGCGTGTGTTCCGCGGACCTTCCGCGCAGGATCGGGTGCTCGGGCTCGATACCCTTTACGTGAACGGCATGCTGACCTTGCTGCTGCTTGGCATTCGCTCCGCCTCGGGCGTGTACTTCGAGGTGGCGTTGCTCATTGCGCTCTTCGGCTTCGTCGGCTCCGTGGCGCTCGCGAAATTCCTGCTTCGTGGCGAGGTGATCGAGCCATGACGGGACTTGAATCGCCGTGGGTGGTCATCCCCGTTGCGCTGCTGCTGATCGCGGGCGGCCTCATCACCCTGATTGGCTCGCTGGGGCTCGTGCGTCTGCCCGGCTTTCAGGCGCGCCTGCACGGGACGTCGATGGGCAGCACACTCGGGCTCGGCTGCGTGATCGTGGCTTCGGTGGTCGTCTCCTCTGCCATGGCGGGGCGCTTCGTGCCGCACGCGCTGCTCATCACCGTGTTTGTCGTGATGACCTCTCCCGCCACGGCCATGTTGCTGATGCGGGCCAGCCTGTACCGCGCACGCGCGCGGTCAGCTGCGGGCCAGCGCGAGAGGGTCGAGCGGTAACGCGGTGGTGTGCCTGTCATCCCCGCGAAATTCACGTGCAATTCCGAAGGCCGATCGCTCGCGCCTCGAGTCAATGATAATCGTCCTCTCGCTGGAGACGTACCGCGAGGATGCTGACGGTCTTGTCGTCGTCGATCTCGAACAACGCAACGTAGCCGGTTGCCCCAAATGGAATCACGAGTTCGCGCAGAAAAGGGTTGCCCGAGATCACCTTTCGGTAACTGAACGGTGAAAGCGCGAGGTTTCTGACCGCGTTCCGAATCGCCTCGAGCGCCCGTTCAGCCAGTGCCCAATCGGTCTCGTCGCGCGCAAGAATGAACTCGTAGAATCGAATCAGGTCGGCCTCGGCCTCCTCAGTAAACCGGACCCGATAGGTCACCTGCGCGCCTTGCCCGAGATCCTGGCGCGGGCAGCGCGCGGACGATCTTCAGCGTTTCCAGGCTCACGGTGATGACGCGCAGGAAGAGTTCCAGTGGGTAGCGCGGGTTGTGCAGGGTCTCGCTCGCCCAGGCATTGGCGTCGTTGACGATGCCGCTGTCCTTGTCGGTCCTGACGCTCTGGCGCTCGATCACCCAGTCGAGCGCGGGCTTGCCGTTGACGATGTAGTCATACGCCTCGGGCGGGATGCCGGTGACGCTGAGGTGCGCGTTGCAGACGAGCCGGGTCAGATCCTTCTCGCCCTTCACCTTGGGCACCTTCATCTTCTCGACGCGAAAGACAGCGGCTTCGTCCGCGAGCCTGCCTGTCTCGATGCCCGTGGGCGTCACGCTCAGCGTCTTGCCGTGCGGGCCGTTCACGGTGACGCCGGCATGGGGCGCCACCGTTTCGTAGTTCAGGTGCAGCCCGGCGAGGGCGCGGCCCGCTTGCGCGAAGGCGCGGAAGCCGGCGGCGGTGCCCATGCGCGGAATGCGCGGCAGCTCCTTGGCGAGATTGTCGGCGTAGCGCGCGCGGTAGTCGGGCGAATGCAGCAGGCCGTAGATGTAATAAAAAAGGTCTTCCTTCGTGATCTGCTCGCCGGGATATGCGGACGTGAAATGCGCGAGGCCCGCATCGGTGATGGCCTCGCGGCGGCTGCGTGGGGTGGGCTTCGTGGCGGGCGAGTCGAACAGGCCGGACTGCGGGGCGCTTGCGGCGGCCGGTTCGGGGTCGTCGTAGAGGTAGAACGGGAAGCACTGCGAGCCTTCGATGTCTACCATGTGCAGGCTTGGCACCATGGAGGCGATGTACGTACTGAACGGCACCTTCTCGCCCGGTGCTGACACACAAATGACCAGATTCGTTGCCGTCGCATCGGGGAAGATGCGCGGCATCTGGTAGACCCTTTCGTTGAAGCGACGGTTGTAATACAGCCATTGTTTCGTGAACGGGCGATAGAGACTCTGCACTACGCAATCGGGCTCGAAGGCAAAGCGGCGATCCCTGACCAGGTCCTGTTTGATGTTGTGTGTCCAGCTGATCCGCGTGGGGTCGGTGTCAATGAAAGCATCCACGGCGTCGGCGCGCTGCCTGGTGTTCAAGTCCGTGTGCACCGCGTCGAAACGATCGACCTCACGATTGTAGAAGCCGATCATCCGGGTCATGTGGTCGGTGACGGCGGCCTTGCTGGCGTTGTAGCACCACGCATCACGGTTGGTGACGACGCCGAGAGAGAAGTTGTCGAACACCGCCGCGCCGCGGCCTTTCTTGTCGCCGAGCGCAATGAACTGCGCGAAGCGGTCGTCGCGCTGGCGCAGCCAGTCGCCGTGGGTATCGGGGGTGAGAGTTCGCCATCGCTGGCCCTTGCCGAGGCCGTTGATGGAGCCGAACGCCGCGACGGTGGTGAGCTTGTCCTCGCGGGAGAGGTAATCGCCGATATCGTGGAAGCGAATCCGGCCCGGCTGCACGGCGCCGGGATTCTTGACCAGCAGCGTAATGGCGATGGGTGCCCGGCTGCCCACGCCAAACACATTGTCCTTCTCCCTGCGCCGTTGCTCGCCGGATATGCGTGCGTTGCCGCGCAGATGGAACACATAGATGCAGGAGAACTCATCCGCGAGACAGAGCCGCAGCCCATCGGCGGTATTGGCATCCAGCCAGCCGGCATTCGTGACGAAGCCGATCACGCCCTGATTGCCGATGCGGTCGGAAGCCCACCGCATCGCGCGGATGTAGCTGTCGTACAGGCCCTTGGCGAGCGTCGCGCTGGAGCGCGCGGCGTACGTCTGGCGGATGTGTTCGTCGAGCCCGGGATAGGCGACGTTCTGGTTGTTGTCGTTCTCGCTGCCCTGCCCGATGGAATACGGCGGATTGCCCAGTATCACGCGAATATCGAGCTGCTTCTGCCGTCTGCGCCGCGTGCTGTTGTCGACCAGCAGCGCATCGACGAGATCGTCCTTCTCGTACATCTGGAAGGTGTCGGTGAGGCAGATGCCGGGGAAGGGCGTGTATTCCTCTGCGCCCGCCCCCGACCCCTGCCTCGCGCGCGGCAGGGAGGCCTCGCTCATGAGATCATGGTAGGCGGCTTCGATGTTGATGCTGGCAATGTAGTAGGCGAGCAGCACCAGCTCGTTCGCGTGGATTTCGTGCAGGTACTTGTAGGGCAAATCGGCCCTGGAAATGAAGCCTGATTGCAGCAGGCGCGTGATGAACGTGCCGGTGCCGGTGAAGGGATCGAGGATGTGGACGTTGTGGTTGCCGAGCGACGTGCCGAACTCGTCGCGCAGCACGTCCTGTACGCTCGCAATGATGAAGTCCACGACTTCCACCGGCGTGTAGACGATTCCGAGGCGCCGGGAGAGTTCCGGAAACGCGCCGTTGAAGAACTTGTCGTAGAGCTCCTTGATGATTTTCTGTCTGCCCGCCGCGCTCTCGATGCCTTCGGCACGCAACTTCACGCTGGCATAGAACTGCCGCAGCGTGTCGGCTTCCTTGTCGAGATGGTGCTCGTGCAGGGTATCGAGCACCTTCTGCATGGCCCGCGACATCGGGTTGTGGCGGGCAAAGCTGTACTGCTCGAACAGCGCCTCGAACACCGGCCCGGTGATGAGGTGCTGCGCCAGCATTTCGATGATCTCGGCATCGGTGATGGCGTCGTTCAGGTCGTCGCGCAGTTCCTTCGCGAAGGCGGCGAAGGCCTTGCGCTCAGTCGTGTTGGCGGGGTTCTCGAGGATGGCGGTGATGCGGTCGATGTGGGTGTTCGCGATCCTCGCGACATCCGCCGCCCATTCCTCCCAGTGGTGACGGTTGCCGACCTTCTGCACGAGTTTCGCGTAGATGGCCTTTTCGATCTCGCCGATCTCGAACTCGAGCGCGTGCTGCTCGGGCGGCTTGTAGGCGACCGCCTGACCGATGGACTGGCCACCGCGCGCACTGGCAGCCTGCTTCGCCTTGCCTGTGGCGCGCAACTGCGCCGCCTTCTTCTGTACCTTGTCGGTGACCGCGACGACTTCCATCCTGGCGGTGTCCTTGCCGTTGAACTCCAGCTTGTTGACCATCGCATCGAACTTGTCGTCATGGCTGCGCAGCGCCTGCAGGACCTGCCACACCACCTTGTACGTGACGTTGTCGTTCAACGCCTCGTGCGGCTCTTTGCCGGCGGGGATCACCACCGGAAGAATGATGTAACCGCGCTGCTTGCCGGGCGCCTTGCGCATCACCCGGCCGACGGCCTGCACCACATCCACCTGTGAATTGCGCGGGGTGAGGAACAGCACGGCATCGAGCGCTGGCACATCCACGCCTTCCGAGAGGCAGCGCACATTAGAGAGGATGCGGCAGGTATTGTCCGGGGTGGGCGCCTTCAGCCAATCGAGTCGCGCCTCCTTCTCGCTGGCGTTCATGCCGCCATCGACGTGCTCGGCTTCGCACCTGAGCGTTGCGGCGATCTCCTCTTCGCTGCCGTCCGCCCCGGCGGTGCGCTGGTATTCCTCCACCACCGCCTGGAACATGCGCGCGATGTTCTTCGAGCCGACCTTGTGCACCCTGGCGCCTTGCCGCGCCTCGATGACATGGCAGAAAGCCACGGCGCGCCGCATCGGGTGGCCATCGTCGGCGAGATCGCGGGTGAGTCCCTGCTTCGACAGCGCCTTCCAGCAGCCGACGATGCGCGCGGCATCGTCCATCCTGAGATCGTTGTCGCCGCTTGCAAGCAGCCGCTGCAGGCGACGGTTGATGACGGTTTCCTCCACCGCGAGCACGATGACCTTGTAATCGGACAGCAGGTCGCGCCGCACCGCCTCGGAGAAAGTAAGCGTGTAGAGCGTCTTGCCGTAGACCGCCGGGTCATCCATCGAGGCCAGCACCACGTCGTCGCGCTCGGCGCTGGCCTTGGCGTGCCCGGAATAGATGCGCGGCGTGGCGGTCATGTAGAGCCGCCTCGCGGCCTTGATGAACCCGGCATCGTGCACCTTCACGAAATGGCTCTCGTCCTCGCCGGCGAAGGTGGCGCCGGTGGTGCGGTGCGCCTCGTCGCAGAGGATCAGGTCGAAGTCGGCAAGGCCGTGGTGCTTCTGCGCATCGTTGATGACGTCGATGGAGTGGTAGGTGGAAAAGACCACATCCATGTGCTGGGCATCATGGCGCTTGCCAATCCCGGCGGCGAGGTGCCTTGCTTCGGTGGTGGCCGGGTATTGCAGCTCATGGGCGAGCATCTCGAAGTCATCCTCGCCGTGCTTCTTGCCGACGTCGCTGTCCGAACACACGGCGTAGCTGTGCAGGGGTGTAGCCGATTCCTGAGTCCATTCGGTGAGCGCCTGCGACAGAAGCGCGAGGCTCGGCACGAGGAACAGCACGCGGCCACCTTTGCCGGCCAGTTCCTCAGCGATCTTGAGCGCAGCGAGCGTCTTGCCGGTGCCGCAGGCCATGATGAGCTTGCCGCGCGCCTCGTGCGCGAGGCCCGCCTCGACTGCCGCCAGCGCCGACTGCTGGTGCGGGCGCGGCGTCTTCCGCGGCTTGAGGACCGGTCTCGCGTCGGGTTGGTACTGCGACCAGTCGATCCGGCTCGCTTCCAGATCGTGCAGCGTGACAAGGCTGATCGGCGTCTTCTGCCCCCGCAGCGCCTCGCGCAAGTGACCGGTGCTGCGCGTCGCGGTGAGGAAGATCAGGCCGTGGGCGTAAGTCTTGCGGCCCGCCGCGCTGAGAAACGTGGACAGATCGCGCAGCGTGAGGTTGGCATCCTCTTCGTAGAATTTGGCCTGGATGGCGTGCAGCTCACCGGTGGCGGCTTCGGCCACGAGATCGATGCCGGCATCGGCGCCCACATCGCCGAGCCCGCGCTTCGCGGCCTCCCTGCGCCAGGCTTCCCACAACCATACGCGGCCTGCGTAGAGGTCCAGGTAATACGGCTCGTTCTCGAGGTAGGCCTTGACCAGCCGCTCGAAATAGGTGCCTTTCTCACGCTCGGTGACCGCGGTGGTACGGAAGGTGTCGAGCAGGTGTCGCAATGCCGTCATGCAGGGTTCCCCCGGTCACCCCGCCAGCGGCAGGTCATCCTGAAAAAGTCGCGGCTATTCTGCCGCACAAATGGCGAACGGGGGATGCGCTACACCCTCGACCTGGAAAAGCCGGAGGGCCGCGAGCGGGCGGTTACCAGAGGCCCGCTTCGCTGTAGAAGCCAAGCGCAGTGTTCGGCGTACTCGTCGATCTCCGGAGGCAACGGCTGATCGATTCACAAGGTCAGCATGTACGGGCCCGATGTTTTCAGGGTGATCGTCAACGTCCCGAGCCAGTGCATCAAGCGTGGAACGTACCTTGGCATCCGCAAACACGAGTGAGTGCGGCATTTCGTCCCCTCAGGCCTTCATCGTGCTCAAGCGCAGCATCAGCGTCATCGGATGCTGCGGCGATTGCTGGAAACCGTAGTGCTCGTAGAACTGCTTGGCACGCTCGTCGAGCGCATGGACGAGCAAGGCGCGGACGCCAGCGTTGTGCGAAACGGTCACCGCACGGTTGACGGCGTCGCGCAACAAGGCGGCTCCCAGCTTGATGCCGTGGGCGCGCTGATCAACCGCCAGCCGCGCCAGCACCATCACCGGGACGGGGTCTGGCATGTTGCGCCGCACGCCACTCGTTGCCTGCTGGTGCGAAACAGCGCCCGCAGCCATGGCGTAGTAGCCATAGACGCGGCCATCGTGATCGGCGACGACAAACGTGCGGCTGGCCCCGCTTTGCTGGTTCGCCAATGCCCTGCGCTTGAGCCACTCGTCGAGACTCGATTCTCCGCATTCAAATTCGGCCACAAGGTGAGCAGCGGCCAGCGGTTCTGGCGCGCGCAGGTGCAAGCTCATACCGCGTCGGCGCTCCAGGGAGCCTTCACGGCCATGAGGCGCTCAAGCCCTGGGTTGGGGCCGGGAGGTGCGTCGAGCATGGCCGTGAATTGCTTGAACTTGTCGGCGTCCAGGCCGAAAAAGACCTGATCCAGCACTACGGCCTGAGCGCGGTCGCAGGCGGCTTCGAGCATGAAGTCCGAGCGGTTCTTGCCCAGCAGGCTGGCGGCGTGATCGATCAGGTCACGCTGTTCGGGCAGGGCCCGCAGATTGATGGCGGCGTCACGCATGGGTCTTTTCTATCGATGCATACACAACAGATACACAAATTGTGTTGGATCGTGTAGCCGTTGTCAATACGACTCTTGCGCCTGGTGCCGCAGGTCGAGAGGTCGTGTGGCAGGCCGTCGCGCCATAGCCCGAGCGGCTGTGCCGCTACGTAAGCCGCCCGCCCGTCACTTCACCTCTGCAATCGAGTTCCCGCCGGCGTCCGGTCGTGCGCGCAACGTGCCGTCCGTCACGCTGAACATGAACCGCATGCTGACCCGACCCGGTGCAGCGACCGGTGCGGCCGCGCGCACCTGTGTCTTCAGCGTGTCCTTGAGTCGGCTTGTGGCCTTCTCGATGACCAAGGTCAATGCATAGTCGCCCACGCCGAGGGGCTCGATGACGTCGATGCCGCCGTCTTCGCGGGTGCGGCTGGCAAGCGGACTCGGGGCGGCACTGCGGCCGGTGGCGGCGTAGGCGGCGGCTGCGGCCCCGCTACCGCTGCGCCCCAGGCTGCTGACCGAGGAGACGGCGGCCGACACGATGCCGCTGCCCGGCAGTGCACCGCCGACCAGGGAGGCGCTTTGCCTCGCATCGAGAGGACCGAGCGTCATCGACGCCAGATCGGCGCGATAGCCGCTCCCGTCGGGCAGCGCAACCACGCAGGCGGATGAACCACACTCGATGATGAGGGTGACGCCACTGGCCATGGCGCTGCCCGCGGACTGCAGGCCCGATTGCACCTTCTCGCCAAACGTTGCGCCCTGGGTCTGCTTGGGTACGGTGACGTTCATCGAGATGCGATTCGGCATCCCGCTGTTGATGCCGTTGATCCCGCCGGCCACGGCGGCGGTCGCCATCGTCCACAAGAGCACCAGCATCGCCGCGAGCTTTGTTCCGTACATTATCCACCTCCCGAACGGGCCGGCAGTATACGCCGTCGAATCCACCCAACTGCCTGCGCTTCGCGCCGCTCAGTTCTTGATCGAGTTCGAGGAATGGCGCGAACTCGTCTAGCGCGCTCATGAATTCCTTGACGCCATCATTCAGCCAGTCCGGGTCGAAGTGCGCTCGGGCGACCACCCGCACCGCCGCTTCGCGTACCAACGTGCTCGCGAAAACGGGCAGGGTCAACGGTTCGACCGTGCGAGTCCAGGCGGGCAAGGCCACGCATTGCTTCTGGCAGGCGTATGCGACCATGGCGGCGGTGTAGTTGGCGGCACAGGCGCCGAGCCTTACCGCGGGCGCCGTGGCGTCAGTTGCGGGCCAGCGCGAGATGGTCGAGCGGTAACGCGGTGGTGTGCCTGATCGCGCCCATGGCGAAACTTGCGCTGATGTCGAGGAACTCGCAGCCGGCGATCAGTTGCTTGTAGACCGTGCCGTAGCCCTCGATGTCCGGCACGACGATGCGCAGCAGGTAATCCACCTCGCCGCTCATGCGGTAGATCTCGACGACCTCGGGGATCTGATCGAGCGTGTGCAGAAAGCGCTTGTACCAAGCCTCGCTGTGATTCGACGTCTTCACCGTCACGAACACGGTCGTGCCGACATTCAACTTCTTCGGATCGAGCAGGGTGACCGTCCCGCGGATCACACCGGTTTCCTGCAGGCGGCGAATGCGCCGCCAGCACGGCGCCTTGGACAGGCCGACGCGCTCGGCGATCTCGGCGACACCCAGGGTCGCATCGCGCTGCAGCAGGTCCAGGATTCCGCGGTCTATGCGATCCATGAGACGTTGTTGCTCGTTTGACAAAAATCAAGCAACAGTATTGTGACGCGGCGGTGTTTTGTCCACCGCTTTGAGCCCCGATTGCTCAATGACGCGCGTAACGTCGCCCGGATGAACCTTCACAAGGCCTTTACCGGGCATCCGCGGTCGGTCGGCGAGACCTACTTCGAGCACATGGGCGTGGCATCACGCTGTGGTGCATCGATGGTCGTGGCGGGGCTCGCGTGCCTCGTGCACGCGGTGCTGCCGTTTCTCTTCGTGCGAACGGCCAGCAACTGTCTCACGCGGCTCTACCAGCGCATGGTGGCGCAGCGCTCGCGATTGCCGCCCGCACCGGCGGTCGCGGGTGGCCTCGGCGTGCCCAGCCCGCGCTGAATGGCACTACCGGCGGGCATCCAGGCGAGCGCCTGGCGCGCGGTTCCCGGCATTGTGCTCGCGCTTGCGCTTGCGCTCGCCGCGAGACTCGGCTCGCAGGAGATCGGTCAGGCGCTCGTCGACGGTCGACCTTCACCGATCAGCCCGGTGCTGCTCGGGATCGTGCTGGGCGTGTTGTGGCGGCACTTCATCGGCGTTGGCGCGCGCACGGAAGCCGGAGTGCGCTGGATTCTCGGCACACTGCTCGCCATCGGCATCTCGCTCGTCGGGCTGCGGCTCACGCTGCCGGGTCTCACGGGCGTAGGCGTGATCGCGCTACCGGTCGTCGTGCTCTGCATCACAGTGGCAATCCTGGTCAGCAGGTTCGTTGGACGCCTGCTCGGTCTCACGCCGGGACTGCAGAGTCTCCTCGCCGTGGGCTCGGCGGTGTGCGGCTGTACGGCGATCGTCGCCACGGCGCCCGCCATCAAGGCGCGCGACATCGACACCGGCACTGCGCTCACCTGCGTCGTGCTGATCGGCAGCCTCGGCATGCTGCTGTATCCCTGGCTCGCGTCGGCCGTTTTCGGTGGTGCAGCCTTGCCCTCCGGAGTGTTTCTCGGTTCGGCGATCCACGACACCTCGCAGGTGATCGGCGCATCGCTGATCTACGCGCAGCAGTTCAACTCCCCCGATGCGGTTGCGGTCGCGAGTGCGACGAAGCTGCTGCGGAACCTGTCGATCATCGTGCTCGTCCCGTTGCTCGCCTGGGCTGCGCACGCGCAGGCGGCCCGGTCATCAGGAGGGGTGAGCACGGCCGATGCGCGCCAACGCCCGGTGGTGGTGCCCTGGTTCGTCGTGGCGTTCGT
>Ga0073904_10003564_pt1 | contig 11711 bp, 8 predicted proteins | sample KloWWTrecipitate_FD_66668 | JGI IMG/M metagenome (GOLD analysis project Ga0073904, IMG submission 66668) | Active sludge microbial communities from Klosterneuburg, Austria, studying microevolution and ecology of nitrifiers - Klosterneuburg... | ecosystem: Engineered > WWTP > Aerobic digester >... | reverse complement strand
CGCCACCACCGTCGCGACGGGGCGCGTGACGCCGTCGGGCAGCACGGGCTCGACGGTGTAGGGCTCGCTCGCGCTGACCTCTGCCGCCAGGGACGCGCCGGCCATCGAGGGCGCCGAGCGCACCACCTCGACGAGGTCGGCGTCCGTGCGCTGGCGCCCGGAGTCGTCGAGCAGCGCCGGGCCGGAGAAGATGCCCGCGCGCATGACGCCGCGCTCACGCAGGTGGCGCGTCAGCGCCCGGGTGTCGATGTCGCTCATCGAGACCACGCCGCCGGCGACGAGGGCGTCCTCGAGCGTCCCGGTCGAGCGCCAGCTCGAGGGGCGGATGGCGGGGTCACGCACCACGTAGCCGGCCACCCAGATCCGCAGCGACTCCGGGTCCTGCTCGTTCATGCCCGTGTTGCCGACGTGCGGCGCCGTCATGACGACGATCTGGCGATGGTACGACGGGTCGGTGAGCGTCTCCTGATACCCGGTCATCCCGGTGTTGAAGACGATCTCGCCGACGGTGCCGCCGCGGGCGCCGTAGGCCTGGCCGGTGAAGGTCCGGCCGTCCTCGAGGACCAGCACGGCCCGGTCTGCTGCGGGCATCGGGGCTCCCGGGGAGGGGTGGGTGGTCGGGTGCAGGGGCTCGAAGCGGCGCTGGGCTGCGGCGCTCACCGGGCGGGACCCGCGGGGACGGCATCCCGGGAGGGCACGGTCGTGCCGTCGAGCACCGTCGCGCGGCCGCGCAGGAAGGTGGCCACGACGCGGCCGGTGAGCTCGCGCCCGCCGTACGGGCTGTTCCGGCTCGCGGTGGCCTGGGCCGCAGGGTCGACCACCCAGCGCGTGGCCGGGTCGACCAGCGTGACGTTCGCCGGCTCGCCGACCTCGAGGGGGCGGCCCTGCGCGCGCGGGCCGGCGTCGGTGCGCCCGATCCGCGCGGGGGTGCTCGACATGACGCGCGCGACGTCGGCCCAGGACATCCGGCCCGTCGCGACCATCGTCGTCGCCACGATGCTCAGTGCCGTCTCCAGCCCCGTCATCCCGAAGGCCGCGGCGGCCCACTCACAGTCCTTGTCCTCACGCGTGTGCGGGGCGTGGTCGGTGCCGACGATGTCGATCGTGCCGTCCGCCAGGCCCGCGCGCAGCGCCTCCACGTCCTCGGCGGTCCGCAGCGGCGGGTTGACCTTGTAGACCGGGTCGTAGGTGCGCGCGAGCTCGTCGGTGAGCAGCAGGTGGTGCGGGGTCGCCTCGGCCGTGACGTCGATCCCGCGTGCCTTGGCCCACCGGATGATCTCCACCGAGCCGGCGGTGGACAGGTGCTGGACGTGCAGGCGCGAGCCCACGTGCTCGGCGAGCAGCACGTCGCGCGCGATGATCGCCTCCTCCGCGACGGCCGGCCAGCCGGCCAGACCCACCTCGGCGGAGACGACGCCCTCGTGCATCTGCGCCCCCGCGGTGAGCAGCGGCTCCTGGGAGTGCTGGGCGATGACGCCGTCGAACGCCTTGACGTACTCCAGGGCGCGCCGCATGAGCACCGGGTCGTGGACGCACTTCCCGTCGTCGGAGAACACGCGCACCTGCGCGGCCGAGTGCGCCATCGCGCCCAGCTCCGCGAGCTGCGTGCCGCCGAGGCCAACGCTCACGGCGCCCACGGGGTGCACGTCCACCCAGCCGGCGTCGTTGCCGAGCCGCCACACCTGCTCGACCACGCCGGCGGTGTCGGCGACCGGCGAGGTGTTCGCCATGGCGTGCACCGAGGTGTAGCCGCCCAGCGCTGCGGCGCGCGTGCCGCTCCACACCGTCTCGGCGTCCTCGCGGCCCGGCTCGCGCAGGTGCGTGTGCAGGTCGACGAGACCGGGCAGCGCGACGAGGCCGGCCCCGTCGATCGTCACGGTACCGGCGGGGGCCTGCGCCGCAGCGCCGGGGCCCACGGCCGCGATGACACCGTCGGCCAGGAGCAGGTCGGTCGGCTCGCCACCGAGCGGGGCGACGCCTCGCAGCAGGTACGCCGGTCCCCCGGCGGTCGGCTTGCTCATGCCCACGTCTCCTTCTCCTTGGCCAGCAGCAGGTACAGCACGGCCATCCGCACCGCGACCCCGTTGGAGACCTGCTCGACGATGACGGCGCGCGGCGAGTCCGCCGCGTCCGCCGAGATCTCCAGGCCGCGGTTCATCGGCCCCGGGTGCATGACGATCGCGTGCTCGGGGAGCATCGCCAGGCGCCGCGCGTCCAGGCCGTAGGCCCGGGTGTACTCGAGCGGGCTGGGGAAGAAGCCGGTGGCCCCCGCCCCGCCGGAGCCCATCCTCTCGCGCTGCACCCGCAGCATCATGACCGCGTCCGGCTGCTGGTCGAGCACCTCGTCGAGGTGGTACCCGATGGCGCACGGCCACGCGTGGGCGCCGACCGGGACGAGCGTGGGGGGCGCGACGAGCGTGACGCGCGCGCCCAGGGTGTGCAGCAGCTGGACGTTGGACCGCGCCACACGCGAGTGCAGCACGTCACCGACGATCGCCACGTGCAGGCCGGCCAGGTCGCGACCGATCCCCTCGCGGTCGGCGTCCGTCCCGGCCAGGTGGCGGCGGATGGTGAACGCGTCGAGGAGGGCCTGGGTGGGGTGCTGGTGCGTGCCGTCGCCGGCGTTGATGACCGAGGAGCCCACCCAGCCGGCGTGCGCGAGCCGGTGGGGCGCCCCGGACGCGTGGTGCCGCACGACGACGGCGTCGGCCCCCATGGCCTGCAGGGTCAGCGCGGTGTCCTTGAGCGACTCGCCCTTGGACACGCTCGAACCCTTGGCGCTGAAGTTGATGACGTCGGCCGAGAGCCGCTTCGCCGCGGTCTCGAAGGAGATCCGGGTGCGGGTGGAGTCCTCGAAGAAGAGGTTGACCACCGTCTTGCCCCGCAGGGTCGGCAGCTTCTTGATCTCGCGGGCCTGGGTCGCGGCCATCTGGGCCGCGGTGTCGAGCACGTGGACGGCCGCATCGCGGTCCAGGTCCGCCGCGCTGAGCAGGTGCTTCATCGCTCGCCCCCCTCGATGCGCACGGCGTCGACGCCGTCCGTCTCCACGAGCCGCACGGCGACCTTCTCGCTCACCGACGTCGGCAGGTTCTTGCCCACGTAGTCCGCCCGGATGGGCAGCTCACGGTGGCCGCGGTCCACGAGGACCGCGAGCTGGACGGCCCGCGGCCGCCCCAGGTCGTTGAGGGCGTCGAGCGCCGCGCGGATGGTCCGGCCGGAGAACAGCACGTCGTCCACCAGCACGACGACCTTGTCGTCCAGGTCCCCCGGCAGCTCGGTGGCGCCGATGCTGCGCGTGGGGTGGCGGTGCAGGTCGTCGCGGTACATCGTCACGTCGAGCGCCCCGACCAGACCGGCGGCGTCGAGCCCCTCGACCTGGGCGATCTTGGCGGCGAGGCGGCGGGCCAGCGGCAGGCCGCGGGTCGGGATGCCGAGCAGCACGAGGTCGGCGGCACCCTTGTTGCGTTCGAGGACCTCGTGGGCGATCCGGGTCAGCGCCCGGGTGATCTCCTCCGGGCCGAGCACCTCGGCACCGGGGACGCCGGGGTCGGGCAGGTCGCTCGCGGGGACGATGGGCACGGCAGGGCCAGAGGACATCTGGCGACCTCCTTCCCCGCCTCTCAGGACGGGTCTTAAAGGATGTCTGACAGTGGGTCAGCCTACTGCACGCGGGGTACCTGACGGGGCCTGGCGGTGCGGCGCCGGAACTGCGCCGGGGTCTCGCCCGTCAGGCGTCCGAACGCCCTGGTCAGCAGCGCCTGGTCGTAGAACCCGGCCCGCGCGGCGACCTCGGCGATGGGCAGGTCGGACCCGGCCAGCAGCCCGGCGGCCCGGTCGATCCGGGTGCGCAGGACGTACTGCTGCGGGGACAGGGACAGCACGCGGTGCATGCGCCGCTCGAGCGTCGAGACCGAGCACCCCGCGGCGTCCGCCATCTCCCCGACGTCGACGGGGGCGCCGTCGCGCTCCGCCACGAGGGCGACCACCCGCTCGACGGAGGCCACGACGGCATCCTGCGCGTCGTGCCGCCGGAGGTCCTGCGAGACGCTCACCAGCCCGATCGGCTCACCGTCGCGCCGCACCGGAGCCTTCGAGGTCAGGTACCACCCGGCGACACCACCGGGACGCACGATGAGCTCGAGCACGCGGCGCACAGGCTGACCCGTCCGGAGCACCTGCCGGTCCTGGGCCTCGTAGTGCTCGGCGAGGTGGGGCACGAACAGGTCGTGCGCCGTGCGCCCGACGACCGTTCGCCGGGACCGCTCCCCCGTGCGCTCGACGAAGGCCTGGTTGACGGCGACGTAGCGGCCGGCCGCGTCCTTGACGCAGAACATCGTTCCGGTCAGCTCGTCCATGAGCCCCACGAGCTCCGGCGACAGCGCGCCGAGCAGCAGGTCGCGCTCGGGCCACGGGTCCGGCTCGGTGCGGGGTGCGGCCATGGGACCGGACGCTACCGGCGCGGGGGTCGGATCGGTACAAGACGTCCCCGGGCGGTGGGGCCACGCTGGACCATGGCGATCACCCCTGCCCTGACCGATGCTGCCGCGACGCTGGCCGAGCGATGGATCGAGGCGACCACCGCGGGTCAGACCCCGCGCGAGCGGCGCACCACCGGGCGGCTCGCCGCGCTGGTCTCCGACCCGGCCGGCCTCGAGCTCGCCCTGCGGTTCGTCGACCGCGTGGCCCGCCCGCAGGACGTCGACGTCGCCGCGCGCGAGCTCGCGGGCCTGGCCGCATGGACGACGTCGGCGACCTTCCTCGGCCCCGTGGACCGGACCCTGCTCACGGCGGGCACCCGGCTCGCCCCCGTGCTGCCCCGGCTCGTCGTCCCCGCGGCGCTGCTGCGCCTGCGTCAGCTCGTGGGCCACCTCGTGGCCGACGCCGGGCCGGGGCTGGCCGGGCACATCGCGCGCGCGCGCGCCGAGGGGTTCCGGCTCAACCTCAACCTGCTGGGCGAGGCCGTGCTCGGGGAGGCCGAGGCCGCAGGGCGCCTGCGCAGGGTGACGGCGCTCGTCGAGCGGCCGGACGTCGACTACGTCTCGATCAAGGTGTCCTCCGTGGCGAGCCAGCTGTCCACCTGGGACACGGGTGCGAGCCGCGACCGGGTCCTGGCCACCCTCGTCCCGCTGTACCGCACGGCGCGCGCGCACGGCACCTTCCTCAACCTCGACATGGAGGAGTACCACGACCTCGCGCTGACGGTCGAGGTGTTCGAGCGCCTGTGCGCGCTGCCGGAGCTCGCGGACGCACCCCTCGGGCTGGTGCTGCAGGCCTACCTGCCGGACAGCCTTGACGCGCTCGACGAGGTCACCGCCATCGCGGCGCGGCGGGTCGCGGCGGGCGGCTCGCGGGTCAAGGTGCGCCTGGTCAAGGGCGCCAACCTCGCCATGGAGCAGGTCGAGGCCGAGCTGCACGGCTGGCCGCAGGCGCCGTACGCGACCAAGGCCGACGTCGACGCGAGCTACGTGCGCCTCGTGGACCGCGCGCTCGACCCCGACCGGACGCGCGCGGTGCGCGTGGGCCTGGCCAGCCACAACCTCTTCCACGTCGCCCTGGGTCACCTCCTGGCCGCCGAGCGCGGCGTGAGCGAGGCGCTCGACGTCGAGATGCTCCAGGGGATGGCCCCGGCCCAGGCGCGGGCGGTGCGCGACACCGTCGTCGGTGCCGGTGCCTGTGCCGGGGCAGGCGGCCCGGCCGGTCCGGACGGTCGGCCGCGGGGCTCCGTGCTGCTCTACACCCCGGTGGTGGCGCGCGCAGACTTCGACGTCGCGATCGCCTACCTCGTGCGACGCCTCGAGGAGAACGCCGCATCCCAGAACTTCCTGCACGCGCTCTTCGCCGGGCAGGGCGCGGGCCTGGCGGCCCAGCACGCCGCGTTCCTCGACTCTGTCCGCGACAGCGCGACGGTCTCGGCGGTGCCGCGGCGGGTGCCCCGGCCCGCCGTCGACCTCGTCGCGCGCCGCGACGCCGGCCCCACGCCCCCGTTCGCCAACACCCCGGACACCGACCCCGCCGTCGCGGCGTCGCGCAGCTGGGCTGCGGGCCTGCTCGTCCGGGAGGTGGCCGTCCCGCCGGCGAGGGTGATCACCAGCGCGGCCGAGGTCGACGCCGCCGTCGGCCGGGCCGTCGCGGTCCGGCCGCTCTGGGCGCAGCTGCCCCCGGAGCGGCGTGCCGCCGTGCTGCGCCGGGCCGCGGTGCACCTCGAGGCGGGCCGCGGGGACCTCGTCGCGACGATGGTCCACGAGGCCGGCAAGACCGTCGCGGAGGCGGACCCCGAGGTCAGCGAGGCCGTGGACTTCGCGCTCTACTACGCCGAGCGCGCGGCCGAGCTCGCGGACGGCGGCACCCGCGGCGCCATGTTCCGACCGTGGGGCGTGACCGTCGTCACACCGCCGTGGAACTTCCCGGTCGCCATCCCGGTGGGCTCGGTGCTCGCGGCGCTCGCCGCGGGCTCCCCCGTGCTCGTCAAGCCCGCGCCACCCACGCCGCGCTGCACCCAGGTCGCGATGGCCGCCGTGCACGCCGCGCTCGACGAGGCCGGGCTGCCGCGCGACGTGCTGCAGGTGCTGCTGGCGCCCGAGGGCGACATCGGTCGACGGCTGGTCGCCCACCCCGACGTCGCCCGCGTGCTGCTCACGGGCTCGATCGAGACCGCGCGGCTGTTCGGCGGCTGGCGGGCGGGGCTGGACGTCGTCGCGGAGACGTCGGGCAAGAACGCGATCGTCGTCACGCCGTCGGCCGACGTCGACCTGGCCGTCGGCGACATCGTGCGCTCGGCGTTCGGGCACGCGGGGCAGAAGTGCTCCGCCGCGTCCCTGCTCGTCCTCGTCGGCTCGGCCGGCCGCTCGGACCGGCTGCGCCGCCAGCTCGCCGACGCCGTCGCGTCGCTGCGCGTGGGACCGGCCGCGGACCTCGCCACCACCGTCGGGCCGCTCACCGAGCCCGCGGCCGGGCCGCTGCTGCGCTCGCTGACCGTGCTGGACCCCGGCGAGCACTGGCTGGTGCGGCCGCGCCGGCTCGACGCCGAGGGCCGGCTCTGGACGCCCGGGGTCAAGCACGGCGTCGCGCCCGGCTCCTTCTTCCACACCACCGAGGTCTTCGGCCCCGTCCTCGGCATCATGCGGGTCGAGACGCTCGACGAGGCTCTCGCACTGCAGAACGCCGTCGCCTTCGGCCTCACGGGCGGGATCTGCTCGCTCGACGAGTCGGAGATCGCCCACTGGCTCGAGCACGTCGAGGTGGGCAACGCCTACGTCAACCGGCACATCACCGGCGCGATCGTGCGTCGCCAGCCCTTCGGCGGGTGGAAGGCCTCCGTCGTCGGCCCCGGGGCCAAGGCCGGCGGCCCGCACTACGTCGCGCAGCTCGGAGCGTGGTCGGACGCGGACGTGCCCACCGACGACGAGGGCTGGCTCGCGTGGGCCCGTGCGGACGACGCCCGGGTCTGGGCGGCGGACCTGGGGCAGGAGCACGACCCGTCGGGCCTGCGCGCCGAGGCCGACGTGCTGCGCTACCGGCCCGTGCCGCACCTGACGCTGCGCGCCGGCGCCGGTGCGCGGCCGCGCGAGGTCGCCAGGGTGCTGGCCGCGGCGGGGTGTGCCGGGGTCCCGGTCACGGTGAGCACGGCGGGCGAGCAGGACGACGCCACGTTCGCGGCCCGGGTCCGTACCGGCGAGGTCACGGGGCGCGTCCGCGTCGTCGGGGCGGCGCCCGGCCTGCGCGAGGCCGCGCGGACGAGGCTGGGCGAGGTCACCGTGCTCGACGGGCCCGTGCTCGCCTCCGGCTCCCGCGAGCTCCTCAGCGTGCTGCGCGAGCAGGCCGTCAGCCGCACCCGGCACCGGTTCGGCCACGTGGCCGCCGCCGGCTGAAGATCAGGGCTCAAGGTCCCGGCCGCCGGGACCGATACACCCGCTGTGTCTGGTTCTGTCCCCACCTGGTCCACCGCGATCCAGCTCCTGGTCGCCGGTGTGGTCGTCGCGCTGTGCGCGCTCCAGGCGGGGTGGCTGCGCGGCGAGGGCCAGGACCGCGTCCTGCCGGGCGCGCTGCGCAGCGGGGGTGCCGCATGGATCCTCTACTGGTCGCTCGCGCTCGTCGTCGTCACCCTCCTCAACGGCCTCGCGACCCTCGTGCCGGCGGGTCCGGCGACCGAGCTGGTGCTCGCCCTGCGGTTCGCCGCGCTGGGTGCCGGCGTCACGCTGAGCCTCCCGGCGGTCCAGGCCTTCACGGGCGGGCCGAGCGTGCGTCTGCTCACCGCGGCGACCGCCACCTGGTACATCGGCGCCACCGTGCTGTGGCTGGGTACGGACCTGCTCTACGGCCACCAGACGGTGGGCGGCCTGCCGCAGTACGGGGTGCTCGCCACCGCCGTCGACCTGGTGCCGGTGATGGGCCTGGGCCTGTACGTCGCCCGCGTCGTCCAGGTCACGCGACTGACGGCCGTCGGCGCGCTCGTGACCGTCGCCGGCTTCGCGTCGGCGACGCTCCTCATCGCCTCGTCGATCCCGCCACCGTCGGACGTCACGGAGCTCCTCAAGGGCGTCTGGGTGCTCCCGATCGTCGTCGGGATGCAGATCTGGGCGGCGAGCGGCATCACGACGGTCCGCCGCGAGTCGCTGCGCCGCACGCGGATGCGCGACGCGCTGGCCCGGGTGGGCAACGTCGCCTGGCTTGCCCCGACCACCGCCGAGGTGCTCGCCGCAGCCACCGAAGCCGGTCGCGAGGTGCTCGGCGACCCGACCGTCACGGCGACGCTGCGCCACCTCGAGCACGACCGCTTCGTCACCGAGTTCCGCGCCGCACCCGACCGCACCACCGACGACGACGAGCGGGCCTTCCTCCAGGACCTCGCCCGGGTGGTCTCGGGCGCTGCGGAGCGCCAGGCGCTCACGGACCGGGTGTGCCGTGCCGCGTCGTTCGACGCCCTCACCGGGCTCGCCAACCGACCGTCGCTCGACCGCCACCTCAGCCAGACCCTCGAGGCCGCAGCCCGGGACGGCTCCGGGGTCGCCCTCCTCTTCTGCGACCTCGACGGCTTCAAGCTCGCCAACGACCGGCACGGCCACTCGTGGGGCGACCAGCTGCTCGTGCACACCGCGACGCACCTGCGCGACGTGCTGGGCGGGACGGCCTACCTCGCCCGGCACGGCGGGGACGAGTTCGTCGCCGTCCTTCCCGACGCGCCCGACACCGCCGTCCTGCTGCACCTCGCCCGCCGGCTGCGCGCCGAGATCGACCCGCCGGGCGACGACGTCGCCCGGCCCGGCCTGACGGTCGGCGTGGCCACCTGGGCACCGGACGACGTCCCGGACCCCGCGGGGCTGCTGCGCGAGGCCGACCTCGCGATGCTCGAGGCCAAGCGCTCCCACGCCGGCGTGGGCTTCTTCGACGAGCGCATGCGGGCCGAGGTCGCCTCGCGCGCCCAGGTCAGGGCGGAGCTCGAGACCGCGCTCGTCACCGGCGGGATCCTCGCCCACTTCCAGCCCCTCACCGACGCGATGACCCTGGAGGTCACCAGCCTCGAGGTGCTCGCCCGCTGGCAGCACGACGGCCGGCTGCGCCCGCCGGCGGAGTGGCTGCCGCTGGCCGAGGAGACCGGGCTCATCGTCGAGGTGGGCCGCCAGATGTTCATCGCCGCCCGCGCGGGCATGGAGCGGTTCGACCTGCCGGTCGCCGTGAACGTCGCAGCCCGTCAGCTCGACGAGCCCGACTTCGTGCGTCACGTCGAGGAGTCGTGGGGCACCGACGCCTGGGACCGCCTCACCATCGAGGTCACCGAGAGCGCGCTGCTCTACGACGCGCTGCACGTCCGCGCCTCGCTCACGGCCCTGGCCGCGCGCGGCGTGAAGATCGCGCTCGACGACTTCGGCACCGGCTACAACTCGCTGTCCCGCCTGTCCGAGCTGCCGCTGCACGTCCTGAAGATCGACCGCGCCTTCGTGCACGACATCGGCACCACCCAGGGCGCGGCCGTGCTGCGCGCCATCCTGGCGCTGGCCGAGGCGCACGGCCTCGAGGTCGTGGCGGAGGGCGTCGAGCGGCTCACCGAGCTCACCGCGCTCATCGACATGGGGGTCGTGACGGTGCAGGGGCACATGCTCGGCCGCCCGTCCGCCAACCTCCCGGTCCGCGCACGCAGCACCACGGCGCCGACGCAGCGGACCGGCCCGGACGCCGTCGCCGTCGTGCCCGCCTGACCTCAGCCCAGCAGCGTGGGCTTGAGGTCAACGATCCGGCCCAGCAGGCCGTTGACGAAGGTCGGCGAGTCGTCCGTCGACAGCGCGCGCGCCAGCTCGACGGCCTCGTCCACCGCGACGGCGTCGGGCACGTCGTCGTTGAAGAGGATCTCCCACGTGCCCAGCCGCAGCACCGCGCGGTCGACGGCGGGCATCCGGTCCAGCGTCCAGCCGTGCGCGTAGGTCGAGATGAGCTCGTCGATCTGCGCCTGCCGCTCGACGACACCCTCGACGAGGTCGACGGAGTACTGGGGCAGGGCGGCCTGCGTTCCGGGCTCGGTCAGGCGCGCGGCGAGGAGCTCGACGGGCGGCAGTCCGCGCTGGTCTGCCTCGAAGAGCACGTCGACGGCGCGCTTGCGGGCCTTGCTCCGTGCGGCCACGCGGTCAGTCGTTCACTCGGCCGAGGTACGACCCGTCGCGCGTGTCCACCTTGACCTTGGTGCCGACCTCGAGGAACAGCGGCACCTGGATCTCGGCGCCGGTCTCGAGCGTGGCGGGCTTGGTGCCGCCGGTGGAGCGGTCGCCCTGCAGGCCCGGCTCGGTGTAGCTGATGAGCAGGACGACGGACGGCGGCAGCTCGACGTACAGCGGGGCGCCCTCGTGCGTGGCGACCATCGCGGTCTGGTTCTCCAGGAGGTAGTCCGCGACGCTGCCGACGGTGACCTCGGGGACGTAGAGCTGGTCGTACGTCGCCGTGTCCATGAAGACGAAGTCGGTGCCGTCCTTGTACAGGTACTGCATGTCGCGCTTGTCGACGGTCGCGGTCTCGATCTTCAGACCGGCGTTGAAGGTGCGGTCCACGACCTTGCCGGACAGCACGTTCTTCAGCTTGGTCCGCACGAAGGCGCCGCCCTTGCCGGGCTTGACGTGCTGGAACTCCACGACGGTCCACAGCTGTCCGTCGATGTTCAGGACGATGCCGTTCTTCAGGTCGTTCGTGGTGGCCACAGCGGATCTTCCTGTCGGGTGCTCACGGGTCGGGCCGGTCAGGACCTGTCGGTCTGGCCGGCCCGGGGAGCCCCGCGGGTGCGAGGCGGCGACCAGTCTACCGGGACGGATCAGGAACCGAGGAGCGCCCGCGCCCCGGCACCCACCGCGGCGGCCCAGAGCATCGAGGCGAGGGTGCCGATGACGAACCGCTCGGACACGTCCGGGTGGTCCCGCAGCTCGGGGTAGCGGCCGAGCCCCTTGACCGCCACGACGAAGGCGATGCCCGACGGGTAGCCAGCCAGGAGCGTCGCGGTGATCGCGAGCCGCTCGAGGATGCCGATCCAGGTCCCGCCCCGCAGCGCGGTCCGAGGTGGGGGCGCAGCCTCGCCGTCGGCCGCACCGAGGAGGTCGGCGATGTCACGCGGTGCGGCCTCGCCCGGACCGCGGCTCAGGGTGCCACCGGGACCGGGGTCGGCGGCATCGTCGGGACCGGGGTCGGCGGTGTCGTCGGGACCGCGGTCGGCGGTGTCGTCGGGACCGGGGTCCGCG
>Ga0073904_10003562_pt1 | contig 11713 bp, 10 predicted proteins | sample KloWWTrecipitate_FD_66668 | JGI IMG/M metagenome (GOLD analysis project Ga0073904, IMG submission 66668) | Active sludge microbial communities from Klosterneuburg, Austria, studying microevolution and ecology of nitrifiers - Klosterneuburg... | ecosystem: Engineered > WWTP > Aerobic digester >... | reverse complement strand
GTCGCTGATGTGGATAAAGGCTGGAATCGAGCCGCGCAGATCCAGCAGTGTGTGCAGCTTGATGGCGGCCTTGGTGGTACGAAACGGCGCCCAGTCGAACAAGCTCAGGCACAGGTCGATGGTGGTGGAGTCCAGCGCGTACACGCTGGCATCGAGATCGAGCACGGAAGGCTCGCTGGCATACAGCGTTCTGGCTCGCACAATTAATCGCTGCGCCAGAGCATGGTAGATGCGCCAATCGCGAAGGTTCAGTGCGTCGGCCAATGTCGAACGCGCCGGCGCTGCCTTCAATCCCATATGGAAGAGCTTGGCCTGATTGGCCGACAGACAAGCCTCGATGTCGCGAAGCGACTCGCGCCAAGTGAGTTGAGAAAAGGCCATGACGCGAAACACATCGGCACAGTTCAGGGTGCGCACACCTGCATCGCCACGATGCCGATCGATGATCCGTCCGAATGTTTTCCAAGGCACAAATTCCATGACTTGTGCGAACAGGGTCTTGCCGACGTTCATGCCTCGCTCCGGGTTGTGCAACCCGTCGAGCATGGCAAACGAGCAATCCGGCATTCAAATCGTGGACACCCATGAAACTCCCAGAACCCGCATCAGGACTGGATTTGCGGGCCCGATGAGTCAATTAAACCGGACAGCAGTGGTTCGGGATGATGAGTCGTTCGCCACCGCCGCCGCTGAGGAAAGGCATAGAGGAAGTATTCGGTCCGGCAGACGTTCCTGTCTCTTTCGGAAAGGGGTTCAAGTACGAGCTGGAAAGCAGGCAGAGAGACATCGCGAAGATTCACAAACTGGCTTGCGGCCCATTCTGTTTCCGGTCCCGCGCCTTTCCGGTGGTGGACATAAAGGACCTGACTGCGCTTCTGGTTTTCATGGAAAGAGGCACCTTGCAGGTTGATCAGGCGTTGAGTGCTTGTTCCCTGAAGAAGGGGGACATCATGCTGCTGACGGATTCGATCCCGTTTACCATCGCCAGCGAAAGTGAAGTCGCCGCAACGGTTCTGCGAATCCCGACGTGGTGGGCGCTGCAGAGATTGGTTCCTGGCATCCAAATGGACAGCAATTTCCATCTGCCAGGACGGATGTTCAGTGCACCTGCCATCCACATGATGGCCAAGAGCATATTCGACAACGAGTTTTCACCACAGCGTAGCGCCAGGTCGGTTCAGATGCTGGCCGAGTTGATCCGGTCCTCGCTTGATTTCGAGGTGGGAGAAGGCGCCGAATCCTCACCCCATTTCAAGCGCAGAATCTCCGGAGTCATCCGGTACATCTGTCAGAACATCGAGTCTGAAAAGGTAACGCCCGGAACCGCGGCCTTGGCCCTCAGATGCTCTGTCCGAACGATCCACAAAGTCTGTGCTGAAAGCGGAACCAGCTTCAACCGTCTCCTGATGGACTGCCGCATTCACGCCGCCGCCTATCTGCTGTCCACCACGAAACACAGCATCTCCTACGTCGCTTATACGACGGGATTTGGAAGCTTTTCCCACTTCTGCCGTTTGTTCAAGACCCGCATGGGGCAATCGGCGTCGGAGTACAGGCGGCGGGATAGTCCCGGCTGACGGCCTAACGATACCCAGGGCTACAAGGTTTCATCGTGGAATCCCAATCCCCTTGGCGCCCATTGTCGCCAGGTTGGCGGCGTGTGATTGCGTGTCGGCCCTGGTCCCGCTTCACCAAATGGATACAACCGCATGGCGGATCGCATCAACTAGGCGGCATCAGCCGTTCGGCTCCAGATCAGAGGACAAATTTCCATGAAAATTCGGATAAGGCCAGTCGCAGAAATCGATCTTGCTTCCGAGACAGTCGACTGTCTTGTCATCGAGATCCAGGAGGATGGCGATGCAGGCATGCTGGCCGAAAGTGTCGACAGGGCCAGTGGAGGGCTCCTTTCGCGGCTTGGATCGGACAAGGAGTTTGCCGGCAAATGCGGTCAGGCCCTGATGTTGCATGGTGTGCATGGCGTCGCGGCACGCCGCATCCTCCTGGCTGGGGTTGGCAAGGCCGAGAGCTATCCCAAGAGCTACATGAAGGCGGCCAAGTCTGCAGCAAAGGCCGTTGCTGCCAGTCGTGCGACGACCGTCTCCTGGGCGCCCCTGGGTGATGCGGAAAGCGTCGCGCTGCTAGCACGCGCACTGCGCGATGCCGACTATCGCTTCGACAAGTATCGCAAGCCCGATGAGGATGCACCTCCGTCGCGCGAGATCCAGATATACGTTTCCGACGTGCCTGCCACCGGGCATGTCCTTGAGCAAGCCTTGGCAATCGCCAATGGCACCGCAGTGGCGCGTGATCTCGGAAACATGCCCCCGAACGAGTGCACCCCGGTATTCCTGGGCAACTACGCGCAGGAACTCGGTCATGAGCTGGGGCTGGAAGTCGAGGTTATGGGGCCTGTCGAGATCGAGGCAGCCGGGCTCAACGCCTTCTTGGCCGTGGCCCGCGGCTCGACGCAGGAGCCGCGCCTGATCGCCATCCGTTACAACGGTGCAGAGGCTGACAAGGCGCCGGTCGCCCTGGTCGGAAAAGGCGTGACTTTCGATTCGGGAGGGATCTCGATCAAGCCTGGCGAAGCGATGGACGAGATGAAATACGACATGTGCGGAGCGGCGGCGGTGCTCGGCGTGTTGCGCGCTGCCGCGGAACTGCGGCTGCCGCTGAATCTCGTCGGCGTCGTCGTCGCGTGCGAGAACATGCCCTCAGGCGGTGCGCTCAGGCCCGGCGACATCGTGCGCAGCCTGTCGGGCAAGACCATCGAGGTGCTCAATACCGACGCGGAAGGTCGGCTGATCCTGTGCGACGCGCTTACCTGGACGCAGCGCCGGTACGGCCCGCGGTTGACGATCGACATCGCCACTCTGACCGGGGCATGTGTTGTCGCGCTCGGCAACGTCCATAGCGGCCTGTACACGAACGACGACGCGGTTGGCGATGCCCTGATGGCTGCGGGAAGGAAGGCGAACGACAGCACGTGGCGCATGCCGCTTGACGACGAGTACAAGGAGCAGTTGAAGTCGAACATCGCCGACCTGACCAATCTCGGGGGGCGGGGTGGTGGCAGCGTGACGGCCGCCTGTTTCCTCCAGCAGTTCGTGCAAGGCGCGTGGGCGCATCTGGACATTGCCGGGACCGCATGGAAGAGCGGCGCAGAAAAAGGTAGTACCGGTCGCCCGGTGCCACTACTGACGCAGTTCCTGATCGATCACGTGGCATCGACCCAAGGGGCAGAATCCCAGTCATGACGCGGACGGTTCGTACTCCGTACGCGGACCGTATCCGCCGTTTGCGTGAGGCCATGCGGCGACACGATGTCGTCGCTTGCATCGTGCCGATGTCGGATCCGCATCTGTCCGAGTACCTGCATGCACGCTGGCATGCGTTGAGGTGGCTGTGCGGCTTCCATGGTTCTGCCGGCACGCTGGTCGTGACCCATGACGTTGCGACGCTGTGGGTCGATAGCCGCTACTGGGAGCAAGCCGAGGGCCAGTTGGAAGGCACCGGCGTAAAGGTAATGCGGCTCCCCGTTTCGCGTGCGCCGCTTTGGTCCGACTGGCTGGGCGAGCAACTCGGCGCCGGTGCGCGCGTTGCCATCGATGGCGATATCCTGGCCCTGGCCGCGTTTACAGCTCTGCGGAATGCGTTCGATGGGCATGGCCTGATACTCCGGACCGATCTCGACTTGCTGGACGAGGTCTGGGGGGACAGGCCGGCATTGCCGTCGGGCCAGATCGAAATGCTGCCCGTCGGCCACCAGGCGAGTTCATTGGAAGAACGCCTGGAGCGCCTGCGCGCGTGCATGCGTGCACAGGGCGTGGACTGGCACCTGATCTCCTCCCTTGACGAGATCGCATGGCTGCTGGGACTGAGGGGAACGGATGTCGAATACAACCCCGTGTTCCTGGCTCACATGCTGATCGGAAAGCAGGAAGCATGGCTGTTTGTGGGACAGGAGCGGCTTGGGGAGACGGCTCTGGCTGCACTTGCAACTGCCGGCATCGGCGTGCACCCGTATCTGGAGGCGGGTACCGCAGTAGGCGCGATTGGCCCGGACCAGCGCATGATGCTGGATCCAGTGCGCATCACGGTTGGCCTGTGCCAACATCTCCCGCAGGCCGTGGCGGTCGTCAACGCGACCAACCCCTGCCTGCTGCTGAAGTCGGTGAAGGATCCTGTCGAGATCGAAGGGATCAGGCGCGCCATGCTCCTGGATGGCGCGGCACTTTGCACATTCTTCGCAGGGTTGGAGCGCGCGCTCGCAGAAGCAGAGCCGATTACCGAACTGACGGTCGATGAGCGCATCACCGCGGCGCGTGCGTCACAAGCCGGCTTCATGGGGCCGAGCTTCGCGACGATTGCGGGTTTCAATGAGAATGGTGCTCTGGTGCACTATCGTGCAACGATCGAATCGCATGCCGCCATCTACGGAGATGGTCTGCTGCTCGTTGATTCCGGTGGACAGTATCTCTATGGCACGACCGACATTACGCGCATGGTGCCCATCGGCGCGCCGAGCAACGAGCAGAAGCGCGATTGCACGCTGGTCCTGAAAGGGATGATTGCGTTGTCGGATTTGTCCTTTCCGGAAGGCACTCGCGCACCCATGCTCGATGCAGTGGCGCGCGCGCCCATGTGGAAAGAAGGCATCGATTACGGCCATGGAACGGGGCATGGTGTTGGCTGTTACCTCAACGTCCACGAGGGACCGCAGTCGATTTCGTTTCGGGCCGATGCCGGGCCGGCCTCGGTCATGAAGGCCGGCATGGTGACCTCGATCGAGCCAGGCATCTACCGTCCAGGTCGCTGGGGCGTCCGTATCGAAAACCTTGTGTTGGCCCGTCCGAGCGTTCGGGCAAAAGGGTTTCTTGAATTCGAGACGTTGACGCTGTGCCCGATCGATACACGCTGCCTGGATCTTTCGGCGCTGACGGAAACAGAGGCGAATTGGCTCGACACCTACCATGCGCAGGTGCGTCGATTGTTGATTCCATGCGTGGATTCCTCGACGGCGCAGTGGCTGGACGCGATGACCGAACCCGTTGCCGGGAAACTGCGTGGTCGCGAACGGCTGTCCGAGGTGATGTAGCCAGCCAACGGCCGAACCGACCACGGCCAATGCGAGCGCCATGCGAGCGTGCACGGGCAGTCAATCATTCGCGCATAAGGCCTCAAGGCCGCAGGCGACGTGTAACCCAGAATGGTCAATCCGGGCATCCGTCGAATCCGCACCGGACGCTCGAGAGCGTCGGACCACCGATCCGGCGTGGATGCAATGCGAAGAAGAGGCAGGAATTATTGTGATGTCGGCGAAAGAAGAACCTTGCGACAGCGTCTATCTCTTCCACAGTGAGGAGGAGTTGGCCGATCTGGCACAGCAGACGGTCGAGATGGCCAAATCGATGGGTGCCGAAGAATCACTGGCCGTGACCAGCGAGTCTGGCGGCATGACGGCGCGTGCAAGCGGTGGGCGGCTGGAGTCCGTCCGTCGCGATGGAATGCAATCGATGGCCATCACGGTGTACGACGCGCAGCGTACCGGAAGGGCCAGCACCCAGGATCTGAGTCCACCGGCACTACGCAAGACGGTCGAGCAGGCCATTGCGATCGCCAGGCAGGTCCAGCCGGACGAGTTTGCCGGGCTACCTGACCCCGACTGGGTCTGCCGCGTGCAGAAGCGAGTACCGCTGCACGAGCCAGGTCAGTTCACGACCGCGGACCTGATCGAGACTGCAACGAGCATCGAGTCGGGAGCGCTGGCACTGTCCGGCCAGGATACCGTGCGGGTGGTCGATGCTGGCGTGTCCAGCCATGAAACGCGATGGGCGCGCGCCACCAGCCAGGGCTTCCGCGCGGCTGCGGCTTCGTCGATTCACATGCGTTGGTGCGTCGCAATCTCCGAGCGCGAACAGATCATGGTCCGCGACTATGCATCGTCGATAGATCGCCGCGCTTCCGGACTCATGGCACCCGATGCTGTCGGCCAGGAAGCCGCACGCAGGAGCCTGGCGAGGCTTGGCGCCCGCGGGCTATCCACCCGGAAGGCGCCGGTCCTGTTCGATGCCAGGGTCGCCACCACCTTGCTCGCGGACCTGAGCAGTGCACTCAACGGGATATCGCAGTATCGGGGACAAACCTTCTTTCCCGAACCGCTGGAAAAGGAGTTGCTTGCGGCGCATCTCTCGCTGGTCGAGGACCCGTTCGAACCCTATGGATTGGCCAGCGCGGCGCATGACAGCGACGGTGTCGCCGGCAGCGCTCGCAACGTAGTCGAAGATGGCGTCGTCCGCGGGTTGTTCCTGAGTGCCTTCGCCGCGCGCAAGCTCGGGATGTTGCCGACCGGCAATGCCGATGGCCCCAACAACCTCACTCTGGTCAGCCGGCTTGCGGGCACCGACGATGACCTGTCTTCGCTGTGGAAGCGGATGGGCTGCGGCCTGTGGTTGACCGAGTTCGTCGGTGGCGGGGTCGACCCCGTCACTGGCGCGTATTCCAAGGCAGCCAGCGGTTTCTGGATCGAGGATGGACAAGTGTCCCATCCGGTGCACGACTTTACCGTCGCTGGCGAGTTGCCGCGCATGCTGAAAGCCATCGTGGCAGTCGGAACCGATACGTTCAGGGACGGCGCATTCCGTACGGGTTCGATTCTCGTTGATGAGATGCAAATTGCAGGTCGATAGTCACGGCCTTCGTGGAGAACACCATGTCCAATCAGGATTCACCTTCGGGGATCAGGCTTGCCCGCGCACATGAAGAAATTCTGGCGCCAAACGACCTGGAGGCCAACTTGCTTCGCAGCTCGCTTGGGCAACTCTCGAGCCGCGACACAGACTATGCGGATCTGTTCTTCGAGACCACGTCGCGGGAGGAATGGAAGCTCGAAGACGGGAAGGTCTCCAGCGGCACCTTTTCCATCATGCAAGGGGTGGGCGCCCGTGCGATCGCGGGCGAACAAACCGCTTTTGCATATTCCAGCGACATGCGGCCTCGTGCACTCGGGTCTGTCGTGGGCGCCGTGAGGAGCATTGCGAGCCACGGTGGAGGATCTCATGGCATCGATGGCAACGTCCGGTTCAACGGCGACTCATCGCGCCACGACCTGTATCCCACGCAATCTCCGGACCTGGGGATGGATGCTGCCGACAAGATCCGGCTGCTACAGAAAATAGATGAACGTGCACGTTCGGTCGATCCGCGCATCGCTCGCGTTTCCGCAGTACTGAATATCGTGAACAGCACCGTACTGGTGTGTGCTACCGATGGGACCTGCGCGGCTGATGTTCGCCCCTTCGTCAAGGTCGTCCTGTACGTGTTGGCGCAGAATGGGCAACGGCGCGCGAGCGGCGGCGCAGGAAAAGGCGGGCGGATTTCGCTGGGCCAGATCGACGATGAAGCCATCGGGAAACTGGTGCGCCGGGCGACGGACATTGCATTGGGAAACCTGGACAGCCGTCCCGCGCCGGCGGGAGTGATGTCGGTAGTCCTGGGGCCTGGCTTCCCGGGAATTCTTCTCCATGAGGCAGTAGGCCACGGACTGGAAGGCGACGCACACAGAAAACGCTCCTCGGTCTTCGTCAATCACATGGGCGATGCGATCGCTGCGCCGGGAGTGACGGTAATCGACGATGGATCGGTGGAACGCCATGCCGGCTCCCTGAACATAGACGACGAAGGTACGCCTGGCGAAAGGAATGTCCTGATTGAAAACGGAAAGCTGGTCGGCCTGATGCAGGACAAGACGAATGCGCGGCTGATGAAGTGGAGGACGACCGGAAATGCACGGCGCCAGTCCTACGCACATCTGCCCATGCCCCGCATGACCAATACGTTTCTGCAAGAAGGGAGCTACGATCCGAAGGAGATCATTGCCTCCGTAAAGAACGGAATCTATGCGACGGAATTCGGTGGCGGGACCGTCGACATCACGAGCGGCCAGTTCAACTTCGCGGCGGTCCAGGCTTTCCGCATCGAGAACGGAAAACTGACCGAGCCGCTGGAGGGAGCCACCTTGATCGGCATCGGTCACGAGGCGCTGAAGCACATTTCGATGATCGGCAATGACCTGGCGCTCGGCGAAGGGATCTGTGGCAAGGACAACCAGTCGGTTGACGTGGGTGTTGGCCAACCGACTGTTCGGATAGACAACATGGTGGTGGGAGGCGGTGCCTGAGATGGCAATCGCCAAACACGGCGTCTGCTTCCAGGCAATCACTTCTGCCGGCTTCGGTTGCATGGCCGCGCTGGACGCCGACGGGAATGGCAGCACGCAGCAAGCACCAACGGCGGTCTTCCTTCACAGCAGCGCGCCCTACTTGGCTGGCGCGGATGGCTGTCAGTCCTTCTCCGGTGTAGTCACCTCGAAGACTGCGCGCAGCGCCAGTACCGACCACACCAGCTTCACACCTTGACTCCGTACTTGGCGAACACGCGGCGCACCTCTGCCTCGCTTGCAATCTCGCCGCGCGCAATGGCCGCCTTGCCTTCGGCCACGACTACCCGGAACTTGGCGTAGTCCTCCACATCCGCCCAGCTCGCACCGTCCGGCAACCGTTCGGCCAGCGCATGCAGCTCCTGGCGCACGTCATGCACGTTGATCTGGGCATTCATGGCAATTCCTCCGGAAGGGACTGACTGCCATCGTACGCACCTGGACTGCGCCGCTCCTGTCGGGCCGCCGGATGCGTGGGCGCATGCACCGCATGCAGGCGGGCGATCGAGACGTGCGTGTAACGCTGCGTGCTGGTGATCTGCCCGTGCCCGAGGATCTCATGCACGTAGTGGATATCCGCGCCGTTGTCGAGTGTCGCGGTCGCCATCGTGTGCGAGGGTGTGCAGAATTCTGAAAAACGTTGGGATACCTCAGTCTCTGACCCCTTTTCGCTGTTCCGAGTGCCTCAGCGCAGGCAGTCACCGCTGCCGTCCGCGCAGTGCACGAAGTTGACGGGAATGCCATGTGCGCCGAGCACCGCGGCGAATTGCCGCTGGCGTGCCTGGAAACGTTCGAAGCCGCGTTCCAGCCGCGCGCAATCGGCTTCGCCGGTGGGCGCGAAGCGTGAGCGCCAAGCCGTCGGATCGAGCAGGGCGATCCGCACTTCGCCATCGCCGTAACGGGCCAGCGGTTCCGGCGGTGCGTCCAGCCAGGCCTCGGCCTCCGGTTCCAGCAGCGCGGTTTCCAGCAGGGTCCACAGCGGCTGCAGGCCGACGTTGGCGTACTGCATCGCGATCATCGCGGCCAGGTCGTGCAGGCTGAGGAAGCGCGCGTGCTCGACCTGCGCGCCAAGGCCGTCCTGCAAGGCCAGCGCGGTATCCGCCGCGGCCATGCCGCGATCCAGCAGCGACTCTTCCAGCGCATCGCCCACCGCGCGCGCGGCGTCGCCGTGCAGTACGAAAGGCAGCACACGCAGCCCGCCGCCCTGCAGTTCGGGCTCGCATTGCAGCGGCAACGGAACCTCGCCGGCGGCATCGGCACCGAAGCCGACCATGCGCGCGCCCTGTGCCTGTCCTGGTGCGCGCTGGAGCAGTTCCGACGCACGCCGATGCAGCGGCCAACCCGGACGCAGCGCTTCGGCGGGATCGAAATGCGCGGCCAGCAGGGCGAGGTCGCAATCGCGAACGCCGGGCACCAACGCGGCGAGGTCGCGGCCGAGCATCGACACCAGCTCGCCTGCATCCGCGGCAGTCAGCGCGGGATGCAGGGGCGGGCTGCCATCGCGCAGTTCGAGGGCGACCACACCACGGAAGATCGCGGGCTCGGCGGGCGTCAAGGACATGTGGAGCTTCGGCTCGGGAAGGCGGCGTTAGACTGCGGCCATTATGCCCGCGGCTGCGGGCGCATCGAGGTGAGCCCATGCAACACGGTCGTCCTGTCGCCATTCTTGGCGGTGTCCGCATCCCGTTCTGCCGGCAGAACACGGCCTATGCCGATGTCGGCAACCTCGGCATGTCGGTGCGCACGCTCGGCGCGCTGGTCGAGAAGTTCGGCCTGCACGGGCAGCAGCTCGGCGAAGTCGCGATGGGCGCGGTGATCAAGCATTCGTCGGACTGGAACCTCGGCCGCGAAGCCGCGCTGTCCTCCGGCCTGTCGCCGCTCACGCCCGGCATCACGTTGCAACGCGCCTGCGGCACCTCGCTGGACACCATCGTCCACATCGCCGGCAAGATCGCGACCGGGCAGATCGAGGCCGGCATCGGCGGCGGCTCGGACACCACCTCGGACGTGCCGATCGTCTATGGCAAGACGCTGCGCCATCGCCTGCTGCAGGCGGCCGCAGCCAAGACCACCAAGGCCAAGCTGGCCGCGTTCAAGGGCTTCAGGTTCTCCGAGCTGAAGCCGGACTTCCCCGGCGTGGCCGAGCCGCGCACCGGCAAGTCGATGGGCGACCACTGCGAGGACATGGCGAAGGAATGGAACATCGCCCGCGACTCGCAGGACGAACTCGCGGTCGCCTCGCACCACAAGCTGGCGGCTGCATACGCGCGCGGCTTCTTCGATGACCTGGTGGTGAGTTTCCGCGGCGTCTCCCGCGACAACATCCTGCGTCCCGACAGCAGCATCGAAAAACTCGCCACGCTGAAGCCGGCGTTCGACAAGACCTCTGGCAGGGGCACGCTCACCGCAGGCAATTCCACACCGCTGACCGATGGCGCGTCGGCCTGCCTGCTGGCCACCGACGAGTGGGCCGCGCAGCACGGGCATGAGGTGCTTTGCCATTTGCGCGATGCGCAGGTGGCCGCCGTCGATTTCGTGCACGGCGAGGGCCTGCTGATGGCGCCGACCGTGGCCGTGGCCGAGATGCTCAAGCGCAACAACCTGACCCTGCAGGATTTCGATTTCTACGAGATCCACGAAGCCTTCGCCGCGCAGGTGCTGTGCACGTTGCGCGCGTGGGAGGACGAGGCGTACTGCAAGAATCGCCTCGGCCTGGACGCGCCGCTCGGCCGCATCGATCCGGCCAAGATCAATCCGAACGGATCCTCGCTGGCTGCCGGTCATCCGTTCGCCGCGACCGGTGCGCGCATCGTCGCCGCTGCCGCCAAGGAACTGAAGGTGCGTGGTGGCGGCCGCTGCCTGATCTCGATCTGCACCGCCGGCGGCATGGGCGTGGTGGCGATCCTGGAGCGTTGAGCGACCTCAACCGCCGCCGAGCATGCTCCGCGCCACCGCTTCCGCCGTCTTGATGCCGTCCACGCCTGCCGACAGGATGCCGCCGGCGTAGCCCGCGCCTTCGCCGGCCGGGAAAAGGCCACGGGTGTTGCGGCTGTGGCCATCCTCGCCGCGGGTGATGCGCAGCGGCGACGAGGTCCGAGTTTCCACGCCGGTCAGCAGCGCATCGTCCATCGCGAAACCACGGATCTGCCGGTCGAAGGCGGGCAGTGCTTCGCGGATCGCGTCGATGGCGTAACGCGGCAGCGCTTCGTCCAGCGAGCCAAGCGTCACCCCTGGCGTGTACGACGGCAGCACCGCGCCGAATTCCGTTGACGCGCGATTTCGGATGAAATCGCCGACCCGTTGCCCCGGCGCGCAGTAATCGCCGCCGCCGAGTGCGAACGCCTGCGATTCCCAGCGCCGCTGCAGGGCGATGCCGGCAAGCGGACCCTCGCCATACGGCGCGTAGTCTTCCGGCGTGATCCCGACCACGATGCCGGCGTTGGCGTTGCGTTCGTTGCGCGAGTACTGGCTCATGCCGTTGGTGACCACGCG
>Ga0073904_10003561_pt1 | contig 11718 bp, 7 predicted proteins | sample KloWWTrecipitate_FD_66668 | JGI IMG/M metagenome (GOLD analysis project Ga0073904, IMG submission 66668) | Active sludge microbial communities from Klosterneuburg, Austria, studying microevolution and ecology of nitrifiers - Klosterneuburg... | ecosystem: Engineered > WWTP > Aerobic digester >... | reverse complement strand
TGAAGAGGCGTTGGCCCATGCCGATGGCGTCAGCGTCATCTTGCATGGCATTGGTGCGCCACCGTCCTTGCGAGGGGTGGCGTACCTGGTGTACGCCAGCGAGTACCTCAACCAGCCTGAAGACATCATTCAGCGCGCTTTTGGTGCCGACGAAGCCGCGTTGGTCGCCTACACGCGCAAATTGGTGCAGGTGCAACGCAACACCCGAGACACCTTGGGTGATGTGGCCGACGGCCCACTGGCTGCGGAGCAAATCGAGCGCATCCGCAAAATGCTGTTGGCCTTCTCGCGTGACCTGCGTGTGGTGCTGCTGCGCCTGGCATCGCGCCTGCAGACGCTGCGGTATTACGCGGCCAGCAAGCAGCGGTGCCCCGAGCTCCTGGCCCGGGAGTCGATGCAGGTGTTCGCGCCGCTCGCCAACCGACTCGGCATATGGCAGATCAAGTGGGAGATCGAGGACCTGGCGTTCCGCTTCCTGGAGCCCGAGAAGTACAAGGCCGTGGCCAGGCTGCTCGACGAAAAGCGCGTCGAGCGGGTCCAGCACGTCGAGGCCTTTCGCCAGCGGCTGTCCGAACAGTTGCGCGATTGCGGCATTGCTGCCGAGGTCCAGGGAAGGCCGAAACACCTGTACAGCATCTGGAAGAAGATGCAGGGCAAGGGGCTCGACTTCGATCGCGTGCTCGATGTGCGGGCGATGCGTGTCATCGTCGGGAGCGTGCCCGACTGCTACGCGGCATTGAGTCGCGTCCATGAGCTGATGCCGCCGGTCGCAGACGAGTTCGACGACTACATCGCTCGGCCCAAGCCCAACGGCTACCAGTCACTGCACACGGTCGTGCTGGACGACGCGGGCCGTCCGGTCGAGGTGCAGATCCGCACGCGTGCGATGCACGATCATGCCGAGCACGGCGTGGCCGCGCACTGGGCCTACAAGGAGGCTGGCGTCAAGGGCTATGCCGGCGTCGTGGCGGCCGATTCCGGCTTCGACGCGCAGCTTGCCGAAGCCCGCAAGGGCGTGCTGCGCCAGCTGCTGGCCTGGGAGCGCGACTTCGTCGGGCAGGAAGAATCGGCAGCCCAGAGCCAGGCCGGCGTGACCTTCGACGACCGCATCTATGTCTTCACGCCGCAGGCCGCGGTCGTCGAACTCACGGCTGGCGCCACTCCGATCGATTTCGCCTATGCGGTGCACACCGACCTCGGTCACCGCTGCCGCGGCGCCAAGGTCGACGGCACGATGGTGCCGCTGAACACGCCGCTTGCGAACGGCCAGACCGTCGAGGTCACGGCAGCCAAGGAAGGCGGGCCGTCGATGGACTGGCTGAACGCCGACCTCGGTTACCTGCAGAGCGCGCGATCCAAGGCCAAGGTGCGCGCCTGGTTCAACGCAAGGGCACAGGCCGAGACCATCGCCCGCGGACGCGAGGCCGTGGAGAAGTTGCTCCAACGCATCGGCAAGACCGCCGTCAAGCTCGACGACCTGGCCGGCCAGCTCGGATTCCGGCAGGCCGACGCGTTGTTCGAGGTGGTCGGCAAGGACGAGTTCTCGCTGCGCACGATCGAGACACTGCTCAAGCCCGCCGAGCCTCAGCCGACGCCCGACGACCTGATCGCGCAGCGCAAGAGCAGGCCCGACGGCGAATCTCCGAAAGGCGGCGTGCTCGTCGTCGGTGTCGAGTCGCTGCTGACGACCTTGTCGCGCTGCTGTCGGCCGGCGCCACCCGACGCGATCGGCGGCTATGTGACGCGTGGAAAAGGGGTGGCGATCCATCGCCACGGCTGCTCCAACTTCAAGCAGATGGCCCTGCGCGCGCCCGAGCGTGTCATCAGCGTGGCTTGGGGCACTCCACGCGGCGGCAAGGATGCGCTCTACCCCGTCGATGTCACGGTCCAGGCATCCGATCGACAGGGCCTGCTGCGTGACATCACCGAAGTGTTCTCGAAGGACCGCATGAACGTCACCAGCGTGAAGACGCAATCGTTCAAGGACACCGGTGGTGGGACCGCGTGGATGACCTTCACCGTCGAGGTGTCCGACGCCGCCCGGCTGGCCCATGTGCTGGGTCTGGTCGGCCAGGTGGCGGGTGTGAGATCGGTTCGACGCAAGTGATTGGGTGCCTCCGACCGGTCTGTTCCGGTCTTCGACGGTGCGGTCGCGCCGGGACAATCCGCGGTACATATGGAAGCGCCGCGCATCGACGAACTGATCGCCCAGGTAGTGGCATGGCACAACCGTCACGGGTTGGCGCGTCGAATCGCCTCGACGCATGTCCGCTCGATCGGCGTGGTGGTCCTGCCCTTCGTATCGCCTGTCTCGGCGACCGCGCAGGGCTCTGACAAGGATCTCGTCCCCGCGTTCAGCGAGGACTTCATGGCGCCCCTGACGCCGAAGCAGGTCGCAAGGTTTGCCGTGCGGCTGGGCAGCAGGGAGCACCCGGGCGCGATGTCGTGGGCACAGCGGGTGGTGCCCGTCGACCCCGGGCATGAAGCGGCCGAACTTGTCCTGCTCTACCTGCGAACCGCCAGCATCGAACTCGGCGATCACCGGTGTCGCGTACTCATCGGCTCCGGGCCACGCCCGAAGATCATCGGACCGAGAGCCTGGAGCCCGACCCGCATTGCAGGAGCATCCGCCGCCGCGACGGCCGTGCTGGCCAGCGGGGTCATGGCGTCGATCCTGCTCGGATCGCCAGCGCAGCCGGATTCCCTGGTGGCAGCCGTTTCCCCCGCCGCTTCCACTCCCGAACACGCAGTGCACCTCGCGAAGCAAGCTGCTTCCGCGCCGCTCGCTGCATCCGGACCTGGGCTGTCGAGCGCGCCAGAGGCGGCCAGCGCAGCGGCAGCCCACGCCATCCAGTCGCCGTTGGCTGCCATCGCGGCGTCGGCGTCTATGCCGATTGCGGGCGCCTCCGCGGTGGCTCGGGCAGCGTCGGGGGGCAGGACGTCCATCGCGTCGATCGCGCGGCCAGCCTCCGCGCCCGCTGAGGCTTCAGCGCCCAAGCCCGCCGTCGAGCGCACGGCTGACGCCGATGCATCGCACGACCGTTTCCGCGCTCCGGCCATTCGTCCCGCGCTCAGCGGCGAAGTCCGCGCGGCTGCCTTGCTCGAAGGCAAGCGGCTGCGTGCGATGGCGCCGCCCGGCAAGGAAGGGGCCGCTGTACCCGGATCTGGGCACGTGTATGCCGTGATGACCATTTCCACCCGCACACGCGCAGTGGCCGAGCGCGGCCATCTCGTCATGGATTCGAGCGCAACGGCCGGCGAGTTGCCCGGCAAGCCGCGCAGTGAACTGATGCAGGTGTCCGGTGGTTGGCGAGCCGTGCTCTGGCCTTTCAGCAGCCGCGACGATGCGAAGGTGGCGCAGGCGATGCTCTCGGAACGCGGCGTCCGTACCGAAGTTCTCGAGTTCTGACCGCGCGAGCGGGTTCACAGGCTGCCTGCAGCCTGTTATAGTCACGGGCTCTTAGGCGCGTAGCTCAGCTGGTTAGAGCACCACCTTGACATGGTGGGGGTCGATGGTTCGAGTCCATTCGCGCCTACCAAGAACACAGCCCCGATCTCACGAGAGGTCGGGGCTTTTTCGTTGGTGGGCCGCGCGAGTCGGACGGGTCAGAAGTTCAAGGCCATCCCCAGTTCGATAGCGCGCGCCGGATCACGCTGTTCGGGTGCGAACGCAGCGCCGGGCTGGAAGTGCGACCACTTGAGCGTGAACTCCAGCCGCCGCGACTCCCGCACCGAGAGCACCAGATCGATTTCCCGGCCGATGTCTGCGCTGCGGCCCTGCGGGTCGGCGCTCAGGCGCGATCCCGGCAGGGTGCTCGAGGCAACGGGCTGTCGATACTGGTGCGCAATCAGTTCGAGCGAGGTGTTGTCGGTCAGGCGCACGCCCGCGGCCAGTGTCGAGACCCCCAGATTCGAGAGTTCGGGTTGCAGCAGTTCTCCGTAGGTCTGCACGCGTTTCACGCCGGCAAGGCGGGCCTTGTTCTCCTGAAGGCCGGTCTGGCGGAAATTGCTGTCCCGGCTGCTGCTGCGCGTGCCGCCCGAGCCTCGGGCATAGCCCACGGTGACCGAAGGACGCAGCCAGATCGGGAAGATGGCGGTCGTCCCGACGTCGTACGCGTGGCCGCGCACTCGACGCTTTCGTGTCGTGCCGGCGGTGAACCGGCCATCGTCGCCCTCCGTGTAGCCGGTGAGTGCTTCCCGTCCGTGAACCCAGGCGATGTCCGCCCAGTAGCCGATGCGCAGACCAGCGTCCGGACGCCATTCGCCACTCGAGCGCGCGCCTATCCAGTGACCGCGGAAATCGCTCGGGTCTATCGAATCCGAGCCCGCCGCGCTCGAGCCAGCGATGGGCCGCCGCGAGGCGTCGCGTTCGATCAGCCAGAAGCCGTCGAGGCGGTGGCGTCGGGCCAGCTCCCACGTGGCCTGTCCGAACCAGCGGGTCACCCCCCGTGCTTCGGGCGGCGTGCGGCGTTCATCGGACGAGACCCTTGCGACCTGATGCGCCACGCCGGTGTCCAACCGCCAGCCATCACCGGAACCGATCAGTCGCACGGCATCCAGGTCGTCGTCCCACCACCAGGAGCGCCGGTCGATCAGGGCAACCCGGCCGATCTGCATGGACCAATTCGTCCCGCCCAGGCGATCGATGCGGAGCCAGCTCTGGCCTCGCTCGTGCGCTCCGTTTCGCTGGGCACGCGGTGAGCCCTGCGTGTGCCGCGTCTCATGCAGACCAACGGCTTCGACGAACACCTCGGTGTCGGCGGTGGGGCGCACGCGCGCCTCCAGTTTGAGTTCGTGCTCGCGCACCCGGCGGTCTCGCAGGCGGCTGCTTTGCAGGTCGAAGTTCCTTCTTCGCTCGTCGCTGTATTCCCAACTGCCCGTGATCTCGACCGGGCGACCGAGCAGGTCGATCGTGAAGGGGTTCTCGGGTCGACGATCGTCCATGCGCAGCCCCTGTCGGGTCACGGCCGTGGTGGCTGCATCAGCAGGAGCCACCTGGGCGTTCGCGCTGAGGAGCACGCTTGCGAACAGCAGGCCGGAAATGGCGGGAGTCAATCGGTTCATGAGCTGGGGGCTGGGCTTCAGGCCGTCGCGCAGGTGCGGACGCGTTGTTCGGCAAGCAGGGATCGCATCGATCGCCAGCGCAGCAGCGGGTGATGCGCCAGTTCGAGGAGCCAGCTCCGGAGCAGGTCGAACTCGGCCGCCTCCATCGCTGCGTGATGAAGCATCAGTCCGAAGGGCAGGCCGTCGTCGATCCGTGCGGCAAGGTCCCGGGACCATGCATGGACTATCGCTTCAGGACCTCCAGCGCGGTGCTGCTTGCACCAGTCCAGGTCCACCGGCAGTTCGGGCAGTACCTGCTGTGCCGTAGCGCCGCGGCTGCGAGAAAGCGCCGCGTAACCCAGCCCGGAAAGAACATGTGGCGTTTCGGCGGCGCAGCGGTTCCACGGCGGGGTGAAGATCGGGTCCAGCCGAGGGCCGAACTGGCGCAGAAGCTGGTTCCATCCATTCGACAGGTCCAGCCGCTGAAGCTCGGGCTCGCGTGCCGGGCCGAACTCGCATTTGCGTCCGCCGGCCTCGGTCTGATGATCGGTGTGCGACAAACCGTGCTGATGAACTCCCAGCGGTTGCATCCCGCCGTCGATTCGTCGGATCAGCTCGCGGGCCAGTTCGCCATCCAGCGCCATGGGAATGACCGCCAGATCGATCGGAACGGCTGCCGCGGCCGTGGCATCGAGCAGGGCGATCTGGCGTTCGTTGTCCCAGCCACCGTCATCGTCGCGGATGAAGCAGTCGACAGGCTGCCTGGCACGCTCGAGCACCTCGAGCACCGGTTCCAGGCCTTCGCTCATGCGGCCTGCCGGCTGAAAGGTGTGTCCGATCGCAGGCGCAGCAAGCAGTCGACCAGGATCTGCGCCGTGCGCTCGGCACCGTCGAGCGCAAGCGCTGCCGGACGCGGCTCGAATGACAGCAGACGTTCGATTGCCACAACCATCGCATCGGGCTGCAATGCGCCGGGCTCCAGGCATTGCACCGCGCCGAGGGCGGCCAGGCGCTCCGCGCGCGCGCGTTGCTCGTTCTCGGTCGCCGTTTCGTAGGGCACGACGAGTGCGGGCACGCCAGCCATCACGATGTCCAGAGCGGTGTTGTAGCCGCACTGGCTGATCGAGGCGCGGGCTGAGCGCATCTCGGCCACCATGTCGCTCACATGTCTCACGAGCTCGACGCCGGCTTGTCCGGCACCCTGGCGCTGAAGGTCCTGCCAGTGCTCCTCCGGCAGGAAGGGTCCGGCGATCACTCGCATGGCCAACCCGAGGCGCATCCGGGCACGGGCTTCGAGGACCGTGCGGAAGAGCTGCTGGCCGACGATGCCCCCGCCTGCCGAGATCAGCAGCCGTTCCTGCCGCTTCAGATCCGACCCGCCCTGTCGGGTGGGCACGACGTAGCCGCTGTGAAAGACAGGCGTGCGCATCGCCCGTGACGGGCGGAAGGTGTCTTCGAGGCGAGCAAAGCCCGCGTCGGCGTGCACGATGACCGTGTCGAAATAGCGGTCGGTCAACCAGCGTGCGCGGTCGTCGTGGTGCTTCTGGTCCGGGCGGGCATCGACGAGGATGTCGCGCAGGCTGCACGCTATCAGCGCCGGGCCCTTCGGCTGACGCTTCGCCGCGCGGATCATCGGCAGGATCTCGTTGGCGAATTTCTTGCGCCCGAACGGAAACAGCTCCACCAGCAGCACATCCGGCCGCGTCGACACCACGGCTGCATCGATCAGACGCCGCCGCTCGGTGCGCGCTGCAGCCACGTCCAGGCTGCGGTCGCGGCTCACCACCGTGTGCCCGTCGTCCATGCCGAGCGGCGGGAGGTCGATGAGTTCGATGCCGGCGGGCACCTGCACGCCGGGAGGCAGTCTGCCGCCGTTCAGGAACACCACTCGGAACTGCCTGGTCAGGGCGGCTGCCAGCGCGAAGCTGCGTGTCAGATGGCCGATGCCCAGCGAGTGCTGGCAGTAGAACAGCAGGGTGGGGAAATGAATCTCAGGCATGGCGACGCTCCACGAGGGCCAGGTAGGTTCCGCGCGAACGCATCAGGGATTCGTGAGTGCCTTGCTCGACCAGACGACCGTCCTGGAGGACCAGCACGCGGTCGTAGGACGACATGTCGGTCAGGTCGTGCGCGATCACGACCAGCGTGCGGCCCCGATGCACACGGGCCACCGACTCGTGGATCAATCGGGCCGAGGTGGCGTCGATCGACGCGGTGGGCTCGTCCATCACCAGGATGGCCGGTTCCTTGACCAGAGCGCGTGCCAGGCAGAGGCGCTGCCTCTGTCCACCTGACAGCGAAGCGGCGCGTTCGCCCAGCTCGGTGTCGTATCCCTGTGGCAGGTCGACTATGAATTCATGCGCCCGGGCCGCCCGCGCTGCCGACTCGATCGCCTCGGGTGTTGCGTCAGGTCGGCCGTAGGCGATGTTTTCGCGAACCGAGACGCCAAAGAGCAGGTTGTCCTGCAGCACGATGCCGATCTCGCGCCGCAGGCTTTCGCGCGAGTAGCGTCGTATGTCGATGCCGTCGATCAGTATGCGGCCGGCGCTGGGCTCGTACAGACGCAGCAGCAGGTTCATCAGCGTGGACTTTCCGGCGCCCGACGGCCCGACCAGCGCCACGCGTTCCCCGGCGGCGATGCGCAGGTTCAAGCGGTCCAGCACAGGCCGCTCGGCGGCGTAGCCGAAACTGATGTCCTCGAACACGATTTCGCCGGCGGGTGAGCGCAGATCCATCGCGTCGGCTGCATCGGGGCGATCAGGCTCCAGATCGAGGATCTCGCTGACGCGCTGGGCGCTGACACCAGCACGCGAGAACTTGCCGGCCAGGCGAGCGAGGTCGCGCACCGGCTTGTACAGGCTGGTCACGTAGGTGATGAAAACCAGCAGTTCTCCGGGTGTGAGCCGCCCGGCCAGCACCTCGCGTGCGCCCATCAGGATCGTGATCGCCGTACCGGCAGCGCTGATGACCGCAATCGCCTTGACGATGGCACCGCTTGCTCGTGTCGAACGCATGCCGCTTTCGTAGTTCGCCTCGATCTCGCTGCGGAAGCGGTCTTCCTCGAAACCCTGGCGACCGAAGGCCTGCACCAGTGCAATCGAGCTGAGCACTTCGTTGAGCCGCGACGCCATGCGTCCCTCGTGCCTGCGCTGCTGGCGCACCGAATCCTTGACGCGCCGATTGAGCACGTAGATCACCCCCAGCAGCGGAGGCAGCGTGACAGCCGCCACCAGCGCCAGCTGCCAGTTCAGCATGAACATGACGGCCAGCATCGCCACCAGCGTGACGGCGTGCCGTCCCAGGGTCAGCGCCCATTCGGAGAACATGTCGCGCAGCAGGTTGGTGTCGCCTGCCACCTTGGTGATCAGCTCGCCGGTGCGCTGTGCGCGGTGGTGGGCGAGCGACAGTCGCTGCAGATGCGTGAACAGTTCACCGCGCAGACGCCACGTGATGCGATGGCCGACGCGCGCGCTGGTGTAGAGCTGCAGATACGACAGCGCGCCGGACGCCAGCGCGATGGCAGCGATCGCCCCCGCAGCGCTCAGCAGCGCGGGCCAGGTCCCCCAGTCCAGCAGAGGCTGCAACCACGAAAGCGCCGACGGCAAAGGCTTCGCCAGCAGGATGTGGTCGAAGATGACCTTCAGCGGCCACGGCGCCAGCACTTCGGCGAGCACCACACCGCACAGGCCGAATGCGGCCAGGCCCAGGGCCACTCGCTGTTCCCTCAGCGAGGCGCGGACGATCGAGCGCAGGCGGGCGCCCGGCAACGAGGCCTGTTCTGTCATGGTGAGCACTCCAGCAAGAGTTGATCGGCCAGCGACTCGGCGCGGCTGAGCCGGCTTTCGATCTGTGAACGCCAGTCAGGAACCTGGAACACGAAGGCGCGGCCCGCCTGCAGCAGCTGCTGAACCGCGAGATGCCAGTGCAGAAGTCGTCCGTCGAATCGGGTTGGTGCGTGGCGCGAGTAGGCGGCGAGCATCGCGGTCGCGAAAGCCGGTCCGCCCGACAACAGCGAGACCTTGGTGACGAACGCAGCGAGGTCCTCCATCGGATCGCCCAAGGCGAACTCGTCGAAGTCGAACAGCACCACCTGCCCGTGCGCCACCCAGAACTGCTCGGGGTGGCAGTCGCCGTGGATCAGACCGATGGGCGGCTCGGGCAGCTGCCGGGAAGCCATCTCGAGCGCGTCGGCGAGTCGCGCGACTCGCAGTTCCAGTTCCGGGACCGTGCGGGAAATCTTCTTCTGCCTGCGCCGCACTTCGATCAACGCATGAACGCGGTCCCGTGGCAGCGGACCGGCCAGCGCCAGCGGGGCGGCGTGCATCAGCGACAGGGCGTGCGCGACCCGGTCCGGCAGGCCCGCTTCGCCAGGCCCGCCCACGATCTGAACCAGCGGAGCCCCGGGCGCCTGTGATTGCCAGAACGTGTGCGTCTCGGGGTCATGGGCCAGTGGCTGGGCCACGACCGGAAACTGCGCACCTAGTTGAGACATCGTCCAGAAGTAGCGAAAGCGCTCGTGGACAGCAGAGGCCCGACCGTCGCAGAAGGTCTTCGCATAGAGGTGTTCCTCGCCTTTCGAGGTTCGCCGGCTGTAGCGCAGCGTCGCCCGGTCCTCAGGCACGTGACGCAGTGCCACGACCTGCTCGGCGGCCTTGCCCCACCATGGGCAGGTCTGTTGCAGATCGAGCAGGGCGGGCAGTTGCGGCAACCCGGGATCCGCCGGCCAGCGCCACAGCAGCAGGTCGAGCGACGGCACGCACTGCACCTGGATGTCGTTGGCGACGTCTGATGCAGTGCCGTCGCGATAGACCTTGCCGTAGTACGTCTCGGTGCTCGTTCGCCCGCTGGCGAGGTCGCGCAGCGACAGCTCATAACAAAGCGTCAGTGGATTCGGGTTGCGCTGCCGAGAGGAGCTTCGCCGCACTTTCGAAATGCTGATGGAATCGATCGACAGCGCTCCGCTGGCGCAGGCGGGCAGGGTCTTCTGCAGCACGGCTTGCATGGCCCGGGCGTCGAGACAGGTCTCGATGCGTTGATCGACGGCGAGCGCCTCTGTCACACCACCTCCGCCTGACGCTGAAACGCGAGGTCACTGGCCAGCGCGATCAGGGCCCCGACACGCTCGAAACGGCCCGGCTTGAGGTTCACCACACAGCGCCACACCCGCTGCGTCAGCAGGTTCCACGCGATGGCCCAGCCCAGCCCCGGGAGTTCGAAGCGAGCCCCGCCGGCATCGGCATAGCCGTCCAGCAGTGCCTGCCACGCGCTCTGGTCGCGCAGCGGATCGGCATCGTCGAGCAGCGCGCGATAGAGGCCTTCGGCCACCCAGGCGCCAAGTTCGAGCTCTGCCGGACCGCGCACGACATTGTCCAGATCGATCAGGGCCGGGCCGCAGCCGTCGACAAGGATGTTGAGCGGGTGCAGATCGCCATGCAGCGTGGCAGGGCGGTCGAACGGCAGCGTCTGAAGGCCGGCAGCGAGTCGGGCGGCAAGATGCTGGAGTCCGGTCTGTCTGTCGGGCAAGGCGTCGGTCAGCACCGCAAGCACGTCGGCGAGACGCTGATGCAGCGTCGACGGGGTCAGCTCGCGGGCGAGCGAGACCGGGGTGGCGTGCAGGGCGGCCACTTGCGCCCCGAGCTGACGCGCCGAGATGAAGGTCCGCTGCGGCGGCACGTCGCGCAGGGACACGCCGGCGAGGCCTTCCTGCCAATGCAATCCGGCACCAGGCTGCCAGAGCACGGCCTTCGGTGTGCGCAGCCGCCCGTCGCGGCATGCGGCGCTGTGCTGCAGCTCACGAAGGATGGCGTGGCATGTTTCGCCATCGGGTTCCCGCGTGGACTTGGCGTAGAGGCGCACCGACTCAGGCGCCTGCGCGCCGCATTTCCACTGCAGGTCGACGCGTGCGGTGACGCGCTGCTCGGGCACGTACTGGGCGATCTCGATCGAATGTCCCACGAGGCGGCCGCGGCCCCCGCTGAGAGCCGACACGACCTGCGGCAGGACCTCGCCGTGCAGCCGTTCGACATCGCTGAGCACATGCGTGGCGACGAGCTTGGGATCGTTCGGCCACCACCAGGTGAGCAGTCCCAGGCGGGGGATCGATTGCAGCGCCGGTCCGGCTCGCGAGGCGACCAGTGGGGCCACTGGTTCCGCGGCTGCGCGCCGCGCGCGCTGGATCGCATCGTCCCCGCACAAGCGGGCCGCGACCCGCTGCTCGAAGGCGCGCCCGTCATGCATGTCGCGCAATCGCAGTCGGTAGGACAGCGTGCAGTTGCGCCGGGGCCGGTACTTCACCCGGTCGACGATGCAACCCTCGACCACGAGGCCCTGCTTGTGCAACAGCTCACCGAACACCTCCGCGGCGCGGCGCGGGTCGACCACCACGGCCAGATTCGGCAGCAACGGATCGGTAGGCAGCGAGGCGTTGGTGCTCACGGAGCCTCACCGATCTCGACCGCGACCGCTTGCCCGTTCAGGTCGCGCAGGGTGGCTCCCGCGTGGCTCAGGGCGCGAACGATGCGGCCATCCGCCGTTTCGCGCCAGTGGATCCAGCGGCCCTTGAATACGTGCGTACCGATGAGCCAGGTTTCGGAGTGCACCCCGCGATCGTGGAACCACCCGTCATGCAGAGTCTGGCCATCCTGGGCAAGACGGATTTGCAATGCGTGCCCGACG
>Ga0073904_10003560_pt1 | contig 11724 bp, 9 predicted proteins | sample KloWWTrecipitate_FD_66668 | JGI IMG/M metagenome (GOLD analysis project Ga0073904, IMG submission 66668) | Active sludge microbial communities from Klosterneuburg, Austria, studying microevolution and ecology of nitrifiers - Klosterneuburg... | ecosystem: Engineered > WWTP > Aerobic digester >... | reverse complement strand
GCCGAGGGCATTGCCCTGCGCCCGGTGCAAGAATTTGAAGCGCTGCCCGGGCGCGGCACCACCGGCATGATCGATGGCAAGCGCTACCACCTGGGCAACCACCGGCTGATCCATGAACAGGGGCGCTGTTCGGACGCGCTGGAAGCGCAGCTATCGGCGCTGGAGGCACAGGGCAAGACGGTGATCGTGCTGACCGACGACAGCAGTGTGCACGGCGTGTTTGCCGTGGCGGACACGGTCAAGGACAGCAGCCGCCAGGCCATTGCCGAGCTGCACGCGCTGGGCATCCGGACGGTGATGCTGACTGGCGACAACGCCCATACGGCGCGCGCTATCGCTGCCCAGGTGGGCATGGACGAGGCCCTGGGCGACCTGTTGCCCGACGACAAACTCCGCGCCATCGAGGCCAGGATGGCCCTGGGTGGCAAGGTGGGCATGGTCGGCGACGGCATCAACGATGCGCCCGCCCTGGCCCGCTCCGACATCGGCTTTGCGATGGGCGCGGCAGGCACGGGCACCGCGATCGAAACCGCCGACGTGGCGCTGATGGACGATGACCTGCGCAAGCTGCCGCGCTTTGTACGCCTGTCCCGCCACACCCATGCCGTGCTGGTGCAGAACATCGTGCTGGCGCTGGGTATCAAGGCGGTGTTTCTGGTGCTGACGCTGCTGGGTCTGGGCACCATGTGGATGGCGGTGTTTGCCGACATGGGGGCCAGCCTGCTGGTGGTGGGCAATGGGCTGCGGCTGTTGCGCGCAAAGGCATCGGAGTAAGCCCGTGGACATTCTTCAAGCACCCACCACGCCACCATCCAACGAGCAGCTCGCCAGTTGGCGACAACCGACACCGTTGCTTGACTACGATCACGCGACCATTCAAACCCTGGTTCAGCGGCAGGGCTGGCTGCTGCTCAGCGAATACGAGCGCATCGGTGCTGTCTACAACTTTGTGCGCGACGACATCGTCTTTGGTTACAACGCCTCGGACGATTTGCCAGCGTCCCAAGTGCTGGCGGATGGCATCGGTCAATGCAACACCAAGGGCACTTTGTTGATGGCGCTGCTGCGAGCGGTTGGTGTGGCCTGCCGATTTCATGGATTCACAATTGACAAGGCGCTGCAAAAGGGGGCGATCACTGGGGTGGCGTACCAGCTCGCACCACGCAGCATCATCCACAGCTGGGTCGAAATATGCTCGACGGGCCAGTGGATTCGCCTGGAGGGTTTCATTTTGGACCGCCGCTACCTGAAGGCATTGCAAAGCCGATTTACGGGTCACCAAGGGCCGTTTTGCGGATATGGTGCCGCGACCCCCAATCTGCAGTGCCCGCCGGTGGATTGGGTAGGCAAGGACACCTTCATCCAGAAGGATGGAATCAACCACGACTTCGGGCTGTTTGATTCTCCGGACGACTTCTACGCGCAGCACGGCGTCAACCTGAGCGGGGTCAAACGTTCGCTTTATGCGTACGTCATTCGGCACGCGATGAACCGTAACGTGGCACACATTCGTGAAAAACTATGAATGGCACAAACCCAAGAGGGTTAATGATGAAGGGCTGCTACACTCTCGCCGCAATGCGCCGCTGGTTCCTCATCTTCCTCGTAGTCTTCTTGCCGATGCAGCTCAGTTGGGCTGCAGTGGCGAGTTATTGCGAGCATGAAACTGAGGCAACGACTCAGCACGTTGGGCACCACGAGCACCAGCACCAAGCCGATGCCGAACCCACGGACAGCGACAACTCCAAGGCCTTTGGGTCGTCTGATACAGACTGTAGTGCTTGTCACGCTGGCTGCTGCACGGCCATGCTGCAGTCGACCCCCTTCTTGACGATTAGCCTGTCATCAGATGCGCACGGTGCACCCGCGCTGCGCCTGTCCTCCCACCCCGCTTCCCTACCAGAACGCCCAAATTGGGCTGACCTCGCCTAATCGGCGAGGCTGGACTTTCCTGACCTCTCACTGTTGGTACGCGCTGCCTGGTGCGGCGCGTGATCGTGTTGAGGGCTGTTGTTGATTGCACCTCGCCGATTCCCCCAAATGTTTTTCATTTTTGGAGAATCGGATGTTCCGAAAAAATCAAGTTATTTGGTGGCCGTGTGCCGTGCTGGCCCTGGCTGCCCACAGCGCAACGGCTGCCCCCGTCGCTGCGACAACAACACTAAAGCAAACCTTTGAGGCCGCCTGGCAGCGCCAGCCCGAGGCCCTGTCACAACAAATGCGCCTGGATGCAGCCGCTGCCCAGCAGCAGGCCGCCACCCGCTGGACCGCAGAGCCCGTGGCGCTGGAGCTGTCCACCAAGACCGACCGCCTGAACCAGAGCCTGGGCCGTGACGAAATGGTGGCCGGCATCAGCATCCCGCTCTGGCTACCGGGAGAGCGTGCGAGCACCGTTGCGGTAGCCGATGCGCAGGCGCGGGCGACGAGTAGCCGCGTGCGTGCGGCACAGCTGCGCACGGCGGCACAGGTGCGCGAGGCCTACTGGGCCTGGGCGCGCGCGCACATGGACCACGCGCTGGCCGGTGAGTTGTTGAGCCATGCACAACAGCTTGCACAGGATGTGGCCAAACGGGTGCGTGCCGGGGATCTGGCGCGTGCCGACCAGAACCAGGCGGATGGCGCACTGGCCACGGCAGAGGTGACGCTGGCTGAGGCCACGGGTGTGCTGGCGACTGCTGCCCAGCGCTTGCGTGCCCTCTCCGGTCTGGTGCCCCAGCTGTCAGCTGCTGGCCCAAGTGGCGTAGGCGGCGCTATCGGGGCAGAGCCCATGCCTGTTTTGCCTGCGGATACTGCCACACTGCTAGTCACCCACCCGGCAGTTGCCGAGCTGCAAGACAGTGCCGATGTGGCCCAACGCTCCGCAGAGTTGGCACAGGTGCAGACCCGCGCCAACCCAGAGTTGATGCTGGCCACCAGCCGCGACCGAGGGCAACTGGATGAGGCTTACCAGCACAGCATCACGCTGGGCATTCGCTTCCCACTGGGCTCCAGCAGCCGCAACCAGGCCAAACGTGCCAGCGCCCAGGCAGATGCGATGGAAGCCGAAACAAACGTACGGCTGGAGCGCGAACGGCTGCAGGGCGACGTGGAAGTCGCCCGCGTGGGCTTAGTGTCCGCCCAGACCCAGCGCGATGCGGCCCAACGGCGTGCGGTGTTGGCCCGCGAGTCGCGCGTGTTCTTCCAAAAATCTTTCCAGATGGGCGAGACCGATCTGCCCACCCGCCTGCGAATGGAGCGCGAAGCCATGGACGCCGAACGCCAGGCCGCCCGTGCCGGCATAGACCTGGCGGCTGCCCAGTCCGCTCTGCGCCAAACCCTGGGGCTGTTGCCGGAATAAGCCCGGCCCAGCCTCGGCATACACCACTCCTTTAGAGAAACACACATGACGAAACTTTTGACACGGCGTAAGCCATTTTTCCTCGCGGTGATCTTGACCACCGTAGCCCTGTGCGGTTGGGCCGGTGACGGCCACGACCATGGCGAAGCACCTGCCGCTGCGGGCGGTCCGACCAAACCCCGCTTTACCGCCACGACCGAGGCATTTGAGTTGGTGGGTGTGGTGAACGGCAAATACATCACGCTGTACCTGGACCACACCGCTGACAACAGCCCGGTCAAGGATGCCAAGCTGGAGCTTGAACTGGGCGGCACCAAACTGTCAGTTCAACCCCACGGAGAGGGTGAGTTCGAGGCCACATTGGCCGCAGAACTGCAGCCCGGAGAGATCAGTGTGACCGCGACCGTAGTTGCAGGCGCTGTGACCGACCTGCTGGCTGGTGATCTGGACGTCCATGCCGACACCCACGCAGACGCCGCGCATGGCGCAACGTGGAAGACCTACAGCGCATGGGCGCTTGGCGGACTGTTGACCCTGGCACTGCTGGCTTTTGCCGTGCGTCGCCTCGGTGCTCAGCGCAACACGCGTTTGGGAGGTGCAGCATGAAGCCCCGTTTTTTGATGCTGGCTGCTTGCCAGATGCTGAGTGCCGTGGTGTTGATGCTAGCGCCCACCGCATGGGCGGGCGACGGCCATGACCATGGTGATGCCCCCCCCGCAGCCAGCGGTGACGGTCCCAAGCGCCTGCCCGATGGCAGCGTGTTTTTACCGAAACCGGCCCAACGCCAGATTGGCGTTCGCACACTGGTGCTAACCGACGCTGAACTACCCCGTTCGCTGGAACTGGCCGGCAAAGTGGTGATGGACCCCAACGCAGGGGGCAAGGTTCAGGCCCTGATGGCAGGGCGCCTGGAAGCGGGCGCGCGTGGTTTTCCCAGCGTAGGTCAGGTCGTCAAGAAGGGCGATGTGCTGGCCTATGTGGTCCCATCCAGCGGTGCCATTGAGCGCTCCAACCAGGCCAGCGTGCTGGCTGAGTTGCGAGCCGCGCGGGCGCAGGCCGAGAAACGTGTGGCCCGCTTGCAAGAGTTGTCCGACACCGTGCCACGCAAGGACATTGAGGCAGCGCAAAGCGAACTCAGTAGCTTGACCGAACGGGTGGTCGCAGTGGGTGGCGGCCTGAACAACCGCGATGCCTTGGTCGCACCCGTCTCGGGCGTCATTGCGTCCAGCAACGCGGTGGCCGGCCAGGTGGTCGATGCCCGCGAACTGTTGTTTGAGGTGGTGGACCCAACCCGCCTGCGCATAGAGGCGCTTGCCTATGACGCAGCGGTGGTGAGCGACGTGGCGGGTGCCACCCTGGCCCTGGGTGCGGATACCGTGGCCTTGCGTTTTATCGGCGCGGCGCGCAGTTTGCGCGAGCAGGCCTTACCCATGCTGTTCCAGGCCGAAGGGCAAGCCTTGTCCAAACTGGCCGTGGGCCAGCCGGTCAATGTCTATGTGCAAACGGCTACACGTGTCAAAGGCATACGGGTGCCCGCACAGGCGTTGCTCAAAAACCCGGCCAACCAGGCCGTGGTGTGGGTCAAGACCGCGCCCGAGCGGTTTGAGCCACGCACGATCACGGTGGAGGTTCTGGATGGTTCCTCGTTTGCCGTCACCTCGGGCCTTAGAGCGGGTGACCGTATTGCCACGCAAGGGGCCAGCTTGATTAACCAGATTCGCTGAAAGGAGTCCAGACTATGTTCAAGTGGCTTCTCGACAATAGCCTCTCCAACCGGCTGCTTGTCATCATTGCCAGTGTGGTGTTGATGGCCTACGGCGCGTTCACGCTGTCGCGCACGCCGGTGGATGTGTTCCCCGATCTCAACAAACCCACGGTCACCATCATGACCGAGGCAGGAGGCATGGCCGCCGAAGAGGTGGAACAACTCCTGACCTTCCCGCTGGAAACGACCATGAATGGCCTGCCGGGCGTGGAGAGTGTGCGCTCGGTCTCCAGTGCCGGTCTGTCCTTCATCTACGTCACTTTTGACTGGAGCACGGAGATCTTTCGCGCCCGCCAAATGGTGTCCGAGCGTTTGTCGGCGATGGAAGAAGGGCTGCCCGCCGGTGTGGTACCGCGCATGGGGCCTATCAGCTCCATCATGGGCGAGATCATGCAGATTGCGATCCCCATCGACACCGGGAAAATTTCTCCCATGCAGGTGCGCGAATATGCCGACTGGGTCTTGCGGCCCCGGCTGATGGCCGTGCCCGGTGTGGCGCAGGTCATTCCGATTGGCGGCGAGGTGCGCCAGTTTCAGGTGCAGCCCAACACATCACGTATGGCCGAGCTGGGCATCACCCATGACCAGCTGGAAGGTGCGCTCAAAGGTTTCTCGTCCAACACCTCGGGCGGTTTTCTGGAGCTCAATGGTCGCGAATACCTGATCCGCAATCTGGGCCGCACCTCGCGACTGGACGACCTGAAAAACCTGGCCTTGACGACCAAGAACGGCCAACCCATTCTGCTGCGCCAGATTGGTGAGGTGGCATTTGCGCCCGCCCTGAAGCGCGGAGACGCGGGTTTTGAAGGCAAACCGGCGGTGATTTTGGGCATCCAGAAGCAACCCACGGCAGACACCATTGCGTTGACCCGCTCCATCGAATCGGCTTTGGCAGATATGAAACGCTCCTTGCCCGCAGGCATGGACGAGCCCAAAGTGACATTCCGCCAAGCCAGTTTTATTGAGGCGTCCATCACCACACTGCAAGGCAAGTTGATCGGCGCATCCATCTTTGTGGCGGTAATCCTGTTCTTCTTTTTGGGCACCCTGCGTCCGACCATCATTGCGCTGACGGCGATTCCGGTGTCCATCTTCATGACGGCGCTGGTGTTCCAATATTTCGGTTTGTCCATCAACACCATGACGCTGGGCGGCCTGGCCATTGCGATAGGTGGTCTGGTGGACGATGCGGTGGTGGGTGTGGAGAACGTGATGCGCCGCCTGAAGGTGGACCGCGAGCGCCACCACGACCACCGGATGAATCCACACGAGCTGGTGGCTAGCGCGACGATGGAGGTGCGCTCTGCCATTCTGTATGCCACCATCATCATCGTGTTGGTGTTTCTGCCGCTGTTTGCGCTGCCCGGTATGGAAGGGCGGCTGTTTGTGCCGTTGGGCATTGCCTTCATCGTGTCCACACTGGCCTCACTGGTGGTGTCTGTCACGGTCACGCCGGTGCTGGCCTACTACCTGTTGCCGCGCATGCGTTCGCTCAACCATGGCGACACCAAACTGCTGGCCTGGCTCAAACGTGGCTACCGGAGCAGCCTGCAGCGGGTGCTGAATGCCCCGAAGCCCGCACTGGTGGCAGCCGGTTTGGCCGTTTTGCTGGCGGCGGTGGCCGTGCCTTTTTTTGCGAAGACCTTTTTGCCGCCGTTTAACGAGGGCACGCTGTTGGTCGGTCTACGGCTGAACCCTGGCGTCACGCTGGCCGAATCGTCTGCCTTGGCGCAGCAGGCGGAGCGCTTGGTCAAACAAGTGCCCGAGGTCACCCACGTCGGGCGGCGCAGTGGCCGGGCCGAGCTGGACGAACACGCCGAGGGAGTGCACGTCAGCGAACTGGACGTGGGGCTGAAACCCGCGTCCGAGCTGACCCGATCCATGGACGAGATTTCGGCCGATATCCGTGCGCGCCTGGTCAACCTGCCGGCGTCTATTGGTATCGGGCAACCCATCTCGCACCGCATAGACCACATGTTGTCGGGCGTACGCTCGCAGATTGCAATCAAGATTTTTGGTGACGATCTGGACACACTGCGTGGACAGGCCGATCTGCTGCAATCCAAGTTGGCGGCGGTGCCCGGCATTGCCGACCTGGAGATCGAAAAGCAGGTGCTGGCACCGCAGATCAAGGTAAGGGTGGACTACGCCGCAGCCGCGCAATACGGCGTACCCACACCGCAGATTCTGGCCACGCTGCAAAGCCTGGTGGAAGGCGAAAAAGTGACCCAGATTGTGGAGGGTTCGCGCCGCTTCGCGCTGGTGGTGCGCCTGCCGGAGTCGGCCCGTTCGGTGGAAGGCCTGGGTAACATCCTGCTGCAAACCCCCAATGGGGCCGTGCCACTATCCAAAGTGGCGACGATTGAAGACGGTGATGGCCCCAATCAGATCAGCCGTGATGATGGCAAACGCCGCATCGTGCTGTCGGCCAACGCGCAGGGCCGTGCGCTGTCCGAGATCGTGGAAGACATCCGCAAGGTAGTGGCGGAGTCCAAGCTGCCCGAGGGCTACTTCATCACACTGGGTGGGCAGTTTCAGGCGCAGGAAGAGGCGTCCAAACTGGTGGGGTTGTTGTCCATCGTGTCTTTGGTGCTTATGTTTGTGGTGCTGTACAGCCGATACCAATCAGTCACCTTGTCGGCGCTGATCATGGTGAATATTCCGCTGGCGCTGGTGGGTGCGGTGCTGGGCCTGTGGCTATCGGGCCAGCCGCTGTCGGTGGCGGCACTGGTGGGCTTTATCACGCTGGCTGGCATCTCGGTGCGCAATGGCATTTTGAAGGTCAGCCACTACATCAACCTGATGCGAATCGAGGGTGAAGAGTTTGACCACAAGATGATCGTGCGTGGCTCGCTGGAACGGTTGAGCCCGGTGCTGATGACCGCTCTGGTGACCGCCTTTGCGCTGGCACCGCTGTTGTTTGAGGCTGAGCGCCCAGGCACCGAGATATTGCACCCCGTTGCGGTAGTGATCTTCTCGGGCCTGATCAGCTCCACGCTGCTCGATACCTATTTGACGCCAGTCCTGTTCTGGCTGTTTGGCCGAAAGGACGCCGAACGCTTGTTGGACGACCGCAATGCGGAAGCCTTCTGATTTTTTAACCCCCTGAAAGGAACACATATGAAATTCCCTCAACTCATAGCCGCCTTGGCCTTAGCGACCACGGGCGCAGCTTTCGCTGCCGACAACCATGCCCATGGACATGAGCACAAACCGCTGCATGGTGGCCTCGTGGTCGAGGTCAAAGACATGGACTACGAACTGGTTGCCAAGCCCGATTTGCTGCAATTGCATCTACGTGACCACGGAAAAGCCGTGGATGTCAGCAAGGCTGCAGCCAAGCTGACTTTGCTTTCCGGTACCGACAAGCAGGAGGTGGAACTCAAACCCGCTGGCGACAAGCTGGAAGCCAAGGGCAGCTTCAAAGTGGTGGCAGGCACCAAGGTTGTGGTCGTTGTGTTGGCGACTGGCAAGTCGTCTACGGCACGGTTTGTACTGAAGTAAGTCATTGCTGGGCGCCCGCGCCCAGCTTGTGCCCAACGTGTTTGTAACTCGCAGAAAGAAAAAAATGGCAAGAATGAACTTTAGAAGTGTCGCTGCCCTGGCATGCATCTTTGCTCTGCTTGGCTGTGCCACACCAGTTGATCAGCTGGCCGAAAAGCCATACTGTCACACTGACCGTGGCATACGTGCCGTCTGTACAAAGGACTTCGCACCGAGCCTTCAACGTGATGCTGAAGCCAAGCAGTTTGCGTCAGTGCCTGATGCCCTCACCATCTATGTTGTTCGCTACTGGGGCGATGGGCACCATCCAGTGGAGATCTCATTCAATAGCGGTGCTCCGATGGAAACCGTTCCAGACTCTATGATTCGCCTAAGAGTTAAGGCAGGAGTGCATCAGATAGCCTTCAAAGTCGACGGGAGATCGTTTGAACGAAAGATTTCTGGAGTCGCAGGAGAAGTTCGTCTGTTGGGCATTGCCGGTACCGACTGGCCTTGGGGTAGTTCTCATGCATGGTCAGATGATTCTGAGGATCAAGTTAAACGGAAGGCCATGCGTTCTCGACTGATCAAAGACAAATCGATGTTGTGAAGCCGTAATTTCAGTTCATAAGTTCACACCTGCAATGCAGCCTCTTTGATCCGAAGACATTTGAGGGGCAACCTGAGCCCCGGAGCAAAGGGTGCCACTAACTCCAGTTTCAATTCGCTCACTGTTGTAGAGCGATTGCTCTGAACGTCGGCACCTGGCCAACGGCCGAAGTCCGGTTTGAGGAAATCGGCGGCACAAAGCTGACCGTTGGACTGTCGAAGCCAACGACTGCTTCCAGGTGACCAGATCACTGCGTTGGATGTCGGGTGTGCGTCTTCTGGAGCCAGGCACTTTTCTCGGATGTGGTCGTTCAAAATTGGATGTCAGGTTCGGAGCAAATCTTGGACCTGCAGTGTGGCGATAGCGGTTGATCAGGACAATGGGCAAGCCGCGCCTCCGCTCGCTATGACTTGAGCTAAATCGCCAGGTGAGATGCAGTTGTTGACGTGCTGTTTGGACCTGTCTACTGCGCGGTTCGCAAGATTTGTTTTCAGATAGGATGAGGGCAAATGAAATTGGGTAGGGAGGAATAAGACAATGTTGCTGAAATCAGCCGACGACAAATCAAAGCGACTGGCGCTGCTGGAAGACTTGCAGAAGTCGCCATATCTGGACTTCCAGCAAAAGAAGTGGCTCCGCGAAGAATTGCAACGCTGCAAGAAGGGCATCCAGGGCGAGCGCGAGTCAGCTCACTATTTGGACAGCTACTTCAAAGACGGTGAAAACCATGTCGTGCTTCACGATTTGCGCTTTGTGCTTGATGGTGATGTCGCACAAATTGATCATTTGGTTTTGAACCGCACCGGCCATTTCTTTCTGATTGAAACCAAGAATTACTCAGGCGACTTGATAATCAATGAGCATGGTGAATTCACCGTTCGATACGATCAGGATGCCTTCGGGATTCCGTCACCATGGGAACAGAGTCGCAGGCATGAGCGAATCTTGGCGAAGATTCTGGATCGACTGGAAATCTCCGGGCGGCTAGACAAGCATCCAGACTTTCACCATGTTGTGATGATGCATCCCAAGGCGATCATCAAACGTCCCGAACAAGCGGTGTTTGACACATCGTTTCTGATCAAGGCTGATCAGTTTCCGACATGGCATGGAAAGTTTGTAGAAAAGGTGGGCGCTGGAACCATCATCAAAGCGATGTTCAACATACGCAGCCAAGAAACGATTGCGGAATGGGGTGAAAAGCTAAAGCGCCAGCACCGAGCACCTGACCTGTTGGCGCTACCTGAGTTTATGAAGCCAAAGGCGAAGAGCGCAGAGCCGACAGTGGCAGCTTCGCCAGTTCCAGCGACTGCACCAGTTGCTCCCATTGCTCCGCCAACTATTTCCGAGGAAGCCCCGGCGAAGAAGTTGATTTGTGCACATTGCGGTTCAAAAATCACTTACCCCGAAGGCAAGTTCTGCTGGAACAACAGCAAGCGTTTTGGTGGATCGCAGTACTGCCGCGAGCATCAAGCACGGTTCGCAGCGGTCTGACACCGAGCCTTCGCACCTAGTGCGATTCGGGTCCTCAACTTTCCAGAAAGCAATTCAGCTATGTCGTCTTCAAAAGCAAGTGAAACCTTTGGGCAGGCCATCCAAGATGCCGAAAATCTCCTTGCTCATTTCAATAAGCTGAATACGCAACCCCCACCCGCAGAAAACGAAGTTCTTAAGCGTGCGGGACTCATCATGGCCATGACCGCGTGGGAGACCTTTGTTGAAGATCGCCTTCAGGAATTCGCCGCGGTCCGCCTTGCGGGACTGAGCGATAGTTCAATTGGGACATTCGTGCAGGCGAAACTTGACGACGAAATTAAGCGGCTGCACAACCCAACGTCTGAGAAGTCACTTCAACTTTTTCGTGACTTTGCCGGGGTTGACCTCGCGGAGCATTGGGCTTGGAATAATTACCCGCCCAAACTTGTTCGGGAGCGGCTTAACCAGTACATGAAACTGCGGGGTGACGTTGTACACAGATCGCGTACGGTGCAGACAGGCCAATCACAAGCACACCCAGTCAAGAAAGAAGATTTGGAACGGGTAATTAGTTTCTTGAAGGAATTGGTGAAGGCAACCGAAAGAGGGCTCTATGCGACCCTTACGTGTCATTCATAGCCAAGAAAACCAATGACTTCCGTCGCCCATTTACGGGCGCTTTCGAGCCGCCGCTAACACCGCGATGCATTCTGACGGCATTCAGTTTACTGACCCAATTCACAGTCCAAACAATTCCACGGTGGCCCAATAGCACCTGTCTGGACAAACAATCAATCAAATCGGGTACGGTAGGTTGTCACGTACTCGCATAATCGTTTGGCGACTGCTGCCAAATTCCCTGGCCACCGAAGCAACGGATTCGCCCTTGGCGACACGAATTCTGGCGGCCTCAGCTTGGAGTTTGGTCAATTTCTGCGGCCTGCCCAGTAGCTTCCCCTCCGACTTTGCGCGGGATAGCCCAGCCTGTGTCCGCTCAATTAGCAGATCTCGTTCAAATTCAGCGACAGCGGCAATCACACCCATGGTCATTTT
>Ga0073904_10003551_pt1 | contig 11731 bp, 9 predicted proteins | sample KloWWTrecipitate_FD_66668 | JGI IMG/M metagenome (GOLD analysis project Ga0073904, IMG submission 66668) | Active sludge microbial communities from Klosterneuburg, Austria, studying microevolution and ecology of nitrifiers - Klosterneuburg... | ecosystem: Engineered > WWTP > Aerobic digester >... | reverse complement strand
TCACGATCATCGACACGGCAGGCACCCGGCGAACAACGGTAACCAGCTCATTCGGAGCCTACCAGTTCGAAGGCCTCGAAACAGGCCGCGACTATCTGCTGACAGTCACCAGCAAACGATTCAGATTCGCAACCCGCATAGTAAACCTCACGGAAAACCTCAGCGACGTGAACCTGGTCGGCCTGGAATAGGCGATCATTACGATCACAACCAAAAAGGCGGGCCCCCGGGGCTCGCTTTTTTTTGATTGAATCGGCTCTTTTGACAGAAGGATCGTCGGTTTTTGATGTAAATATGTGAGTTTAGATATCAATTGATTCGATGGAGATGAGGAATCGTTGGGGCACGCTTATAATCAAAGAACATAAGGAATTAAGGTTGATCATCGAGGTCAATTTGAGTAACAACTAAATATACATGAGCACATTTGACAAGTTATTAGATCTGCACAAGGAAATCGACGATATGTTTTTCGCTCACCAATGCTCTTTGCTGCATTTTGACTTTACTACCGCGCTATCACAGCTTGAGCAATACGAATCTCTGCTGCTTCGTCACATGCAGGATGAAGAAGACCATCTATTACCGCTTTACTCGGAGAGGGCAGCGTTCGACAAGGCCGGAGCACCTCAAATCTTCTGGGATGATCATACAAAAATGCGGGGTTATTTAGAGCAATTCAAGGAGCAGACCATCAAGCTTGCAGAAGAGCCACATCCGGAAGAAGGATTGCTCCTGCTGCTCGATCGAGAATCATTTTACAAAAGGCTCTGCAGTCACCATGACAAACGCGAGAGAGAGCACCTGTATCCGTCACTAAATGTGATCTGCTCAGGATCAGAAAGGAGCGAGATCATGGCGCGGGTTATGTGTGATATCGATCTTTCGCGATCGACGGTCGCCGCGGAATAGTTGTAAAAGCTAAGACATAACCAGGTTGGAAAAGGCGAAAGTCGTTTCGAGCGGCCCTAATGATTCAGTCTGTTTTTGATTTGCGATGCATACGGTGATACTCTGCTAGCAATTCAGCTAAAAATTTTAGAAGTTCGTACTGGTGGGCCTTTCCAAATGCCGGTTTCATCGATGGAAACCCGTTAAGGACAAGTCTCCCGCCAGAAAACAACACCAACATATGGCATTTCGAAGATCGATCCCGGTTTTGTTTGTTCTTTTTTGTTTCGTGATCACACTGCTCGGTCAGTCTGAGAGCAGGCCGCTCAAGCTGGATGACCTCTTTCGGATCAAGAATGTAGGTGACCCGCAGATCTCGCCAGACGGGCAGTGGGTTGCCTATGTCGTCTCGTCGATCGACGTGAAGGCGGACAAGTCGGACTCAGATATTTGGATGGTCAGTTATGACGGTAAGACAAACCGGCAGATCACGTTCTCGAGCGACAGCGAAACTTCTCCGCGGTGGAGCCCGGACGGGAAATATCTATCGTTCGTTTCATCGAGACCCGGCCCGAATAAGGGAAGCCAGGTATGGATAATGGACCGGAATGGCGGTGAGGCGAGGCAAATGACTGAGGTCAAGGGCCGCCTTCAGGGTTATGAATGGGCACCGGATTCAAGCCGTTTGGCAATGGTGATCGGCGATCCCGACCCGGATGAAGCGACGACGCCCGCTGCCGGAGCTGCTGCAAAACCACCCAAACCGATCGTGATCGATCGCTATAAATTCAAGCAGGACGGGCAGGGATATCTTCTGTCGACGCGAAAAAGCCACATCTATTTGTACGATATCGCCGGCAAAAAACTCGATCGGCTAACGAAAGGCAAATGGGATGAAGCCACACCGACATGGTCGCCTGATGGCAGCAAGATCGCTTTTACCAGCAACCGAAAGGCCGATCCCGACCGCGATCCGGGATCGCAGATCTATGTCGCTGAATCCAAGTCCGGTTCGACCGAGAAGCGGATCACGCCGGAGACCAGCCGCGGCGGGCGAGCGGAATGGAGTCCGGACGGCAAAACCCTTGTATTTCTTGAATCTGACGAGCTCAAATTCGGTGCCTATGGCATGAACCACCTGACGACCGTGACGTCGGACGGCAGTTCTGCGCCGGTACGGGTCAAGGCCGCGGAGGATCTGGATCGCGGTGTTTCGAATCCATATTTTTCGGGTGATGGTAGATCGATCCACTTCCTGGTGACCGATGACCGATCGGTCTATCCGGCTCGGACGGAGGTTGCTACGGGTAAACTGAATCGTCTTATGGCTCCGCCGGTCGTGATATCGAACTGGGATCATTCCGCGGGAAAGGTGGTCGTTCTCTCGGGCGGCGACAGCGAAGCCACAGAGATCTACGCATTCGAGGATGGAAAGCTCAGAAAGCTCACTCGTCAAAACGACTCGCTTTTTGCGGAAATTAATTGGCCCGCGACCGAAGAGGTCAGTTTCGCAAGCAAGGATGGAACTAAGGTGAATGGCCTGCTTACTTATCCGACAGGGTATGTTAAGGGCACGAAAGTTCCGTTTTTGCTTAGGATCCACGGCGGCCCCAATGCTCAGGATCAACACTCATTCAGCGCTGAACGGCAGTTCTTCGCGGCTAATGGATACGCGGTTCTTGCGGTAAATTACCGCGGAAGTTCAGGCCGTGGGCAGAAATTCTCACGAGCGATATTCGCAGACTGGGGCCACTATGAAGTCGAAGATCTGCACGCTGGCGTGGACCATGTCATCAAAATGGGTGTTGCCGATCCGGACAAACTTGGTGTCGGCGGCTGGAGTTATGGCGGCATTCTAACGGATTATTTGATCGCCAGCGATAATCGTTTCAAGGCGGGAACGAGTGGAGCCGGAACGGCTTTTACAGTGTCCTTCTATGGAACAGATCAGTACATAATTCAATACGACAACGAGATCGGCCCGCCTTGGGATCCAAAGGCGTGGGAGACGTACCAGAAGCTGTCATATCCTTTCCTTCACGCGGATCGCATCAAGACGCCGACGCTCTTCCTTGGCGGTGAACGAGATTTCAACGTTCCGCTGTCAGGGAGCGAGCAGATGTATCAGGCACTTAAGAGCCTCGGCATCGATACTCAATTGATAATTTATCCGAATGAGAATCATGGCATTTCGCGGCCGAGTTATGTTCGCGATCGTTATGAGCGTTACCTGGCGTGGTATGACAAGTTTGTCAGAAATATTAAAGCCGAGCCTATCCCAATGATCGCGCAATGGGAAGGGAAGTGGTCGGGCAAACTTACGAATCTGCCAGTCAAACCAGGTGCTCCGCAGGTAGATGTGACCATGGAGATAGGAGCTTTCCCGGTAAAAGGCCAGGCATGCGGGACGTGGAAAACCACCTATTCCGAAGCGGGCACGGTCAAACAGGTCAAGGACTACAAGATCTGCCGAGGAAGCGGGGCCGATGATATCTATATCGATGAGGGCGGCGGTATTAAACTCACAGTACGGATCATTGGCGACTCGCTTGTTGCTCCTTTCAAATACGATCAGATATTGTTGGTTTCAACGATGCGATTGCGCGGTGAGGTACTTGAGGACGAGATCCTGACGGTCGACGACAAGCCATCAGTCAACGGCGTACAACCGATGCTCGCGAAGGGCATCCAGAGGATCGAACTCCGTCGCGTGCCAGCGGGCGACCCAAGATAGCGAGGTTCTTGGTGCCAACATACAAAAAAGCAGCCCGCAAAGGCTGCTTTTTTTGTAAATACTGATGGTACACCCGGCATGATTCGAACATGCGACCCCTTGATTCGTAGTCAAGTACTCTATCCAGCTGAGCTACGGGTGCACAAAAGGCGAATTGTTAGACTACAAAGCAATCGGCGGTGTGTCAAGCCCGCAATAGACGGCTCCTCGGTCTTACTTTGCAAAATATCCCTGGCGGGTTCGCGAGATCAACTCCGGGTTTTTAACGTCGATCTTGATCGCTCTCCACTTGCCGTCGCGTTTGTCGTTGGTCGACTGGTATTCGACGGTGTAGAGAGTGCGAAGGTCGGCTGCTACCTGAGCGTAAAGACGACCCATTTCTTCGAGGCGATTAATTGTATTGAGAGTGCCGCCCGTGCGGGCAGCGACGATCGCGAGACGATCTCTCGCCGCCTTGAACATCGCGACCTGGCGCGGGGTCGGATCAGCGAGTTTGCCGGGATCCCCCGTTGGCAAAGCTAGCGGGTAGATCGTAACCCCCTGTGCATCAGAGCGGTTCAGCACTCGATTTAAGATATCGTTGGTCTCAGGCTTGATGGCGGTTGCTATTTGAGAGTCGGCGACCGGTTCCAATAGTGAACGATCCTGGTCCCGTACCGTCGTGTCGACTCCGTCGGTTAAAACGATTATCGCTTTACGCCTGCTCTTCTCTTTTTCGAGTTTATCCAGAGCAAGGTCAAGAGCCTTGTAGAGTTGAGTTTTGCCGCGGCCATTGGCTACGTTGATAGAATTTGCTATTGTTCCGCGATCGGTCGTGAAGTCGTTGCGGACATTGACCTTGTCGTAAAATTCGATCACGGCAACACGATCTTCCGGCAATAATGCGTCCACAAATCGAAAAGCTGACTGCTTAATGACCTGCCGAAATCCAAGCGTCGAGCCGCTCATGTCGAGGAGGATGACAACGCTAAAAGGAGCCGTGCTTGGCTCTAATCTTGATATTTCCTGCCGAACGCCGTCCTCAAAAAGCTCAAAATTGCCTTTGTTCAGACTCGTGATCGGACGGCCCTTCATGTCGACCACACCAACATTGAGCCGCACGAGCGACGAATCCACGCGTATCGGATCGTCATCCTGCGACCATGCGAGCGATACGCTGCACAGGATCAAAACCCAAAATACCAATAGTCTTCGAAAAGCCATAAACCAGATGTTAGCAATTTGACGCGTATTGACGAAGTCCGGTTGCATTTCGATGCCCAAACTTATCTCATAACTGGTTTCTGTTTATGGTATACTCATCATTAACCTTATGGTGTGCAAGAGAATCACCTGCCCATTATCCAGGCGGGTGTGACGAAAAGGTGTAGCTGATGTTATTTCGGCCGAATTTTTGTGCGAATTGTGGCGAGAAGATAGAGCGGCCGGAATGGTTTCCATGGACGAGCCGAAGATTTTGCGGCGTTTGCGAGATCGAGTTTAAGGGGCAAGATCTCATCCCGAAGGTCGTGGTGGTTTTTAGTCTGCTGGTTGGTATTTTTGGCATCGGATCCTATCTTAAAAGCGGATCGTCCGAATCTGACCTACAGGCGTCTAGGCAGCCAAAGAAGCTATACGAGCAACCTGCATCGATAGCTAAGATGCCGCCGAATGTTGCAGCAGCCTTACCGCCGGCTGGTCCGGCCTTTAATGGACAACCGGAACAGCGAGATTTTTCATCTACAACAGGAAATAGGCTATTGACGCCACCCAGTAAACCGAAAATCGAATCTGATGAACCTGTAAATTTTTGCGGAGCTGAAACCAAGAAGGGCACGCCTTGCTCCAGGCGCGTTAAAGGCAACACGCGATGTTACCAACATATAGGAATGCCGGCGATGGCAGTTTCCGGAAAATCTGACATAAGATCTCAAAGATAATTTCGGTACGGAATATTCATGAAAGCACTCAACCCGAACTCAATGATCCAAGGCCGTTATCTGGTCGTGCAGCCGATCGGAAAAGGTGGAATGGGCGAAGTTTACCTGGCTGTTGACCAGCGACTTGGAAGCGCAGTTGCACTGAAACGCACCTTTTTTAGCGAAGACAGCACGCTTGGATCTGCCTTTGAGAGAGAGGCAAGGATACTGGCACGGCTGCGTCATCCAGTACTTCCAAAGGTCATTGATCATTTTGCGGAGAACGGCGATCAGTTTTTGGTGATGGAGCATATCTCTGGCGACGACATTGCCAAACGGATGGAATCGGCGAATAAACCGTTTCCATTGAGTTGGGTGATGTTCTGGGCCGATCAGATGCTCGATGCTCTGGCATACCTCCATTCGCACGAACCGCCGATCGTACATCGCGACATCAAGCCGCAAAATCTTAAGCTAACGGACGACAATCACATTGTCCTGTTGGATTTTGGGCTATCAAAGGATTTTGACAGCAAGGCAAGCGGATTGAATTCGGCAAGTGTCGCGGGTTATTCACCACATTTTGCGTCCATGGAGCAGATCCGGGGCACTGGTACTGATGCTCGAAGTGACCTTTATTCTTTGGCTGCGACGCTTTATCAGATGCTGACCAACGTCATTCCACCGGATGCATTGACACGGGCAGATTCTATGCTCGGCGGTAAAGGGGACCCGATCAAGCCGTTGAACGAGCTGAATTCTGAGATCACGCCCGCGATCTCGGAAGTTATTCTGAAGGCGGTTGCTATTCGCCAGGATGAGAGGTTTGGCTCGGCTGTTGAGATGCAAAAAGCCTTGCGAAGGGCATTTAATAAGGATAAGGCTGATCTTGATGCAAAACCGGTAATGGTGGTATCTGGAGCGACGCCGCCTGCGGCTGAAAAAGCAGCGGTGAAACCCGATCCGGAACAGCATACGACGATTCGCGACACGCCCGAGCCCGAGATGGAGACCCAGATCCGTCTCGATACCCCGACTCCGCTCGACGCGACGATGCAGTTGCAATTTGGGCCGGAGCCTGCCGAGGTTAAGCAGTCTGAGCTTAAGACAGCCGTATTTTCGGCCGGGGAACTGAGCGAAGACCAAGGACCTTCGGCACAGGAAGCCGCAACAAAAGTGAAGACACAACCAGTCGTAGAGCCGCCGGCATCGGCGCCGGCCGCTGTCGCTGCTTCGGCTGCTGCTGGTAGTGGAGCAGGACAGGTTTCTCGCCATGAAGTGAAATTGCCGCCGGCAAAGCAGCCGCAATCGCCGGCAGCACAGAAATCGAAGGCGGGCTTGATCGTCGGAGTTCTGGTTGCTTTGCTATTGCTAGGCGGCGGCGGAGGCGGGGCTGCATGGTTTTTGATGAAGCGTTCAAATGCCGGCGTTACGGTTACTCCTGCTCCGACACCGGCCCCGACGCCTATTTCTACGCCGGTTGTTGCGGCGGATACGAATCCGGCGAATAATTCGAATTCGGCAGCTTTTGATACCTCAAATTCAAACGCGAGCAATGGCAATTCGACGGTTTCAACCACTTCGACGCCAGTAGGCACAAAGCCTACTCCATCGCTTTCGACTAAGGAAACGCCGGTAAAAACGACTCAGGCCCCCGCAGCTAAGGCAACGCCAAAGGCGAAGGCGAAAGACGACCGGACTACGATATTGCAGTAATTATTGGGTGACGATATGAAAAGGGAGAAATATTTCAACGCGATCCTTCGATGCTTTGTTCTTTTGCTATTTGTGGCAGTACCGCTTTCTGCTCAATCAAAAAAAGATAAGGACCAGGCCAAGAAATTTCAGGACGAAGCTGACAAGGCAATTGCCGCGAAAAATTATCGAGAGGCAGCTGATCTATATGGAAAATCCATAACTCTTGTCCCGAATAATAATTACGCCCATTACCGCAAAGGTTTTGCTCATTTCAGCCTGAAGGAAAATGATCAGGCGGTCAGCGAGTTCACTCTTGCCCTAAACCAGGGTTTCAAGGCCATCGATATCTATCGGATCAGATATTACATCTATTTTGAGCAGGGGAATTACGATGCGGCACTTTCTGACATTCAGAAAGGCCTGCAGATAGTCCCAAACGACCAGGCTTTTCTCACCGCCGTTGGCGAAATCAATTACGCGCGAAAGTCTTATCCTCAAGCATTGGAGGCATTTCAGAAAGCCTCTAAGGCAGCTCCGAACAACGGCGATCTCTATTACAATATCGCTCGGGTGAGCCTGGCCCTGAATGACTCGGCGTCGCAGGCCGAGGCGGCTGAATCTGCTTTGGCAAAAGGAACTCGATTTCCAGGTGAGGTGTTCTATCTGCTGGGCGACGCCCGTCAGAAGTTAAAGGACTCGGCAAAGGCCATCGATGCATACCAAAAAGCTCTGGGTGTTAAGCCGAATATGTATCAGGTCTATCAAAATCTGTCGGACCTTTTTAAAGCCGAGAGCAAGTTCAATGAATCGATCGACATATTGAAAAAAGGGCTTCTGCAGTTCCCGCTGGATGGCAATTTCTACACTGAATTAGGCCTCGTTTATAGCCTTGCCGGACGGTCAGCGGATGCCGTACAGGCAGCAAAATCGGCTGTGCAGATCCTGCCAAATCAGGCGGCGGGATACACGATCCTCTGCCGGGCCCATAATGAGACGAAAGAGTTTGCCCAAGCGGTCATGGCCTGCAACAGCTCGCTGAAGATAAGGCCGGAAGATGGAGAGACGTATTTTTATTTAGGTAATGCTCTCGTTGGTACCGACAAATCAGTTGAAGCAACACGTGCATATTCAAATGCCGTTCGCGGCCTATCGGAATTGACGAAGAAGTACCCTGAACAGTCAGATAACTGGTATCTTCTTGGAAATTCTTATTTCGCGGACAAGCAGTTCGATAAAGCGATCGAGGCATATCTGAAATGTTTGGAGATAAGCCCAAAATTCCTTAAGGCGCGAGCAAATCTAGGGATCGCTTACACCAGAAAGAAAAACAAAGCAGCTGCGACAGAGCAGTATAATTTGCTTATGGCAGCGGATGCGAGTTTGGCTGCCAGAGTAAAAGCCGAGATCGACCGTATGTAGTTTAAGATCTTCGCCTTGATGGCTTAGAACCGGTTCTGACGTCAACGCTTTGGAATTTAAGTACAATGCGTATGTTCTCAGGCCGGTTTTCCATTACCGCGGGAACGAATGGGGTCGATGACGCATCAGATCCAAGGGCTTTTTCGAGGTCGCCCAGCGATCGGCTGTCACGTGGAGATTCTACCACTTCACTTATCCTTGCAAGACCGCTCCCAAAAACGTCCGCAACGACCACTACCTCTTCATCCTTCATACCGCCTCGGATCAGTGATCTCGTCAAAGCAACGAGGCCGCCTTGCGGATTTATACTTGGTGATTCGCTGGCAAATCCCATACGAGAATGAGCAAAATCGACCGGCGAAATAAATGAAGCAGCATCTTCGTTGTATGGGTTCGAGTTGCTTGCAAGTAGGATAGATCCCTCGCGTCCGCCGTTCGCGACCTGGATCGGTTTCGGCTGCAGCATTCCCGAAAACATCATTGTCAGAAATGTCACGCCGATCAGAAGGGACGCAAAAACGCCAACGCTGTAGGGCATGACACGCATCTGCAGCCATTCACGCAGATCCGAAGATAGGGGCAGCGTATTTTCTCTTGCATTGTTCAACTCTGAGCGAACAGCAACCCGGAGGTTCGCTTTAAAGCTAGCTGTGATCTCTGCCCGGCGAATGCGGGCGAGATCGGACCGTATCTCCAGGTATTCTGCATTCCTAAGACGGCACAGAGGACAGATATCAAGGTGGCCCTTTACAAAGGCCGCTTCGCCTTCGTTTAGAGATCCGTCCGTGTATCGAGATAAATTAATTTGTATATCTGAGCATTTCATTGCTGCATTGCTCCGACCTTCCTGAGTGAATGGCTGACTGACCCCGGCTGTCACTCCGCACGGAGCAACAACGCTTCAGTTGGCGACGGATTTCGTGTTTCTGCGTAAAAAGGCATACCTTGTTTCGAGTGTTGCTGGTCGATTCAAATACCACCGTTCTTACACATTTCACGGACCCGATCCCCAGATTCTGCTCTCTGACCTATCGTTTGGCACCGATTTTGTTAGTCTTCAAAAAAATGAGACCGGGGCGAGTCAGCCATTCATTCAGTTTTCAAAAATCTTTCAGTCTTCGCCGCAATTCCTCACGGCCGCGTGAAATACGTGATTTCACTGTTCCCAAACCGATCCCTAATGCGGTCGCGGTTTCTTCATAACTAAATCCTTCGATGTCGCAAAGCACGACAGCTTCTCGAAAGATCTCAGGGATGTCCATCAACGCTGACTTGATCGCATATTCGCGTTCACGAGTGAGTGCTGCATCTTCCGGGTTAGCTGAGCGATCCGCTATCGTGTCCGAGAGCGTCGTGTCGGAATCGCCGATCGATGCATCCAGCGAGATCGTTACGTCCCGCCTTCGGCGTTTCCACCATCGGAATCGATTTCGCGATTCATTTATCGCGATGCGCGTGAGCCAGGTCTTAAGTTCTGATTCACCGCGAAAGCTGCCGATCGAGCGAAGGGCCCGCATAAAGGTGTCTTGCGTCAGATCGCTGGCCTCCTCTGCGTTCTCCGTGATCCGACAGAGAAGGGCATAAATATCGCCCGAGTATTTATCGATCAGCGTGTCAAAAGCCGCGGCGTCTCCAGACTTCAATTTGTCAATGAATACGGGCTCGTCCGATTGCCGGACGCTGAGCGGCTGAGGCGACAGTACGGCCTTTCCAATTTCTTCGCCGTCAAATGTGATTGACTTACTGAAGATCATCGCCTGCCTTATTGCTTTCCCATTATTCGAAAAGCACTCAAATTGCCCCGTCCGCTTCTTGCGGACTGTAACGTTAGACACCACCCGACGGATTTTGTTCCCGGGATTTTCTAAAATATTTGATGTCAAAAATAAGCCGCGTTTATCATCTTTCCTTTAGTTATTTGCTCTTACCGCGAATTTACGCTAAATTAACTCTTTTGGAAAAAGTCCGCTTCCGGCAATTATATAACGAGCAAACAGTGAGATTTTGCAGTTTTTTTAACAATGGCACGAAAAAAGAGACGTTTTGAACAACTTCAGGCAGCCGCGTCCGCACCGCAGGACAACCGCATCTACACAAACCCGGTACAAAAGCAGGTTAGTGAAAAGCTCGACGAGGTCGGAAAAAGATTCGAGGGCAAAGGACGTACGGTTCTTTATGGCATAGCTGCTCTGGTAGTTCTCGCTATCCTGGTCATGCTGTTCCTCAATTGGAACCGCCGTGCGAGCAGCGCGGGCCAGACGGCACTTGGAAAGGCTATCGAGATCTCGCAAGCCCGCATTTCTGACACCGGAACGCCTGCCGGATCGACGGCGAAGACCTATAAAACTGAAAAAGAGCGTGGTGAAGCTGCCATTGCTGAGTTCCAGTCGGTCGCTGACAAGTTTGGCGGTGATATCGCAGAAAAGGCGAAGTACTTCATCGCGGTCAACAAGCTCGATGTAGATCGTCCGGCGGCGATCCAGGAGATCGAAGCGCTTGCCACAAAGGGCGGTGACGTGGGCAAGATGGCGAAATTCGCCCTTGCTCAGACGCGCGTCAACGATAACAAACTTGACGAAGCACTTACCCTGTTCCAAGAACTTGTAAAAATGGATGATCCAATAGTTTCAAAGGACACACTGAATTTCGAGATCGCCAAGATATACGAAAAGCAGGGTAAGAAGACGGAAGCTGTCGATATCTATTTCAATATTGCTAAGACAGCCGCTGAGGCAAAGGATATGGATGGCAAGGCCATCACGCCGACTCAGACCGCGACCGATGCAAAAGAGAAATTGACCCAGCTCGATCCTGAGCGTGCAAAGCAGATCCCGGAACCGACGCCTGAATCGCCGTTTGGCGGCAAATAGGTTTTTCGGGAAACCCGGTCGAATCGTTCTTTTTCTTTCGGTAATTACTAAAGGAACGGCACTATACTTGAACGACATCCGTCAGTCTGAAATTTTCGAGGCGATCGAGTCCGAGAGCGACGCCTCGCCTCAGCACAAAGAGCCGATCTCCATCCGCGTGTCGCCTCATGGCTATTTCGCCGGACTCTTCCTTGGCTCTTTTTTTTCCGCACTCCTTTTTT
>Ga0073904_10003550_pt1 | contig 11734 bp, 8 predicted proteins | sample KloWWTrecipitate_FD_66668 | JGI IMG/M metagenome (GOLD analysis project Ga0073904, IMG submission 66668) | Active sludge microbial communities from Klosterneuburg, Austria, studying microevolution and ecology of nitrifiers - Klosterneuburg... | ecosystem: Engineered > WWTP > Aerobic digester >... | reverse complement strand
GCGAGCGGTGAACGACCTGGGCCAGGGCGAACCCTCGGAGGAGGTCACGCTGCGGCACGTCCCCGTGCTCGGTGCGCCAACCGCGCTCGTGGAGCAGGGTGGCGGTGGGATGGTGGCTCTATCATGGCAGGCGCCGACCACTGGCGCGCTGCCGGCTGGTTACGTCGTGGAAGCCGGCAGCGCGCCGGGCCGCGCCGACCTGGCGGTGCTCCGGGTCGGCAACGTCGTGCAGTTCACGACGACGGCGCCGCCGGGGGTGTACTACGTGCGGGTTCGCGCCGTGGGCGCTGACGGCACGGCCGGCGACGCGTCGAACGAGGTCGTCGTCAGGCGTTGAGTAGCAGCGGCGCACAGCCGCTCAAGCGTCCGCCGGGCGCGTGATACGCACGGGGGCGATCGACAGCAGTGGGCGGCCGGGGTGGCGCAGACCCCGCGCCGCCCGCTGTCTATCTGAGCGCATGCTCCGCCGCTCCGAAGCGCGCCCGCTCACCGAACTCCTTTTCGAATACCGATCGGTGCGCGTCGCAAGCTTGCCCTGCTCCCTGGGCTCCCGCCGGAAGCCTCGACACACCGCGGCACGTCAACGGATCTCTGACACAGCCTTCCGTCCCAACCGGGCTCTGTCATCAGACCACCCACAGGGCGGTCTGTGCTCCGCCCTCTCTCCTTCCACCGCGCGCGAGCGCGGTCCTGGCCGGTGAGGTACGATGCGCGTGAGTCCGTCCATGCACACCCGTCATCCCCTTCCCGTTCTCGCCCTTCTGTCCCTGTGCACCGCTGCGGCCTTGTCCGCCCAGGTGCGCCCCATCTACAACCGCGGTGCCGCCGGCCTGACGCTGCTGCTCGGGCGACTGCAGACCACCGCCAGCGCCCTCCATACCGGCGCCCACCCCGACGATGAGGACTCGGCGCTGATTGCCACGCTGGCGCGCGACGACCATGCGCGGGTGGCGTACCTCGCGTTGAACCGCGGCGAGGGAGGGCAGAACATCATCGGTACGGAGCTATTCGAAGCGCTCGGCGTGATTCGTACTGAGGAACTGCTCCAGGCCCGGCGTCTCGACGGCGGCGAGCAGTTCTTCACGCGTACCATGGACTTCGGGTTCTCGAAGACCCTGGAAGAAGCCGGCACCAAGTGGGGACGTCACGAAGTGCTGGGCGACATGGTCCGCATCATCAGGCAATATCGCCCGCTGGTCGTCGCCTCGCGGTTCTCGGGTACCCCAGCCGACGGTCACGGTCAGCATCAGCTGGCCGGCACGTTGACGCCACTGGCGTTTACCGCTGCGGCCGACCCCACCCAGTTCTCCGAACAGCTGGCGGCGGGGCTGCGCCCGTGGCAGGCACGCAAGCTGTACGTCGGCCAGGGCTTCCGTCCCGATCCGTCGGCGCCGCCGACCACCGAGATTGCCACCGGCCAGCTCGACCCGGTGATCGGCCGCACCTATGCCGAGGTCGCCGCCGAAGGACGCAGCCAGCACAAGTCGCAGGAGATGGGCACCATCGAACTGATGGGACCGCAGCATTCGGGCCTGCGGCTGGTGACCAGCAAGGTGGGCAGCACCGATGTGAAAGAGACCAGCTTGTTTACCGGGATCGATACCTCGCTGTCGGGTCTGGCATCGCTCGCCGGGCTACCGGCTGGCACCATCAAGGCCGAACTGGCTGCGATGGCTGCCGCCGCGAGCGAGGCGGCCACCCGCTACGAGGCGCGCACGCCGTCGACGATTGTGCCGGCGCTGGCTCGGGGACTCACGGCCACGCGGTCCGCCCGCGCCGCCGTGCGAACATCGGGCGCGAGGGCCGACGCGATTGCCGACGCCGACTTCCTGCTGGCGTTCAAGGAGGCGGATTTCGCCGAGGCGCTGGCCGCTGCGGCGGCCGTCACGTTCGATCCGCTGTCGAACGCCGAGACGCTGAGCCCTGGTGAGGCGATCACCGTGAACGTCCGCACGTTCGTCGACGGGACGGGCGTGACGCTGGGGGCGCCGCGGGTGATGGCGCCCGAAGGATGGACGGTCGCACCCTCCACGGTAGCCGAGCCCGCGGACAGCAGCCCCTTCGCGCGGTTCTTCCGCGAAACGCCGACCAGCAGCGAGCGATTCCGTGTCGAGGCCCCGTCCAGCGCGCCGTTCACCGAGCCCTACTGGCTGCGGCGCCCGCGCAAGGGCGACCTGTTCGACTGGCCGGCCGACAGCCCGATGGGCCGTCCGTTCGCGGCACCGCTCCTGTCGGCAACCATTCCCGTCACGGTGAGCGGGGTGAGTTTCGACCTGACGCGACCGGTGGAATACCGCTACGCCGACCGGGTGCGCGGCGAAATCCGCCGCAACGTCGGAGTGGTGCCCGCCGTGGCCGTCGGCCTCGACTCCGGCCTGATCATCGTCCCGACCGGTGCGGGCGAGCAGCAGCGCACCGTGGTGGTTCGCGCCACCAACCTCTCGCCGGGAGCGGTCTCGGGCACGGTAACGCTGCAGGTGCCGACCGGCTGGCACGCCTCGCCGGCGGAGGTACCGCTCTCGCTCAAGCCGGGAGCACGAGGGGCCGCCACTTTTGTCTTGACCTCACCGACACCGGTACCGGCAGGCACCTTCGTGGTCGCCGCCCAGGCGAAGGTGGCCGGCACACACTACACGCAGGACATGCAGACGATCGCCTATCCGCACATCCAGACCCATCGGCTGTATTCGCCGGCCGCCGCCAAGGTGCAGGCCTTCGACGTCACCGTTGCGCCGGTCACCGTGGGCTACATCATGGGCAGCGGCGATCAGGTGCCGGACGCTATTCGCCGACTGGGACTCCAGGTGACGCTGATCGACAACGAGATGCTGGCGACCGGCGACCTCGCGCTATTCGATACTATCGTGGTCGGCGTGCGCGCGTCGGAGGCGCGGCCGGGGTTTGTCGCGGCCACCGCCCGGCTGCACCAGTACATGGAACGGGGTGGCACGCTGATCGTGCAGTACCAGCAGGGCGACTACGCTGAGCGCGGTCTGGCGCCGTTCCCCGGGCAAATCGGCGCACGAGTCACCGACGAGCACGCCACCGTACGAATCCTGCAGCCCACTCACCCACTCTTCACCTTCCCCAACACCATCGGCGCGGCCGACTTCGACGGCTGGGTGCAGGAGCGGAATCTGTACGCGTTCACCACCTTCGACGAGCGCTACACGCCGCTGCTGGCGGCCGGGGATCCGAACGAAGCGGTCAACTCCGGCGGCGAACTCTATGTCGAGGTTGGCAAAGGACGTTACGTCTACACTTCGTATGCGTGGTTCCGCCAGTTGCCGGCCGGCGTGCCGGGGGCTTATCGCCTGTTCGCCAACCTGCTGAGCCTGTCGAAGGCGCCGCATCAGGGACCGGTCCAGCGCGGCCGTGAAGAGCCTTGAGATGACGGCCTCCCTGCGGTTCAACGTCAGGCCCTTGGCGACCAGCGTGTCGAGCAGCGCATGGACGTGGGCCCGCGCGATGGCGCGAAGTGGCATCGGCCCCCACAGGGGCAGGAGATGCCGCCGAGCCATCGCCATGCCGTCCCGGCAGGTCTTCTTCCGGCCCTGGGCCAACGGCTCGTAGATCGAAACGGTGCCGGGGGTGGGGATCGAACCCACACGGCCCTTGCGGGCCTCGGGATTTTAAGTCCCGTGCGTCTGCCAGTTTCGCCACCCCGGCATGGACCACGATTGCAACGATTCCTGCCACTGTCACCGTATCGGACCACGAGACCGCGCCAGGGCCTTGATGAGCTGAATCTGCCCGGCATGATACAGGTCGTGCGCGGTCGCGCCTCGCACCAGCGCCGCATAAGTGAACCGACTTCCAGGCGCCCGCCGCCCCCACCGCGCGCGAGGCACGGAGCGGACCGCCGAGACGAGGAGGCGGTGCTGGTCCACGAGCAGCGCGACATCACGTCGCCACGCGGCCGCGGTCCCCGTGCGCGGTCGCGGCCAGAAGTTGCTGCCGGTCAGGGGGAACGACCCGCGCGGTTCGCCCGTCAGTCGCCGCCGTACGGCGTACTTCCAGTACGCGGCGTGCACGACCAGTTCCCAGACGCTGTGGTGACCCCGGCCCGGGCGCCACGACGCCTGTTCCGGCAGGAGCCCGCGAATCGAGCCGCGCGGGTTCGTGCCGTGCCACGACCGCCGGTCGAAGGCCTCGCCCAGCGCCGTCGTCAGGGTCTCAGTCATCCACGCCTCCCGCTCGCTGCCCTGGCACCCTAGTGCACCGTCGGCGTCTCGGCGTCCGAGGGCGCCATCACGCGGGTGATCATCGCGGTCAGCGCGCTTTCGTCGATGTCGAACGGGCCGGCGCTCACCGTGCCCGACTTCATCTCCAGGTGCACCAGGACGCCGGCCGGCGCGAGGCTCACGATCCAGCTGAAACCTCTCAGCACCACCGGCGGCGGCTCCCCGCCCGGGTTCTTCGTCCGGTCGAGCGCGAGCAGCATCTCGGTGAGCAGCACCCGCACGTCGGCCTCGTTCCAACCCGACGCATCGGCGGGCACGCCGCTGAGCGCCTCGCTGCGCGCGTCGTTGGTGCCGCGCACCCAGACATCCACGTCCACGGATTTCGTCATGTCATCCTCGGTTCTACCGGTTGTCCCGTCGCGGCGCGCGCCGCTCCATCCATGCACGCACGCCTTCCACCTCGTCACGGGTCTCCAGCAGTTCATCGAGGTGCTGGCGTTCAACCGCGTCGATGGGCGGCTCGACCTGGGCCCGCACCACCGGGCGCGCCGCCCGGGCGGCATGCGCGAGCGCGGTTGCCGAGTGTGCCGCCACCGATACCTCATCGATGCGCTGTACGAAACCGCTCATCTCACGGCCTCCGGATCGGTAGTCGGCGCGTCGCAGCGGAAGTCGCGACAGATGTATGCCGTGGCGTGGTCGTCGAACATGCGCATCGGCGCGACCCACGGCAACACCTCGGCGAGCGCCCGCTGCGGATCTCCCGGCTCCACCGGCAACATCACGGTGAACGGCCGAAACCTGCGCTGGGCGGTCCGCCAGAGCGCCTGCGTGTCGGCGCGCGACCGCGGACCGACAATCACGACCTGAGCGGCGGGCGCGGCGGCGGTCGCCACGGCGGCGGCCATCAGCGGCAGGCTGCGGCCCTGCGTCCGGAGGCGCGCACCCACACTCGCCATGGCGCGGGCCGCGTCCTCGCGCCAATGGGCCTCACCGGTCAGGTGGGCCAGCGTCAGCGTGTTCAGCGCCGACACCGACATCGCTGACGGCTCCGCGCCATCGTATTCCTCTTTCGCGCGGACCAGCAGCGAGGGATCCCGGCCCGTCGTCGAGAACCAGCCGCCGTGTTCCTCGTCCATGAACAGCTCGTCCTGGCGGGCCTGCAGCCGCAGCGCCCACGCCAGCCAGTGCGCGTCTCCGGTGGCTTGTACGAGCTCGAGCAGGCCCCAGATGAGATAAGCGTAATCCTCGGCGAACGCGTCGATGGCCGCGTGCCCCTGCCGAAACCGCCGCTTCAAGGTGCGCGTGCCGGCGTCCCAGAGCTCCCGCTCGACAAACGCCGCGGCGCGTTCAGCGGCGAGCCGATGACGCTCGCCAGGGTCCGCGCCACCTGTGGCAGGCTGATCGAGCGCCTCGGCACCATCGAGCGCCCGCGCCGCACGAGCGGCGGCTGCAATCATCAACCCATTCCAGCCGGTGAGCACCTTGTCGTCACGCTCGGGCCGTGGACGCAACGCCCGGGCCTCGAACAAGGTGACCCGTCCGCGCATCAGGTCGAGGGCCACCGCGCCGGCCTCCGCACCGGTCTCGCGCGCGATGTCGGCGATGGACCGGGCGGTGTAAAGGATGTTCTTGCCCGCGAACTCCTGGTGTGGATCGAAGGGCGCGTTGCCATTCGGCACCACGCCGTATCGCAGCTCGAAGGGCCGGCTGGCCTCGCCGAGCAGACGGCGCACCTCGTCGGCCGTCCAGAGATAGAACGCGCCTTCCATCTTGCGCGCCTCCCCGTCACCGACCGACTCCGGCGGAAGGCTGTCGGCGTCCTCGGCCGAGTAGAAGCCGCCGGCCGGGTCGGTCATGTCGCGCGCGACGTACTGCAGGGTGTCTTCGGCAATCTGGGCGAAGAAAGGATCGCCCGACACCTGCGCCGCCTCGAGGTACGCCAGCACGAGCTGCGACTGGTCGTAGAGCATCTTCTCGAAGTGGGGCACGCGCCAGCCGCCGTCCACCGAGTAGCGGTGGAATCCGCCGCCCACGTGGTCGCGCAGGCCGCCGAGCGCCATGGCGCGCAGCGTCTGGAGCACCATGTCCCGGGGCTCCGGCATTCCCGTGCGGACGTGGTCGCGCAGCAGGAACAGCAGCTCCGAGGGGCGCGGGAACTTCGGCGCGTCTCCGAATCCCCCGCGTCGACTGTCGAAGGCCCGCGCGAACTGGGTGCGAACATCGTCGAGCACCTCCACACCGACGGCCTCGGCATGCCCCTCGCCCCGCGCGAGCGCGGCCAGTCGGTCCACGATCTGGGCGGCCGCCGCCGTCACGTCCTCGCGCTCGTCCCGCCACGCGCGCGCAATCTCGACCAAGACATCGCGAAACGCGGGCCGGCCGAACTGGCTGACGGGCGGGAAATAGGTGCCGCCGTAGAAGGGCCGCAGGTCGGGCGTGAGCCACACGGTCATGGGCCATCCGCCGCTGCCGGTCGTGGCCTGCACGAAGGTCATGTACACGCGGTCCACGTCGGGACGCTCCTCGCGATCCACCTTGATGGGCACGAACGAGCCGTTGAGAAGGCCCGCGGTCGCCGCGTCCTCGAACGACTCGTGCTCCATCACATGGCACCAGTGGCACGTGGCGTAGCCGATCGACAGGAAGATCGGGCGATCGCTCCGGCGCGCCTCGGCAAAGGCCGGCTCGCCCCAGGCCCACCAGTCCACCGGATTGCCGGCATGCTGCAGCAGGTAAGGGCTCTGCTCGGCGGCCAGTCGGTTGGGCATCGGACGATCATACCGGCAGACGGCAGACGGCGGCGATGGCGCCAGGCTGCCTCCGCCCAGCGGAACTGTTTGCGGTTACTATGGCGGGATGCTTGAGTCAGCGGCGCGTGTCGCCATCCTCATCGAAGATCTGTTCGAAGACGTCGAGGTGGCCTCGCCTCGCGGCGCGCTGGCGGCGGCGGGCGCTCGGGTCACCCTCGTCGGCCCCATGGCCGGCAAGGCTTACACGGGCAACCATGGCGGCATGTTCACGGCCGACCTGGCCGCCGCGGCCGCGCGCGCCGACGACTTCGATGCCGTGGTCATCCCGGGCGGCTTCGCGCCCGACAAGATGCGGCTCCGCCATGCCATGATCGATCTCGTGCGGGAATGCATGAGCGCGGGCAAACCCGTTGCCGCCATCTGCCGCGGACCGTCCGTGCTCATCAACGCCAACGTCCTCAAGGGACGCACGCTCACCTGCTGGCCGTCGATTGCCGTGGACGTGAAGAACGCGGGGGGACGCTACGTCGACCGGCCGGTTGTCGAGGACGGCAATCTCATCACCTCCCGCAAGCCCGACGACCTGCCCGCCTTCAACGACGCCCTCCTCCGCCAACTCGCGGCCCGCGCCGCGCGCTGAAATCGCCCCGCCCCGTGGTTCCGGCCGTCAGGCCGCGTCCGACGGCGCCATGGTCGGATGGCGTATCAGCGCCTCCTGCAGCCGCGCGTACTCCGCCGTCATGCCAACGCCGTATACGAGGATCACGGCGCACACATAGATCCACAGCAGGAACACCACCACCGTCGCCACCGAGCCGTGAACGACGTTCCAGACCGCCAGGTCGCGGGCGTACCAGGAAAAGGCCGACAGCGCGCCGCGCCACAGCAAGCCCACCAGCAACGCCCCCGGCCACACGTCCCGAAAGCGGACCTTCACGTTGGGAATGAAGTAGAGCACCAGCGCCACACACCCCACCAGCAGCAGGGTCGCGACCTGGCTGGCCGACACGCCCGACATCCAACCGAAGATGGCCGGCGGCGACGCCACGGCACCGAACCACTTGCTCTGCGCCACCTTCGCCACGCTCATGATGGCGATGGCCAGCAGCAGGATGCCGCCGGCGGAGAGGAACATCAGGAACCCGACCAGCCGGTGCCGCAGGAAGCTCCGCCGCTTCTGCACTCCCCACGCGTGGTTCACGGCCGAGGTGATGGCGTTGAAGAAGCCGAGCGACGCCCACACGAGCGCGACCGTGCCGCCCACGCCAATCCGGAGCGTCGAGGCCCGAAAGGCCTCGATCTGGCCGGTGATGAACTCGAACTGCCGCGGGAAGTAACGGAAGACGAAGTTCACCATCACGTCTCGCTCCGACGGATCAGCCGTCACCGACGCGATAAGCGACAGCATGAGCAGGACGAAGGGGAACAGCGAAAAGAGCGCGTAGTAGGCGACCGACGCGGCGTGGGTGAGCCCGTCGCTGTTGTAGAGGCGGCCGAGACCGCGCCACGCCGACAGGGCCACCAGCCGGAGGTGGAGTCGTACCCTCACGCGTCGTCGGCCGCGGTCGCGGACCGCGGGTCTTGGATGTCGTGCTTGCGCATCTTCGAATACAGGGTGGGCCGGTACAGGCCAAGGATATTCGCGGCCTCCTGCTTGTTCCAGTTCGTGCGCTGCAGCGTCTGCAGGATGGTCATCCGCTCGATCTCGGCGAGCGTGTGGTGCGGCGGCACCGAGAAGCCCTTCGACTGGCTGTCGTCGCGGACCGACTCGGGCAGGTCCTGCGGCTGCACGTCGCTGCCCTTCGCCACCAGCACCGCGCGCTCGACGACGTTCTCGAGCTCGCGCACGTTGCCGGGCCACCGCGACCGCATCAGCAGCTGGTAGGCCGCCGGGGCGATGCCGGTGATGGCCTTCTGATAGCGCCGGTTGAACTTCTGGATGAAATGCGAGCAGAGCAGCGGCATGTCCTCGGTCCGCTCTCTGAGCGGCGGCACGCGCAGGGTGATGGTGTTGATCCGGAAGTACAGATCCTCGCGCAGCCGGCCGTCGGCCAGAGCCGCCGCCAGGTCCACGTTGGTGGCGCAGATGAGGCGGAAGTCGACCTGCACCCAGGTCTCGCTGCCGATGGGCCGGAACTCCCGCTCCTGCAGCACGCGCAGGAGCTTGGTCTGCAACACCGACGGCATTTCGCCGATTTCGTCCAGCATGAGTGAGCCGCCGCGCGCCAGCTCGAGCAGCCCCACCTTGTCGGCCGTCGCGCCGGTGAACGCGCCCCGCTTGTAGCCGAAGAGCTCCGACTCGATGAGGTCCTTCGGCAGCGCCGCACAGTTGATCTTGATGAAGGGGCCCAGCGCGCGGTGACTGCGGAGGTGAATGGCGTTGGCGATTAGTTCCTTGCCGGTACCGTTCTCGCCCTGGATGAGGACGTTCGCGTCGCTTGCTGCCACCGCGTCGACCAGCTCGAAGAGGGCCAGCATAGCCTTGCTCTTCCCGAGGATGTTCTCGAACGAGTACTGCTCCCGCAGCCGATCCTGCAGCCATACGTGCTGGCGACGCTCGTGCACGAGGTCGGCGGCCCGATCCAGGAGGCCAAGCAGGCCATCCGGGTCCAGGTCCGACTTCTCGATGAAATAGAAGGCCCCCGCCTGCCCCGCTTCCAGCGCGCGCGTGATGCTCCCCTGCCCGCTGATGACGATGACCTCCAGCCCACGGTCGATGGCCTTGAGCGCGCGCAGCACGTCGATCCCATCCGCGTCCGGCAGCATCAGGTCGAGCAGCACGACCGCCGGCTGGAGCGTACGACAGGCCTGTTCGGCCCGAAACCCCGAGTTGGCCGAGGTAACCCGATAGCGGGGCACGCGCGGCGACTGGGCAATAACCGTCTTCAGAAACTCCACCGCCGACGGATCATCGTCCACAATGAGGACGGTCGGCTCGACCCGGCGGTGGCTGTTCGACGGTCGTGAGGGTGACATCGCCTGCGATCCAGAATGTTTTGAGACCATACAACTGTAGCATTTCCCATCGCTCGAACTGGTCCGGCTGGTCCGTCAGCCTCGGGAACCGGCCTGACGCCGGCACGCGCCTCCGCCATGGCCGAGGCCCGGCGCGGGCCATCGCCCTCCCCTCGGGTCGCCGCCGGGGGACGCCGACCCCGGCAAGGTGAGCGACCCGTCGCCAGGGACGCTCCAGCCGCGCGGCCCGCGCCCTGTATGCGCCCTCTGGCGTGCGCGCACCTTATAATGTCGCGGTGTCCGAGCGGCCTGTCCCGAGTGCTCCCGCCATCACCGAAGTCGTCTCGGCGCTGAGAGCGCCGGCGCCCGCCCCGACGGAGCACCCGACCGTCTGCGAACGCTGCGGCGCCCAGATGTACCGCATGCACGCCGTGTGGCGCTGCCCGCAGTGCCGATTCAAGACCGACTGCTGCGGCTGGTAATGGATCAACTCTCCACGCACATCGACCTCTCTTCCGCCGAGTTCACCGCCAATGCCGAGCGCATGCGGACGCTGGTCCGCGAGCATCGCGAGCGCCTGGCCCGCGTGGCGGAGGGCGGCGGGCCGAAGTACCTGGAGCGCCACCGCGAGCAGGGCAAGCTCCCCGTGCGGGAACGTCTCGAGCGGCTGCTCGATCCCGGCACCGCGTTTCTCGAGCTGTCACCGCTGGCCGCCTTCGGCCTCTACGAGGATGACGCGCCGGCGGCAGGCATTGTCACCGGCATCGGACGGGTCTCGGGACGAGAGGTCCTGATTGTCGCCAACGACGCCACGGTAAAGGGCGGCACGTACTACCCTCTCACCGTGAAGAAGCACGTGCGGGCACAGGAGGTGGCACTGCAGAACCGCCTGCCCTGCGTGTACTTGGTCGATTCGGGCGGCGCGTTTCTCCCGCTGCAGGCCGAGGTCTTCCCCGACCGCGGTCACTTCGGGCGCATCTTCTTCAACCAGGCGCGCATGTCGGCCGAGCGGATTCCTCAGATCGCGGTCGTCATGGGTTCGTGCACGGCGGGCGGCGCCTACGTGCCGGCGATGTCGGACCAGACCATCATCGTCAAGGGCACGGGCACGATTTTCCTCGGCGGGCCACCGCTGGTGAAGGCGGCCACCGGTGAAGAAGTGACCGCCGAGGAACTGGGCGGCGCCGACGTGCACACCCGGCTCTCGGGCGTGGCCGACTACTTCGCCGAAGACGACGATCATGCGCTGCACCTGGCCCGCACCATCGTCTCGACGCTGAATACGGCCAAGCATCTGCCCGCCGACATCGAAGCACCCGAGGATCCCGCCTACGACCCGGCCGAGCTCTACGGCATTGTCAACCTCGATCTCAGGAAGTCGTACGACGTCCGCGAAGTGATCGCCCGCGTCGTGGACGGCTCGCGTTTCGACGAGTTCAAGGAGCGCTACGCCACGACTCTCGTCTGCGGCTTCGCTCGCCTGCACGGCATGCTGGTGGGCCTGATCGCGAACAACGGCGTGCTGTTCTCGGAGTCGGCGCTCAAGGCCACGCACTTCATCGAACTGTGTAACCTGCGGTCGATTCCGCTGGTCTTCCTCCAGAACATCACGGGCTTCATGGTGGGTCGGGAGTACGAACGCGGCGGCATCGCGAAGGACGGGGCCAAGATGGTCCACGCCGTGGCCAACTCGGTGGTGCCCAAGTTCACGGTCGTCATCGGCGGGTCGTTCGGCGCCGGCAACTACGGAATGTGCGGCCGCGCGTACGAGCCGCGGCTCCTCTGGATGTGGCCCAACGCCCGCATCTCGGTGATGGGCGGCGAACAGGCGGCCGGCGTGCT
>Ga0073904_10003549_pt1 | contig 11739 bp, 11 predicted proteins | sample KloWWTrecipitate_FD_66668 | JGI IMG/M metagenome (GOLD analysis project Ga0073904, IMG submission 66668) | Active sludge microbial communities from Klosterneuburg, Austria, studying microevolution and ecology of nitrifiers - Klosterneuburg... | ecosystem: Engineered > WWTP > Aerobic digester >... | reverse complement strand
GTCTCCGGATGGTTTTGTGCGGCGCGGCGCGTGCAGGGCGGCTGCGCCGGCACGGCATGGTGGAAAGCCGCGCAAATTCTAGCAGCGCAAGGCGCTAGTCTTAAGTGAACGATTACCGTTCAAGCGAAATCGACGGGTGTGCCGACTGCAGGTTGCTGTCTGTGGCCAGCCCCCGTGCAGGGCTTGCAGGACAGCGTCAGGGCCTCAAATCCTGAATTTCTTGCGCAGCTTGCGCTCGACGGACTGCAGCTTCAATTTCGCGAAAACGGGGATGCCCCGATCGTAGGTGGGGTAGTCCTCGCCTTCGATCAGCGGCTGTAGATAGGCGCGTGCCTTCTCCGTGATGCCGAAGCCGTCGGCCGTGATGAAATCGCGCGGAACCTTGTGCTCGACGTTGGCCACGCGGTTGAGGGGTGCCTCGCCGGTGCTCCACGAGTAGCGTTTACCGGGACCGCGCTCGATGGTCACCATGATCGCGTTGCGGCCCGCGAGCGCGTATTCCACCGCAGCCTTGCCCACGGCGTAGGCCTGCTCGACGTCGGTGCGCGAGGCGATGTGACGGGCGGCGCGCTGCAGGTAGTCCGCCAGCGCCCAGTGATACTTGTAGCCGAGTTCCTCCTTGATCATCGCGGCCAGCGTCGGGGCCACCCCGCCGAGCTGCTTGTGGCCGAACGCATCGGTCGCGCCCGCATCCGCGAGGAAGGTCCCGTCGGCGTAGTGCGCGCCTTCCGAGGCCACGATCACGCAGTAGCCGCGCTTGCTCACGGTCTGCTTCACGCGGGCCAGGAACTTTTTCCGATCAAAGGCAACCTCCGGGAACAGGATGATGTGCGGAGGATCGCCGGCCTCGCGCGCGGCCAGTCCGCCTGCTGCCGCGATCCAGCCCGCGTGCCGCCCCATGACCTCCAGGATGAAAACCTTGGTCGACGTGGAGCACATCGAGGCAACGTCGAGGCTTGCCTCCAGCGTCGAGACCGCCACGTATTTCGCGACCGAGCCGAAGCCCGGGCAGTTGTCGGTAAGGGGCAGGTCGTTGTCCACGGTCTTCGGGATGTGGATGGCTGTGAGAGGGTAGCCGAGGCTTTCGGAGAGCTGAGATACCTTGAGGCAGGTGTCGGCCGAATCGCCACCGCCGTTGTAGAAAAAATAGCCGATGTCGTGGGCGCGGAACACGTCGATCAGGCGCAGGTATTCGGCGCGGTTCTGTTCCAGGCTCTTCAGCTTGTAGCGGCAGGAGCCGAACGCACCCGAGGGCGTGTGCTTGAGTGCGGATATGGCCGAGGCGCTCTCGAGGCTGGTATCGATGAGGTCCTCCTGCAGCGCGCCGATGATCCCGTTCCTGCCCGCGAATACCTTGCCGATACGCTTCCTGTTGAGGCGTGCGGTTTCGATCACGCCACAGGCGCTCGCGTTGATGACCGCGGTGACGCCGCCGGACTGGGCGTAGAAGGCATTTTTGGGCGACATCAGGGGTTCCTTGTAGGGATTGGCTCGCACCGGGCGATCAGGGCGGGAGTGCTCGCATTGGACAGTCCCGGGGTGATTCGGGGTCGAGATGCTAAACTGCGCCGATTATCCAGAAAACCGGTTGTTTTGATACTTCAATGTGTGAAAAACGATGCATGTGTTTATAGCAGGAATTTGCGGCACCTTCATGGCCGGGGTCGCGCTGCTGGCGCGCGAGAAGGGCTTTCGGGTCAGCGGATGTGACGCGAACGTCTACCCGCCGATGAGCGATCAGCTACGCGCGGCGGGCATCGAGGTGCTGCAAGGCTACGACCCGGTGCACGTGTCGGGCGTACACCCCGACGTGGTGGTGATCGGCAACGCACTCTCGCGCGGCAATCCGCTGGTCGAGCACGTGTTGGACGAGGGAATGAGCTATGTATCGGGGCCGCAGTGGCTGTACGAACAGGTGCTCGCGGGTCGGCACGTGCTCGCGGTGTCGGGGACCCACGGCAAGACGACCACTTCGAGCATGCTGGCGTGGATTCTCGAATGCGCTCATCCTGAGGCGCCCGGGTTCCTTATTGGCGGCATTCCTGCCGATTTCGGTGTCTCTGCACGCCTAGGCCGGTCGCGCTACTTCGTGATCGAGGCAGACGAGTACGATACGGCCTTCTTCGACAAGCGCTCCAAGTTCCTGCACTACCGTCCGCGCGGGTTGATCATCAACAACGTCGAGTACGACCACGCCGACATCTTTCCCGATCTTGCGTCCATACAGCGTCAATTTCACCACCTTGTCCGCACGGTACCGGCATCGGGTGCCATCGTCTATCCGGCAGACGACGCTGCGGTCGCGACGGTACTCGAGATGGGGATGTGGTCGCGTGGCCGCTCGTTTTCCCTGGACGGTGCGGGGGGCGAGTGGAGCGCCAGCCTCTCGCAGCCGGACGGATCTGCTTTCGCGCTCGGCAATCGCGATGCCCCGCGCTGCGTGGCGGTGGAGTGGTCGCACAAGGGCCGTCACAACGTGAGTAACGCGCTGGCTGCAGCGGGTCTTGCCGAAACGGTGGGAATTCCGCTCGAGCGCAGTGCTGCCGCTTTGCGTGATTTCCGTGGCGTGAAGCGGCGTCTCGAGCTGCTCGGGTGTATTGCCGGCGTGAGTGTCTACGATGATTTCGCGCATCATCCGACGGCGATCGAAGTGACTCTGCAGGGCCTGCGCGCGGCGAAGGCGGGTGGCAGGATCATCGCGGTGATCGAGCCGCGATCGAATACCATGCGCCTCGGGGTGCATCGCGAGCGCCTGTCGGGATGTACGCGCGATGCCGACCAGGTGCTGTGGTTCCAGCCACCGGGCGTGGACTGGGATCTAGAGTCGGTGGCGAGCGCAAGCGCCACGCCGTCACGGGTGTATCAGTCGACCGATGCCATCATCGGCACGCTGGTTGCGGAACTGCAGCCGGGAGACCAGGTGGTGATCATGAGCAACGGCGGTTTCGAGGGCATACATCGTCGCCTGATGCTGGCCCTGGAGTGCGCGGTCGCATCGTGCGCGGGGTGAGCAGGAGTGCGCAGGTCCGCGCACTCCTGTCAGCGCAGGGTCCGAAACGCCGCGCGGGTGGCTTCCAGCGTTTCTGCCAAGACCTCGTCGGTGTGTGCGGACGAGACGAATCCCGCCTCGTAAGCGGAAGGCGCGAGGTACACGCCGTTTTCGAGCATGGCGTGAAAGAAGCGCCTGAAGCGTTCCGCATCGCAGGCCGTTGCCTGCGCGTAGCTGTCGACCCGTGATTGCTCGGTGAAGAACAAACCGAACATCGTGCCGGCCTGCGCCGTGGTGAACGGGATGGCCGCGGCCGATGCTTCTCGGCGCATGCCCTCGAGGAGCGTCGCAGTGCGCGTGATCAACCTCTCGTGAAAACCGTGCTGCGAGATGGCGCGCAGCGTGGCCAGTCCTGCCGCCATCGCCATCGGATTTCCCGAGAGAGTCCCCGCCTGGTAGACAGGGCCGCTTGGCGATACCTTGGACATGATGTCGGCGCGACCGCCGAATGCGCCGACCGGCATGCCGCCGCCGATGACCTTGCCGAGCGTCGTCAGATCAGGCGTGATGCCGAAATGCGCCTGTGCCCCGCCGAGCGCAACGCGAAACCCTGTCATGACTTCGTCGAAGATGAGCACGGCTCCGGCCTTGGTGCACTCATCGCGCAGCGTTTCGAGGAAGCCCGGCAGCGGCAGTATGCAGTTCATGTTTCCCGCGACCGGCTCCACTATCACGCACGCGATCTCGCTACCCGAGCGCGCGAAGAGTTGCCGGACCCCTTCGCTGTCGTTGTAGTCGAGCACAATGGTGTCATCGGTCACGTTGCGCGGTATCCCTGGAGAACTCGGTTCGCCCAGAGTCAGCGCCCCCGAGCCCGCCTTCACCAGCAAGGCGTCTACGTGGCCGTGGTAGCAGCCCTCGAACTTGACGATCTTGTCGCGGCCCGTGTGGCCGCGCGCCAGGCGGATCGCGCTCATGGTCGCTTCGGTGCCCGAGTTCACCATGCGCACCATGGCCATCGAGGGAACCAGGCCGCAGAGCAGTTCCGCCATCTCCACTTCGAGTTCTGTCGGCGCGCCATAGGTCAGTCCGTCGTGCATCTGGCGTGTGAGAGCGCCCAGCACCTCCGGATGGCCGTGGCCCAGGATCAGCGGCCCCCAAGAACACACGTAGTCTATGTAGCGCATGCCGTCCGCGTCGAACAGGTACGGGCCTTCGCCACGCGCGAAGAATACCGGTGTCCCACCCACCCCGCGGAAGGCGCGAACCGGGGAATTCACGCCGCCGGGGATGATACGGTTTGCTTTCTCGAACAGCACTTCCGAGCGGGTCATGTCCTTTCCCTCAGAATGGTTTGACGACGACGAGAATCACGGAACCGAACAACACGACGACGGGCAGTTCGTTGAACCAGCGGTAAAATACGTGGCCGCGCGAGTTCCTTCCTGCCGCGAACTGGCGGACTATCCATCCGCAGGCGACGTGGTATACGGTCAGCAACACCACCAGTGCCAGCTTGGCATGCATCCATCCGGACGTGAGGTAGTAGTCGCTGTTGGCCGCCAGCATCCAGAGCCCGAGCAGCACCGTCAGGAAGGCGAACGGCGTGATGAAGCGGTAAAGCTTGCGCTCCATCAGGCAGAGACGGCTGTTGAGCGGCTCGGACTGGTCCATGGCGTGGTTCACGAACAGGCGCGGCAGATAGAAGATGCCGGCAAACCAGCACACCATGAAGATGATGTGGAATGCCTTGATCCAGGCGAACAGCGATGCGCTCATGCACGATCTCCAGCCGGCGGCGGGACCAATTCGGGCCGCAATCATACCATCGGCATGGAGACCTCGCCGGATGGCGGCCTCGAGTTCGGGCAGGATGTCGCCTTGCCCGCACTTGGAGCGGGAAACCGAATAGAATTCCCTGAGCTTTCATTCATTGGGTGAACGAATTGGCAAGCCAGATTCGCGTTGGAATCGTCGGTGGGACCGGGTATACCGGAGTCGAGTTGCTGCGGCTGCTGGCACTGCATCCGCAGGTGCAAGTGCAATGCATCACCTCTCGAGCCGAAGCAGGCGTGCGTGTAGACTCCCTGTTCCCGAATCTGCGCGGGCATTTCGAGCTCGCGTTCCAGGCGCCCGAGAATGCCGGCCTGGAGCAGTGCGATGTCGTGTTCTTCGCTACACCACATGGGGTTGCGCTGGATGCTGCGCCGCGACTGCTGGAGGCGGGTGTGCGGGTGATCGATCTTTCGGCGGATTTTCGCCTGCGTGATGTGGCGCTGTGGGAAAAGTGGTACGCCCACAGACACACCGCACCGGAGCTTGCAGCGACTGCGGTCTATGGGCTGCCGGAAGTGAATCGGCGCGCGATCGCCTCCGCGCGACTGGTCGCGGTTCCAGGGTGCTACCCGACGGCAGTTCAGTTGGGATTCCTGCCCCTGATCGAGTCGGGACTGGTCGATGCCTCGCATCTCATCGCCAGCGCTGCATCCGGAGTCAGCGGTGCCGGGAGGCAGGCCAAGGTCGACAACCTGTTGACCGAGGTGCACGACAGCTTCAAGGCTTACAGTGCGCCGGGTCACCGGCACCTGCCCGAGATCGAGCAGGGGCTGCAACAGGCCAGCAGCGTGCCGGTCCAACTGACGTTCGTGCCGCACTTGGCGCCGATGATCCGTGGCATCCATGCCACGCTGTTCGCGCCGCTGACCGATAAGTCCGCGGATCTTCAGCGCGTGTTCGAGCAGCGATATCGTGATGAGCAGGCGGTGGATGTACTGCCGGCCGGTGAGCATCCCCAGACCCGCTCCGTGCGCGGCACCAATCTGTGCCGCATCGCGGTGCACAGACCGGCAGGGCGCGATATGGTCGTCGTGCTGTCCGTCATCGACAACCTGGTGAAAGGCGCGGCCGGGCAGGCGCTGCAGAACATGAACATCATGTTCGGGCTGCCGGAGCAGATGGGGCTGGGCGCGCCCGCACTGCTCCCGTGACCGGACTTCCGGGACGCTGGTGGCACCGCTGATGCAGATACCGAAGCTCCCAGGCCGGATCCCGAGCGATCTGCCGCGGCGCGGAACTTTCGCCCGTTCGTCCATGATTGTCGTGGTCATTGTCGCGGTAGCCTGCCTGTCCTACTGGTTCGGTACCTACAGGGCCGGACAGTTCTCTGCACTGTTCCGCGCGGAGAAGGCGCAAGCAAGCAGGCAATCCGAGGAGTGTCGGCGGCAACTCGAGGAGTGTCGGCAGCAGACAGTGAACCTGTCGAAGGGTGCGGAAATCGATGCGGCCGTGCTGGCTCAGACACGCACCGAAGTCGCGCAGGAGCGAGCGCGGGCGGCGAGACTCGAGCACGATGTGACGCTTTACCGCAGCCTGGTGGAGGGTTCGGTTCGCACGGTCGGCGTCTCGGTGCACAGTCTCGACATTGCACGTGTGCCGGACGGTGAACCGCAGCGCTATCGCTACAGGTTGACCTTGATCCAGCGCGCTCAACGGCAGGTTGAGGTTCAGGGCTTTGCATCGATAACGGTGTCAGGAACGCGGGACGGCAAGTCGATCAGTATGGGGCTGCGCGGGCCTGGCGAAAGGCCGTCCGGTAATCGGACAGCGGTCCGCTTCGTGTATTTCCAGACCCTGGAGGGCGACTTTTTCCTGCCCGAGGGATTCCAGCCATTGCAGGTGCGCGTTCAGGTCGAGATCAGGAAGGGCAAGCCGCAGCAGGCGGAAAGAACCTTCGATTGGACTGTAATGGAGGACTGACATGATGTGGAAAGGTTTCGGTTCATCGGCCGGGCAGGGAGAAACGACGCTGATCGCGCCCGGGGCCGTGATTGACGGCAGCATCACGTTTGCGGGGATCCTGGAGATTGAGGGTCGGGTGAACGGCGACATATTTGCTGCCGGCGACGAGCAGGCGGTCGTACGAGTGTTGCAGGGCGGGCATGTGCACGGCAACGTTTCGGCACCGTTGATAGTGGTGAACGGTACTGTTACAGGGAACGTCCACTCCACGGATCACGCAGAACTCGCGCCCCGCGCGGTGGTCAATGGTGACGTGCGCTACAACTTGCTGGAGATGTCGAAAGGCGCACAAGTAAACGGTCGGCTGCTGTTCAACGGCGGATCCTCGGAAGGTGGCGCGGATGTGGCTGAGCCGGCGCTGCCGCTGGATCATGAGACGGAATCCTCATAATAGTTGACTTGCTCGCTAGGTTAAATGATTATTCCCGATGCATTTATCCAGGTGCTTGATGTGAACCTAGCCCAGACATTCACTCCGTCGGTCCTGCTGGTTACCGATCGCGCTGCCGCGAAAGTGCGCGCGTTGATCGAGGACGAAGGCAACCCGCGACTGAAACTGCGGGTATTCGTCACGGGCGGGGGGTGTTCGGGATTTCAGTACGGTTTCAGCTTCGAGGAAGCCATCGAAGATGATGACACCGTCGTCGAGAGAGATGGGGTAGGGGTCGTCGTGGATGCCCTCAGCTATCCCTACTTGGCCGGCTCCGAAATCGATTATACAGAAGGGTTGGAAGGGGCCAGGTTCGTCGTAAGGAACCCCAACGCTACCGCTACGTGCGGGTGCGGCTCGTCCTTTTCAGTCTGAGCGCGGGTTGTTGCGCCCAGGGTGAATTGCGCCCAGAGCGACCGGGTGACGGGCTCCGGTGACGGACGGGAGGTTGCCGGGAAGGCCGCTCAATGTCTGTCTTGCCAGCCAAGCGAACAGCCCCGCTTCCACCCAATCCGGTTCGATGCCAAGTGCAGCGGTGCTCTCTACTTGACGAGGTTCAAGCCGCTTCTTCAATTGCTCCATCAGGTAAGCGTTGTGGATTCCGCCTCCACAGACGAATACCTCGCCGGATTCCGGCAACGTGTCGAGTATCGCGTTGGCAATGGTTGTCGCAGTGAAAGCCAAAAGAGTCGCCTGTACATCACGAGCGGCAACGGCCAGCCCGTTCAACAGTCCATCGAGCCAAGCAAGATTGAACTCTTCCCGCCCGGTGCTTTTAGGTGCCGCCAGGCCGAGGTAGGGGTGTCTGAGCAGTCGCGCGATAAGCCGGGAGTCGACGCTGCCGGAGCGGGCCCAATCGCCGTCGCGGTCATAATCGCCCCTGCCGTGCCGTCGGTTCCATCCATCCAGCAACGCGTTTCCAGGCCCGGTATCGAATCCTTGCACGGAACCGGTGGCAGAGGGGCGCAGAACCGATATGTTCGCCATGCCTCCTATGTTCACTATCACCCGCTCCCGGGTGTCGGAACCGAAAGCCCATAGATGGAACGCGGGCACCAGCGGGGCGCCCTGGCCACAGGCGGCAACGTCGCGTCGGCGGAAGTCAGCGACCGTGCATATACCGGTCGTTTCAGCAATCGTGTTCGGATCCCCGATCTGCCACGTGAACCCGGGGGTGAGCGTTCCATCTCTGGCGGGGCGATGACGGATGGTCTGGCCGTGGCTGCCTATGGCGCGGACAGCTTCAGGCGGCTCGCCGGCACTAGTGAGGAGACGCATTGCCGCGTCTGCAAGACAAGCGCCGAATTGTCGATCGACGACTCCGATCCTTTCGGGAGAGACCATATCGCATTCGGTCAGGTAGAGGAGCTCGGACTTGATGGGCGCCGCGATCGGCACAGCCAAGGCGCTGAGCATCCGGATCGAACGCCCCTCGATGCGGAACAGCGCCGCGTCGATGGCATCGATGCTCGTACCGGAAAGCAGGCCTATAAATAGGCCATTGGCCCGCGCATCTTCGTGCGACGTCACTCGGCGCCGCTGACGATCGCCATTTCCCAGGCGTTCGTGTAGGTCGCGAGCTGGGTTTGCACGCCCGAAATTTTCGCGCGAAACGACGCGAGTTCCTTGCCCGCAAGCGTCCTGGCGCGAGGCAATGATTCGAGCGCGGTGCGGGGATTCTTGTGCACGCCGTCGATCAGGAATTCGTAGTGCAGATGGGGGCCCGTGGCCAGGCCCGTCGCGCCAACCGTGCCAATGGTCTGCCCCTGCTTCACACGTGCGCCCGGTTTGACCGTGCGCTTGTGGAGGTGCAAATACCGCGTCATGTAGCGGTTGTCGTGCTGAATGTAGACATAGTTTCCGTTGGAGCGGCTATAGCCTGATGCCGTGACCTTGCCGTCGCCTGACGCATAAACCGGCGTTCCGGTCGAGGCGGAGTAATCCACGCCGCGGTGCGGGCGTATCACCTTCATGATTGGGTGCATCCGGCGCATGTTGAAGTTGGAGCTCACCCGCGTGAAATCAAGCGGTGCCAGCATGAAGGCCTTGCGCATGCTCACGCCGTCCGCGCTGAAGTAGCCTTGGTCTCCGTTCGAATCTGTATAGCGATATGCCGCGAAGCGCTTGCCGTCGTTGATATACTCCGCTGCGATGATTGCGCCCTCGCCGACTTTTTCGCCATCGAGATATTGCTCTTCGTAAAGAATGCTGAAGGAGTCACCGGTGCGCGGGTCGAGCACGAAGTCGATTACGCCGCTAAATACGCCTGCTAGCTCGAGAATCATGCGGCCTGACAAGCCGGCTTCCTTTCCTGCTTCAAACAGCGAGCTCTTGAGGTTGGCATGCCGGAACGCCTTTCGAACCTCGGGGGAGCGCGTTTCTTCAGCTATGGAGAAGCGTTCGCCGGTGCGCGTGAATATGCGGGTCTCGAGCGGAGACTTGGCATAGCGCATCTCGCTGAGTTGTCCCTCGCTGTCGACCTTGATCGAAACTGTTTGGCCGGGATAAATGCTGCGGAGGGATTTGCTACTGGCGTCGGCGTCCAGTACCGCCTGCAGATCGGCGCTGTTCAATCCGGCGCGTCCAAAGATCATGGAAAGGCTATCGCCTCTTCGCACCTCCATGTCCCGCCATGAAGCGGTATACGCAGCTTGCCCCTGGCCGGCGGTACCCGGTTCCTGCGCGGTCGAATACGCGTCCTCAGTATCCGCTTTGGCTGCAGATGGGGCGATATCGAGCTGCACGGCGATGGGTGTGGGCGCCCGGTTTGCTTCCACCTGATCGCTCCCTACCAAGCCGGCCAAGATGAGGACTGCACCGAGAGACAGCGTTAACACACCCAAGCTGTGCCCGATCGCGGATTTGAAAACGGCGCGCAATTCGGTCAAGAACGGTTTGATCATTCACTGGGCTCGTTGGTCAAAATGCGGGATTAGAGTTGGGTGTCCGGGCGGCAGTATAACAAATATTCACATTGAGGCTCCCCCTGACGTTCTCCCGTTGCTTTCGGGTTCTGTGATGCGCCGAGGAATTGATGTAATTTGGCGCCCTCTTTGGCAGGCTCCCCCATGCACCGGGCATGGCAGGGCGCGAATTTGTGGAGCTTCATAAGTACATGCAATCGCATTCATCGCTGTTGTCCGAGCTTGGTGGTCGGGGTCTGGTCATACAGACTACCGACCAGCAGGAGTTCGAGGCGCACCTCGAGCAGCAGGCCAGAACACTTTATTGCGGCTTCGACCCGACGGCGGATAGCCTGCACATCGGCAGTCTGGTTCCGCTTCTGGCTCTCCGGCGATTCCAGTTGGCCGGGCACAGGCCGATCGCTTTGATCGGAGGGGCTACCGGATTGGTCGGCGATCCCAGTTTCAAGGCGGCTGAGCGGAGCCTCAATACGGCCACGACCGTCGGGGAATGGGCTGAATCGATAAAGGTCCAGGTATCCGGGTTGCTCGACACGTCCGGGTCCGGAGGGGCTCTCGTGGTCAACAACCTCGAGTGGTTCGAAAGTTTCCGCTTGCTGGATTTCCTGCGGCAAGTGGGGAAGCACTTCTCGATCAATGCAATGGTTCAGAAGGATTCCGTTCGACAGCGCATCGAGCGGGAGGGTGACGGGATTTCATTCGCTGAATTCACTTACATGATCCTTCAAGCCTATGATTTCGCGGAATTGAATCGGCGCTATCAGTGCACGTTGCAGATTGGTGGAAGCGATCAGTGGGGCAATATTACAGGCGGCATCGACTTGTGCCGAAGGCAAAACCAGGCTCGAGTCCATGCCTTGACCTTCCCCCTGGTTACCAAGGCTGATGGTACAAAGTTCGGAAAAACCGAGAGCGGGACGATCTGGCTGGACCCGAAAAAGACTTCTCCGTACGCCTTCTATCAATTCTGGATGAACAGCAGCGACGCCGATGTATACCGGTTCCTGAGGTACTTCACGTTCCTGTCGTTGGAGCAAATTGGCGAGATCGAGCGCGCCGACGCATCCAGCGGAGCGAAGCCGGCGGCGCAAGGGATTCTCGCGCGTGAGGTTACCAAGCTGGTGCACGGCAGCCAAGGGCTCGATTCGGCTATCAGGATCAGTGAGGCCCTGTTTTCGGGGTCTCATACGGGCCTGAGCGAAAACGATTTCGGTCAATTGAAACAGGATGGTTTGCCTTCGACACGGTTGTCCAGTTCCGATCTGGCGAAGCCTGTAACTACCATTCTGGTAGAGGCCGGCATGGCGGCGACGGGCAAGCAGGTCAAGGACGCTTTGTCACGTGCAGCTGTCACAATCAACGGGCGTGCTTGCACATTGGATGACAATAACAAGGCGCAAGAATGCTTTGGGGTGGGGCGAGCCGTATTCGGACGCTACCACTTGGCGCGCGTAGGAAAGAAAAGCTTTCACCTGTTCGAAACGGCCGTCTAGGGCGTGTTGCGTCCAGCCGCGAAAAAAAATCGCGACACCTCTTGCCAACTCGATTTCGTTCCGTATAATGCGCCTTCCCTGACGGGCTGAGGCCAAGAAGGGGGG
>Ga0073904_10003548_pt1 | contig 11740 bp, 8 predicted proteins | sample KloWWTrecipitate_FD_66668 | JGI IMG/M metagenome (GOLD analysis project Ga0073904, IMG submission 66668) | Active sludge microbial communities from Klosterneuburg, Austria, studying microevolution and ecology of nitrifiers - Klosterneuburg... | ecosystem: Engineered > WWTP > Aerobic digester >... | reverse complement strand
CCGCTTACGCGGCCTCCTTGATGAGTTCGTCTGCCAGCTGCGCACGCCAGGCGTGTTCGCTGCCGATGCATTGCCCGAGCTGGCGGGCGCGGCGATAGAAGAGGTGGCAGTCCATCTCCCAAGTGAAGCCGATGCCGCCGTGCAGTTCGATGCTTTCTTCGGCCGCGACCACAAAGGCGCGCGTGGCGGACACGCGGGCCGCGGCAGCGGCCCGGGGTAGTTCGGGCGCGTCGGATGCCAGCGCCCAGGCACCGTAATAGGCGTGCACGCGGGCGAGTTCGATGCCGGTGTAGATGTCGGCCATCTTGTGCTTGAGGGCCTGGAAACTGCCGATCTGGCGGCCAAAGGCCTTGCGCTCCAGCGTGTAGTCACGCGTGATCTCGAGGATGCGTGCCGCCCCGCCGACCTGTTCGAAGGCGATCAGCACCGCTGCGCCATCCAGCACGCGGGTGGCGACGGTGGCCGCATCGGCGCCGGCGAGCGCTTCCGCCGGGGTGTTGTCGAAACGGATCTCGGCCAGCGGCCGGGTGGGATCGAGGCTGGGCAGCGCCTTGCGGCTCACGCCGGCGCCAGCGAGGTCGACCAGCACGAGCGCATCGCCGGTCTCTTTTCGCACCCGCAACACGGCCAGGCCAGCGATGCCGCCATCGCTCAATGCGGAGCTGGTGCCATTAAGCGTCTTGCCATCGAAGCTCAGAGGGGCCGCCTTGCGATAGCGCTCGCGGCTGCCCAGTGCTGCAGTGGCGATCAGCTTGCCGCTGGCGATTTGCGGCAGCCAGTGCTGCTTCTGCGCTTCGCTGCCGGCGCGCAGGATGGCTTCGGCAGCCACATAAAAGCTGGACGACAGGGGCACTGCGGCAAGGTGACGGCCCGCTTCTTCGGCGACGAGGCAAAGCTCCAGATAGCCGAGGCCGGTACCGCCGTATTGCTCGGGGATTGCCGCGGCGGCGGCGCCCATGTCGATGAGGTTGCGCCACACGGCGTCGCAATGTGTTGCCCGGCCTTCAAGCACCTCGCGCACCGCCTGCGAGGTGCTGGTTTCGGCCAGCATGGTGCGCACCGCATCCTGCAGCAGGCGCTGGTCGTCGGAAAAGTCGAAGTTCACGCTGTACTCCCTGGTACGCCGCCGCAGTCCGTGGTCCGGACCGCGGCGGTTTTGCGATTCGTGGTGATGGAGCCGGCGTTCAGTGTGTGGCTGCCGGCGGGGTGACGCGGCTTGCGCCGTAGAAGGTCTGAGCTTTCGCCGCCATGTCGCGCAGCAGTTGCGGTGCGGCGTACTGCTCGCCATAGCGCGCGGCAAGGCGCTCGCACTCGGTGACCACCCCCGCGATGCCGATTGTGTCCATCATCGAGAACGGTCCGCCCAGATAAGCAGGGAAGCCCACGCCGAGGATGGATCCGACATCGCCGTCGGCCGGGTCGATCAGCACGCCGTCGGCCATGGCCTTGGCAGCGTCGACGAGCTGGGCGTAGAGCATGCGCGCCTTGACCTCATCGACCGTGGGCTGCTCGGTCAGTTGCGGGAAGAACTCCGCCAAGCCTGGCCACAGCTTCTTGCTGCCGTCGGCGGCGTAGTCGAAGAAGCCCTTGCCGTTCTTGCGCCCGTGGCGGCCCAGTTCGCCAGCCAGCTTTTCTACCAGGAGGAAAGTGGGGCTGGGCTTGAACGCTGCGCCTTCGTCCTTCTTGCGCTGCTGGCTGGCGTGGTAGGCGGTGTCGAGGCCGATCTCGTCGGACACGGTGAGCGGGCCAACCGGGATGCCGGCCATCTTCGCTGCGTTTTCGATCAGGGCCGGATTGACGCCCTCGGTGACCATTGCCAGGCTTTCGTTGATGTAGGCGCCGATGAAGCGGCTGGTGAAGAAGCCGGGGCCGTCGTTGACCACGATCGGCGTCTTCTTCATCGCCTGCACCAGATCGAGCGCACGCGCCAGTGCTGCGGGCGAAGTCTTGCGACCGCGCACGACCTCGACCAGCGGCATGCGCTCGACCGGCGAGAAGAAGTGCATGCCGATGAAGTTCTCCGGGTGGGCGCCGGCTTCGGCCAGTTCGCTGATCGGCAGCGCGGAGGTGTTGGAGGCGATCACCGCGTGCGGCGCCAGCACCGCATCGAGCTTGCGTGTGATGTCGGCCTTGAGCGCACGGTCCTCGAACACCGCTTCCACCACCAGCTCGACATCGGCCAGGGCGGCATAGTCGGTGGTCGGGTGGATGCGGGCGAGGATGGCGTCGGCCTTGTCCTGGGTGCTGCGGCCCCTGCTGATGTCCCGCTCCAGACGCTTGCTGGAATAGGCCTTGCCCTTGTCGGCGGCAGCCTGGTCGCGGTCGATGAGCACGGTTTCAATGCCCAGCTTGGCGCAGTGGAAGGCGATGCCTGCACCCATCAGGCCGGCGCCGACGACGCCGATCTTGCGGAAACTGGTCTTGGGGATGCCTTCAGGGCGGTGCATGAGCTTGTCTGCCTTGCCCTTGTTGATGAACAGGGTGCGGATCATGTTGCGCGACACCGGGTCGATCTGGAGCTGGGTGAAATACTTGGACTCCACCGCCAGCGCCTTGTCCATCGGCAGCTGCGGGCCTTCGTACAGGCAGGACAGGATGGCTTTGGGCGCGGGCAGATTGTGAAAGGTCTTGGCCTGCAGCATGGCGTTGCTGACCACCAGCATCTGCGCCACGGCGGGTGCCGAGGGGCCGGCACCGCCGGGCACCTTGAAGCCCTTCTTGTCCCAGGGCTGCACCGCGTCGCCGTCCTCGACGAGCCAGCGCCGCGCCTCACTGAGCAACTGGTCGGCGGGCACGATCTTGTGGATCAGGCCCATCTTCAGTGCCTTCTCCGCCGACAGCGCCTGGCCTTCCATCACCACCGGCATGGAGGCCTGGATGCCGATCAGGCGCGGTACGCGCTGCGTGCCGCCGCCGCCTGGCAGCAGACCGACCTGTACCTCCGGCAGGCCAAGCTGAATGCCCTTGCTGTCGGACACGACGCGGTAGTGGCAGGCCAGCGCAATTTCGGTCCCGCCGCCGAGCGCGGTGCCGTTGATCGCGCAGGCGACCGGCTTGCCGCAGGTTTCCATACGCCGCAGCAGCTTGGACAGCGAGGCGTTGCGCGCGAGGCGTTCGGCCAGGGGCAGCTCGTCAGCCTGGTCCAGCGAGGCTTCCATCTGCTTGAGGTCGGCGCCGGCGGCGAACACCGGTTTGCCCGAGGTGAAGATGGCGCCCTTGATTGCAGCGTCGGTGGCGAGGCGCTCGACTGCGACTTCCATTTCGTCCATGAACTTCATGTCCATGACGTTCATGTTGCTGTCGGTGCGATCGAAAAGAAGGGTGGCGATGCCGTCGGCGTCCACCGAGACGTGAATGACTTCACTCATGACTGTTTCCTTGAACTGTTCCCGGGGCGGCTCAGACGAGCTCGATGATGGTGGCGGTGCCCATGCCCGCGGCTTCGCACAGGGTGACGAGGCCGGTGCCGACCTGGCGGCGTTCCATCTCGTCGAGCAGGGTGCCGAGGATCATGGCGCCGGTGGCGCCCAGCGGGTGGCCCATGGCAATCGCGCCGCCATTGACGTTGATGCGATCGTGCGCAACGTTGAGGCGCTCCATCAGGCACAGCACCACTGACGAGAAGGCTTCGTTGAGCTCCCACAGGCCGATGTCGGCGGCGGTCATGCCGGCCTTCTTCAGCGCTTTCTGCGCCGCGAAGCTGGGGGCGTCGAGCATCAGCGTGGGCTCGGAGCCGACGGTGGCGACCGAGCGGATGCGCGCGCGCGGCTTGAGTCCGGCACGCTCGCCAACTTCGGCGTTGCCCACCAGCACGGCAGCGGCGCCATCGACGATGCCCGAGCTGTTGCCGGCGTGGTGCATGTGCTGGATGGCTTCGATCTGTGGGTACTTCAGCAGCGCCACGCCGTCAAAGCCGTATTGCGTGCCCATGTCGAGGAAAGCAGGCTTGAGGGCGGCAAGCGATGCGAGCGTGGTGTCGGCGCGGATCGCCTCGTCCCGGCTCAACACCGGCAGACCCAGCACGTCCTTCACTGCTACCACCGAGCGATCGAACCAGCCGTTTGCCCACGCCTGCGCGGCGCGACGCTGGCTTTCTGCCGCGTAGGCGTCGCACTGCTCGCGGGTGAAGCCGTAAAGGGTGGAGAGCAGGTCGGCACTCACGCCCTGCATGGTGAAGTACATCTTGAACGCAACCTGCGGATCGAGCGCCATGGCGCCGCCGTCGCTGCCCATGGGTACGCGCGACATGCTCTCCACGCCGCCGCCGATCGCCATGTCCACCTGGCCTGAGGCAACCTTGGCGGCAGCAAAATTGACGGCCTCAAGGCCCGAACCGCAGTAGCGGTTGAGCTGCATGCCGGGCACGCCGTGATCGAAGCCGGCGACCAGTGCGGCGACGCGGGCGATGTTGCCACCCTGTTCGCCCACCGGCACCACACAGCCGAGCAACACGTCCTCGATCAGCGTGCTGTCGAGTGCGTTGCGGTCGCGCACCGCCTGCAGCATCTGGGCGGCCAGTTGCACCGGGGTGATTTCACTCAGTGCGCCGTCGGCACGGCCTTTGCCGCGCGGGCTGCGCACGTGATCGTAGATGTAGACGTCCGTCATGAATGTCCTTTGATGAATTCGAGAATCGAAAATGCACGCTCGCCGGCGCATCCGGGGTGGGGTTGTCGGTCAGTCCCTGCGATCCGGCATGCAGGGCGTCTCGCTCAATCCTAGGGCAAGGACAAAGCGCTCATGAAAAGATGAGCAGTAAACCGAACGAACTTCGGCTACGATTGGTAAGGCATTGAAAGCAATATTGTTTTGTGCGCTGCATGAATCTGAACAAAAAGACCCGGCGGATGCTGGCGGTAAGCCTTGCTGCCCGGCGTCCGGTCCGGAGAACGAGTGTAGCGCGAGGCTGAAGGAGGATGAATGAGCGAACGGGATACGGTGGAGAGCGACACCATTCAGAAACGCAGTTCACGCACGCGGCGCAAACCCGCAGCGCCCGAGGGCAGCACTGTCGCGCCGCGCCGTGCCGAACCCTCACAGGCGCGTGCGCGCTTTACGGTTGAGGCAATCATCGAGGCGGCAGACGACATTCTGCGTACGCAGGGTGTTGATGCCGTCACCACACGCAAGGTGGCCGCCCGTGCGGGCGTGTCGGTTGGCGCGGTCTATCAGTATTTCCCCAACAAGGAAGCGATCCTGATCGAGATTAGTAAACGCATCATGGATGAGGAGTCCGTGGCGGCCTCACCAGAGCTTTTCCGGCTCCATCGCCAGTCACTGGATGAATTGCTGCAGGCTCTGTTTACCCGCACGGTGCGTGCCGAGCTAAGGCTGCTGTCGCTGGGCAAGGACTTCTACCGGCGCTATGCACGGCACATGCAGTTTGGCCGCGCGCAGGGGCTGGGGCGCGGTGACTGCACCTCCGCGCAACTGGTGGCGAACATGGAGCGGCTGTTGCAGCAGCACGTCGATGTGGTCGGTGAAGCGGACACCGAGCTTGCTTCCTTCATGCTGGTGCGCGGCATGCGGATCATGTTGGCAACCGTGGTCGAAGAGCGTCCGGAGCTGATCGATTCCCCTTCCCTGGTGCCGATGCTGGTGCGCATCGCCCGGGCCATGACTGATTCAAAAGAGATGGACATTCGTCCTGTCTGAGCGCCCCGGTGCACGAAAAAGGGCGCCGACCCAATGGCCGGCGCCCTTGCAGGATACAAGTGGGGGAGCCGTGGGTCAGGTCGCTTTGCGGCCCACGCCCAGCCAGCAGGCCAGCGCCGGCAGCAGGAAGATCGCTCCGAGTACGTTCACCAGGAACATGAAGGCCAGCAGGACGCCCATGTCGGCCTGGAACTTCAGCGCAGAGAAGGCCCAGGTGCCGACGCCGATTCCCATCGTCACGGCGGTGAATACGGCTGCCGTGCCACGCTGGCGCATGGCCTGGTAGAAGGCTTCACGCAGGGCGTAGCCATGTTCGGCCATCTCGTGCTGCATGCGTTCATAAATGTAGATGCCGTAGTCGACACCTACACCTACCCCGAGTGCGATCACCGGCAGGGTGGCCACTTTGAGGCCGATGCCCAACAGCGCCATCAGGGCGTTGCACATGATCGTCACCAGCATCAGCGGGATCACCACGCACAGCACCGCGCGCCAGGAGCGGAAGGTGAGCCAGCACAGCAGCGAGATCGAAGCGAAGATCGATGCAAGCATCTGCACTTCGGCCTTTTCGACAGCCTCGTTGGTGGCGACGGCGACGCCGGCATTGCCTCCGGCCAGGCGGAAGGTGATGTTCGGCGTCTTGTCCTCGTCGATGAAGCGTTGCACCTCGTCGACCACATGCTTCAGGGTCGGGCCCTGATGGTCGGTCAGGTAGATGGCCAGGTGGATCGTCTTGCAGCCGTGTGAGTTGAGGCCGTTTTCAGGGTTGGCGGCGCGGCCACCAGTACGCAGTGCGGCTTCGGTACGCTGCAATGCGGCCCAGCGCGGATTGGCCTCGTTATTGCCGGAGGCATAGAGCTTGGCCATGCTGGCAACGGTGCTTACGGACTGCACGCCATCGACGCCGCGCATGCGCAGGTCGAAGCGCTCCACCGCATTCATCACCGGCCAGTTGAGGCAGGCTTCGTCAAGATTCGAGGTTTCGGCATACACCGACAGCACGTCCATGCCGATCGAGTAGTTGCTGATGATCTTGTCGTTATCCTTGTTGTAGCGTGAATCCGCGCGCAACTCGGGCACGCCGCTGCCGATGTCGCCGGTCTGCAGCTGGCGCGAGAAATAGGTGGCGGTGGCCAGCAACACCAGCATCACGGCAAATGTCACCAGTGCAGGCTTGGGCTCGGCCAGAGCGGAGAGTTTCCACCAGGTCTGGTGCTTTTCCTTGGTGTCTACTGCCTGGTTGAGTGCCATCTTCTCCAGGCGAAGGTGGGACAGGATGATCGGCATGAACATCTTGTTGGTCATGATCATCAGGCCAACGCCAAGGCAGGCGGTGAGGCCGAGTTCATGCACGATCGGGATGTCGATGAGCATGATCACCATAAAGCCGAAGGCGTTGGCGAGCAGCGCCATGATGCCGGGGACGGCGAGCTTGCGGAATGCGCTCTCGGCGGCTTCCAGCGCGCTCTCGCCCGCGAGCACATCCTGCTTCCAGGCGTTGGTCATCTGCACCGCATGCGAGACGCCGATCGAGAAGATGAGGAAGGGCACCAGCACCGACATCGGGTCGATGCCGTAACCGACTAGCGGCAGGATGCCCAGCAGCCAGATCACCGGCAGCAGGGCCACGGCGATGGCGAGCACGGTGAGCCTGAACGATCGCGTATACAGCCACAGCAGCAGCGAAGTGATGGTGAAGGCGACGAGGAAGAACATCACCACCGTAAACAGGCCTTCCATCACATCGCCCATCACCTTGGCGAAGCCGACGATCTGGATGTCGATATCGTCGTTGGTGAACTGGGCGCGGATGGCTTCGAGCTTGCGTGCAACCTCGGCGTAGTCGAGTTTTTCACCCGTCTCAGGGCTGACCTCGAGCAGGTCGGCCTGTACCAGCGCCGACTTGAGATCGTTGGCCACCAGGCGCCCGACGACGCCCGATTTGGCGACGTTGGCGCGCACCTGGTTGAGGCCGGCTTCATTGGTCTCGAACTTGGCGGGAATCACCACGTCGCCGTTGAAGCCCTGCTCAGTGACTTCGATGTAGCGCACGTTGGGAGTGAAGATCGAGCGCACGCTGGCGCGGTTCACGCCCGGGGTGAAGAACACCTCGTCGTTGACCTTGCGCAGCACGGGCAGGAATTCGGCATTGTAAATGTCGCCCTTACCCTTCCACTGCACGCTGACCAGGACGCGGTTCGCGCCGGAAAAGGTGCTGGAGTGCTCTAGGAACGCCGCCATGTACTTGTGCTTGAGCGGGATCAGCTTGTTGAAGCCCGGATCAAGATGGGTGCTCAGTGCCGAGTAGCCGAGGCCAAGCGTCAGCAGCATGAAGAACAGCCCAAGCGGTTTGCGCCATTTGATCAGCAGGCGTGCCAGGACGGCGACGATGGCGTCCGTTCGGGTGATGCTGTGTGCTGCGCTCATCAGGCGGCTCCGTCGTTCTTGGTCGGGTTGGCAGGGTTTTGGATCTGCAGGCCGCCGTCGCTTGACAACATCCAGCGTCCGTCACCGGCGATGACGATATCCGTCAGGCTGGCACGGCCTTCGCGGAGGGCGATGCTGAAGCTCTTGCCCCCGTCCTTGCTCGATAGCACGATCCCGCCCTGGCCGACCAGCAGCAGTTCGCCATCAGCAAGCAGGGCGTGGCCGTAGGTGGAAATCGGTGCGGGGACCTTGGCTGCAGCCCACGAAATGCCGCCATCCTCGCTGTGGAAGACGTTGCCGCGCATGCCGTAGGCCACCCAGTGGCTGTTGCCGAGGTTGACGGCGCCATACAACGAGCCGTTGTAGAAGGGTTCAATGGGCTCCCAGGTCTGGCCGCCATCGCTGGAGCGCAGTGCGGTACCCGCCTCGCCGACAATCAGCCACTGCTGCTTGTCCGCAGAAGACACAATGTCGTTCAGGTGCCAGTCGCTTAGCCCGGGAAGCGTGTCCGGTTGCCACGACTTGCCGTCGTCGGTTGAGCGCAGCACCTGGCCGAAGGCGCCCACTGCGAGCCAGTCGCCGGAGGGAAGTCGGCCTGCCGACATCTGCGGCTCGCCATTCGATTCGGCAAAATGAGTTTCCTGCCAGTTAAGGCCGCCGTCTTCAGTACGGAGGATCCAGCCTTCGTGGCCGAGTGCCAGGCCATGCAGGTCATCGGCAAACACGATTCGGGTGATCAGCGCCTGGCGGTCCTGGGACAGCTTGGCCTTGGTCCAGCTCTTGCCTTCGTCCGACGATATGAGGATGGAGCCCAGCTCGCCCGCGATCACGATGCCCGCTTTGCTGCGCTCGATGCTGGTGAGTTGCATGCGATCGACAGGAATGCGCGTTTCCTGCAACTCCGGTACGTGCCTGGGTGAGAAGGAATAAATGCTGGCCGCTGTGACAATCAATGCCATGGCCATGCCTACAGGGGCGAGCATGGGGCGTCTCCTTTGATGTTCCGGGCGCCATCCAGCGAGGGGCGGCGAGGTGTGTGCATTATTGGCGCATGGGCGGCCGGGGCATCGTCCAAAAGGGTTACGGCTTGTCGCTCGCGTCTCCCGTCGAAACGCCTCAGACGGTGACTTGCTTCATTCGTTCAATCCCTTGTCCCGCCTAGGAAAGAATCCATATGAGTCAGCCATTTACGCTAGTCCATTCAGACGATGATGGCCCTGCTGACGTATGAAATATTGCATCCATCGCAGTCGCGTTTTCACCCGAAAAACGCCTTGATTGGCGATCACGGAGGACACGAAGATGGGTGCAATTGGTAAAGATCAGGTGCTCGGCATTCTGGCCGAAGATTACATGACGCCGGAAGCGGTTGACCTTTTGGCGAAGGCCCGGGCGATGGCTCCGCGCCTCGCCGAGCGTGCGCGCGCCGCCGAGGTGGCAGGCAAGGTGCCGGTCGAGACAGTGAAGGAAATGAACGAGGCGGGCCTGTTCCGCGTGCTGCAACCGAAGCGCTTTGGTGGCTACGAACTGGACCCGCGCGTATTTTATCGGGTGCAGATGGCGCTGGCCGAGGGCTGCATGTCGACCGCCTGGATCTATGGCGTGATCGGTGTTCACAACTGGCAGTTGCCGCTGTTCCCCGAGCAGGCGCAACAGGACGTCTGGGCGAAAGATTCGTCGGTGTTGATAGCCTCGACCTACATGCCCACAGGTAAGGCCGAGCCGGTCGAGGGCGGCTATCGCTTCTCCGGTCGCTGGGGTTTTTCGAGCGGCGTCGAGCACTGTGACTGGATTCTCCTTGGCGGTCTGCTGCCGAAGAAGGACGGTTCAGGCGCGCTGGAGCACACCACCTTCCTGCTGCCGAAGTCGGATTTCCGCGTCGAGCACAACTGGGACGTGCTTGGCCTGCGTGCTACAGGTAGCCACGACATCGTCGTCGATGGTTGCTTCGTGCCGGCTCATCGCACCCACCGCACCAACGACCATAGCGACGCGGGCTGCCCCGGTCGGCAGACGAACCCAGGCTGGACTTACAGGATCCCCTTCACCCAGGTCTTCCAGCGCGCGGTGTCGTCGGCCTGCATCGGCGCGCTGGACGGCGCGATCGCCAGCTTCCGCGAGCGTGCAGCCGCCCACGTAGGCAAGCATGGTGCGAAGACGGCCGAGGACGTCAATGCGCAGCAGGCCTGTTCTGAGTCGATGATGACCACCGATCAGCTCAAACTGGTGCTGTTCCGCAATTACGCCCGCATCGTCGAGTGCGCGAAGACCGGTGAGCAGATGCCGGTGGAAGAGCGTCTGATGCAGCGCGCCCAGGCGTCGCAGGTGCCCAAGCTGTGCGCGACGGCGGTCAGTGAGTTGATGCGTGCCTGTGCAGCATCGGGGACTTACAAGACCAACCCGATCGAGCGTGCGTTTCGCGACATCCACCAGGCGCGCGGTCACATCGCCAACAACACCGACACCTATGCGCGTGCGCACGGCGCGGTGATGCTCGGCCTCCCCAATGGCGATCCTTACATCTGATTGCCTGAACAAAAGGGAGAGCATTGCGACATGACAACCCAGCGCTATCATTCGCTGAAAGTCCAGGCGGTCACCGAGGAGACGCACGACGCCAAGTCGATCGTGTTCGAGGTGCCGCCGGAGCTTGCAACCGTCTTCAAGTACCGCCCTGGGCAGTTCCTGACCCTGCGTCTGCCGGTACTGGGTCGTCATCTGCCGCGCTGCTATTCGATGTCGAGCGCGCCGACGCTCGATGCCACGCTGCGGGTGACGGTAAAACGGGTCACCGGTGGTCGTGGCTCGAACTGGGTGTGCGACCGCGTGCGTCCCGGCGACACGCTCGAGGTCATGGCGCCGGCTGGCGTGTTCACGCCGGCCGCGCTGCAGGGCGACTTCCTGCTGTGTGCCGGCGGCAGCGGCATCACGCCGGTGTTTTCCATCCTGCGCTCGGCGCTGGCGCATGGTCAGGGCCGCATCCGCTTGCTGTATGCCAACCGCGACGAGCGTTCGGTGATTTTCCGCGACGAACTCAATGAGCTTGCGGCATCCCATCCGGCGCGCTTGCAGGTCATTCATTGGCTGGATTCGGTGCAGGGCGTGCCTTCAGTCGTCCAGCTCGCCGAGCTGGCCCGGCCATGGAGCGGGGCACAGGCCTTCATCTGCGGGCCGGGGCCATTCATGGACGCGATGGTGTCCGCGCTGGACCACGCCGGCATGGATGCCGAACGTGTCCATGTCGAGCGCTTCGTGTCCTTGCCTGACGAAGAGGATGTCGCGGCGATCAATGCTGCGGCGCCTGCACCTGCAAGCACGATCGAGCAGGCCACGGTCGAGATCGAGCTCGATGGCGAAACGCATACGCTGACCGTTGCGGGCAACGAAACGCTGCTTGATGCCGCGCTGAAAGCCGGCATCAACGCCCCCTATTCCTGCCAGGCCGGGATGTGCGCGTCCTGCATGTGCCAGGTCGTCGAGGGCGAAGTCCACCTGCGTCACAACGAAGTGCTCGATGCCAAGGATCTGGCCAAGCGCTGGACGTTGAGCTGTCAGGCGCTGCCCACCACCGAGCATGTGAAGGTCCGCTTCCCGAGCTGATTGCTCCGCTTCGTGAACTGACGAAGCCGGTCGCCTGCGTGAGCGCGAATGCGTCGCG
>Ga0073904_10003546_pt1 | contig 11743 bp, 11 predicted proteins | sample KloWWTrecipitate_FD_66668 | JGI IMG/M metagenome (GOLD analysis project Ga0073904, IMG submission 66668) | Active sludge microbial communities from Klosterneuburg, Austria, studying microevolution and ecology of nitrifiers - Klosterneuburg... | ecosystem: Engineered > WWTP > Aerobic digester >... | reverse complement strand
GTGGCCGCCCAGTGCGTCGACGCACAGACCGGAGTCGTCGGCAAGCGCCGGCAAGCCCGAGGCCGCGGCGGCGTGGCGGGCTTTGGCCAAAGCGTTCTCGACGAAGGTCGAGTGCGGCTCGTCGGCCTCTGAAATGCCGAGCTGGCCCTGCGCCACCAGCGTGACACCGGTGGCGCCGAGCAGGGCCTGCAGCTCCTTGAGCTTCTTGGCGTTGTTGGACGCCAGCACGAGGCGGCGCTCAGCGGCGGTGCTCATCCGGTTCAGCCCTCGACGGTCTGACCCGGCGTGCCGGCGAGTGCGGCCTTCTGAAGCTCGACCAGGCGGCGGATGCCCGCCTCGGCCAGGCTGACGAGCTGCAGCATCTCGGCGTGGCTGAAGGCGGCGCCCTCTGCCGTGCCCTGCAGCTCGACAAAGCCGCCGGCGCCGGTCATCACCACGTTCATGTCGGTGTCGCAGGCCGAGTCCTCAACGTACTCCAGGTCCAGCAGCGGCGTGCCCTCCAGGATGCCCACCGAGACGGCGGCGACCTGGTCGCGGATCGGGCTGGCGGCGATCTTGCCGGTGGCGATCAGGCCGTTGACTGCGTCGGCGGCGGCCACGAAGGCGCCGGTGATCGATGCGGTGCGGGTGCCGCCGTCGGCCTGCAGCACGTCGCAGTCCAGCGTGATCGTGCGCTCCCCCAGGGCCTTGAGGTCGAACACGCAGCGCAGCGAGCGGCCGATGAGGCGCTGAATCTCCTGCGTGCGCCCGCTCTGCTTGCCCTTGGCGGCCTCGCGGGCGCTGCGGGTGTGGGTGGAGCGCGGCAGCATGCCGTACTCGGCGGTGACCCAGCCTTCGCCGCTGCCCTTCTGGTGTGGCGGCACGCGCTCCTCGACCGAGGCGGTGCACAGCACTTTGGTGTCGCCGAACTCGACCAGCACCGAGCCCTCGGCATGTTTGGTGTAGCCGCGGGTGATGCGGATGGGGCGCAGCGCGTCAGCGGCGCGGCCGTGGGGGCGGGTGGCGGTCATGGTGGATTCCGAAGTCAAGGGGGAACAGCCGACGCGCCGCCCGGTCGGTGCCGGGTGACAGCGGTGGCGTCACAGGTCGGGCGGGTCAGCTGCGCTTCTGGGCGCTGCGTTTGATCGCCTCGTTGATCTCGCGAATTGAGCGCTCGATCTCGTCGTCATCGAGCAGGTCGTCGGGGTTGCCCGGGCCAACCGCCGATTGGATGGTGGAGGCGAACACGTCGTCGCCCAGTTCCTCGGTGCGGATGCCGGCACTGTCGCCCTCGGCTTCCTCATCTTCCGCGGACTCCCACTCCACCGTCAGCACGGTGACGTTGTCGCTCTTTTCGCCGGCGATGCGCAGGGCTTCTTCGACCAGCTCCGGCACCGACTCGGTGATCGGCAGGCTGGCCAGCTGCCGGGTGATGTCCTCGTCCTCGATCGAGCCCCACAGGCCGTCGGAGCACAGCAGCACCCGATCGCCGGGCTGCAGGGACACCGGGCCGACGATGTCCACCACCGGCTTGCCCGGGCTGCCCAGACAGGTGAAGAGCACGTTGCGGTTGACCTTGTCACCCAGCGGCACCACACCCACCAGGCTCTCCTGCAGCTCGGAGTAGGAATGGTCGCGGGTGCGTGCCAGCAACTTGCCGCCGCGCACGAAGTACAAGCGGGAGTCTCCGCAGTGCGCCCACCAGGCCTCGCGCCCTTGCATCACGCAGGCCACGAGGGTGGTGCGCGGTGTGTCCATCAAGGCGCGCTCGGTCGCGTACCGCAGCAGGGCGTGGTGGCCGGCCAGCACCGCTTCATTGAGAAAGCGTCGCACGTCCTTCAGGGTCGGCTTGGCCTCGTTCTGGAAGGCACCGGCCAGAGTCTGCAGCGACAGCTGCGAGGCCACCTCCCCTTCCGGGTGGCCGCCCATGCCGTCGGCCAGCGCAAAGAGGCCGGAGTCCCGCGTGTAGCAGTACCCCATGCGGTCTTCGTTCTTTTCGCGGCCGCCCCTGCGGCTGATCTGGTAGACGGAAAAGCGCATCCGTGCAGGTGTCCGGTTCGGTGTTCAAGGGGAACGACGGGCCGGCAGCACAGCCCGTCAGGTTCAGGTCTTCGCCCCGGATTTCATGTTTTCCAGCTGCAGCTTGAGCCGTTCGCTGAAGCTGAGCTTGGTGTAGCGGCGCTCGGTTTCCCGAGCCAGTTCCTTTTGCAGCGCAAACACACTCTGCGGCCGGGCCAGCGGGTCCAACGACATGCACCACTCGGTGACTTCGATCAGGTTGTCGGAGTAGACGTTCCGCAGCCGCGACAACGACAGGCTGAGCCGATCCTTCTCGATGCGCTGCGGCGCGTCGTTGGGCGGGTAGCCCTGCATGCAGGCGTAGATGCAGGCGCCGATCGCATAGATGTCCGTCCAGGGCCCCAGCGATCCATCGCGACGGTACATCTCCGGCGCAGCAAACCCGGGGGTGTACATCGGCCGGATGAAGTTGCCTTCCTTGCTCAGCACCTCGCGCGCGGCGCCGAAGTCCAGCATCACCGCCTTGTTGTCGTTGGTGATGAAGACGTTGGCCGGCTTGATGTCCAGGTGCAGCATCTTGTGCTGGTGCACGATGCGCAGGCCGCGCAGGATCTCGTCGAACAGGCTGCGGATGGTGCTCTCTCGGAACACCTTGTCGCGCTTGAGGTCGCGCGCGGTGACGATGAAATCCTGCAGCGTGTCGCCCTGCAGGTAGTTCATCACCATGTAGACGGTCTCGTTCTCGCGGAAGAAGTTCAGCACCGAGACCACACTCGGATGGCTGATCTGCGCGAGCGAGCGGCCTTCCTCGAAGAAGCTCTTCAGGCCCAGACGGTACAGCGGCTGCTTCTCGGGTTTGACGCGCGGCACCAGTTCCCCGGCGGCGCGTTCGGCGAGCGAGGAGGGCAGGTATTCCTTGAGGGCCACCAGGCGTCGCTCACTGTCCTCGGCGAGGTAGACGACACCAAAACCCCCGGCCGCCAGTTTGCGAACGATCTGATAGCCGCCTACCACGGTGCCGGGGGGCAGCGGGGCAGGTTTGGGCTTTGACATAATCGTGTTTTGCTTGAGCGAATTTCGCGATGCCAGTTTACAGCATGACCGGCTATGCCAGCGCCACCTGCGCGAGTGTGGAAGAGGGGGAGTCCCGAGTCGATTCGACGCCTCGCCGAGGAGGGGCCGCCACCGTGGATCTGCGCAGCGTCAACAGCCGCTTCCTGGACCTGGTGCTGCGTCTGCCGGACGAGTCCCGCGCCCTGGAGCCCGCTCTGCGCGAGCTGCTCACCACCGGTCTGCGGCGCGGCAAGGTGGAGCTGCGGCTGACGCTGGAGCGGCCGGCGGAGACTTCGGTGGTCGCACCCTCTGCCGAGCAGCTGATGGCGCTGGCCCGCGTCGAGCAACAGGTGCAGAACTGGCTGCCCAAGGCCGCCGCGCTGAGCGTGCACGAGGTGCTGCAGTCCTGTCGCGGTGCCGCAGCGGCACCCGCGGCCGACGAGGTGATCCTGCGCGCAGCCAGGCAATGCCTGGAACAGCTGCGTGAGGCCCGTGCCCGCGAAGGCGAGCGCCTGGTGGCCATCCTGATGGAGCGCGTGCTGAGGCTGCGGGAACTGGCGGCCCAGGCTGCTCCGTTGCTGCCGCAGGTGGTGGCGCGCCAGCAGCAGCGTTTCCTGGAGCGTTGGAAGGAGGCGCTCGACAGCGCCCAGGCCGCGTCGGGTGTGCCGGCCGAAGCGGTGAACGACCGCGCGCTGTCGGAGGCGGCAGCTTTTGCCCTGCGCATCGATGTGGCCGAGGAACTGTCCCGCCTGGGGGCCCACCTGGACGAAATCGCCCGGCTGCTGGCCTCCGGCGGCGAGTTGGGCAAGCGGCTGGACTTCCTGATCCAGGAGCTGCACCGCGAGGCCAACACCCTCAGCTCCAAATCCGCAGCCCTGGAGCTGACGCAGATCTCCGTCGAAATGAAAGTCCTGATCGAGCAGATGCGCGAGCAGGTGCAGAACATTGAGTGACCCGCGCCGCGCATGAACCTGTCGCCAGCCCCTGATTCCGTGTCTGCCGGCATCGAGTTGCCGGGCAACCTTTTTGTGGTGGCCGCCCCCTCCGGCGCCGGCAAGTCCAGCCTGGTGAAGGCCCTGCTGGAGCTCGACGCGCGCCTGGCGGTGTCGGTCTCCCACACCACCCGCCAGCCCCGCGGCCAGGAGCAGCATGGGCGGGAGTATTGGTTCGTGGATGCCTCTGCCTTCACCGCCATGGTCGAGCGGGGTGAGTTCTACGAATGGGCCGAGGTGCACGGCAACCGCTACGGCACTTCCCGCGCTGCGATCGAGGCCAGGCTGCGCGCCGGCGAGGACGTGGTGCTGGAGATTGACTTCCAGGGCGCGCTGCAGATCAAGCAGATCTTCCCGGAGGCGGTGTTGATCTTCATCCTGCCGCCTTCCTGGGAGGAGCTGCGCCAGCGCCTGCAGCGCCGTGGCGAGGACGCCGCTGCCGTGATCGAGCAGCGCATGGCCAATGCCCGCGTGGAGGTGGCGCAGGCGCGGCGCTTCGATTACATCGTGGTCAATGCCCTGTTCGAGACGGCGCTCTTCGATCTCAAGACCATCGTGCACGCCCAGCGGCTAAAATACGCGGCTCAGCGTCGCAGCCGTCCCGCGGTGTTCGACGCCCTTCAGCTCACCTGATCCGCCGGATGGGTTCGCCGCAAGACCTGCGGAGAGGCCCGTTTGGCATCTTTGCCTCCAGATTGGTTCCCATGGCCCGCATCACCGTCGAAGACTGCCTGCAGAAGATCCCGAACCGCTTCCAGCTCGTGCTGGCGGCGACCTATCGTGCACGCATGCTGAGTCAGGGCCACGCACCGCGCATCGAGACCAAGAACAAGCCCAGCGTGACCGCGCTGCGCGAGATCGCGGCTGGCGAGGTCGGCGTGGAGATGCTGCGCAAGGTGCCCTGATCCCGCGCTCGATGGTTTGACGGTTTCGGCCGTCTCAGACCGTCTTCGACCGTTTTCGGCCGGCTTCCGCTGCAGCGGAAGCCGGCTTTTGTCCATTGGCGTGGGCGGTTTCGAAGTCCCCGTCCAGGACCGGCCGGGCGGACACGGTAGAGTGTGGTCATGGTTTCCCGTGCTGCCGACGTTCTGCGACGCATGTTGACCCCGCCCTGGGCCGGGAGGGGTTCGCGCCCGGGCGGCGCCGCCGTGACCGATGCCGAAAGGCCGGCGCAGGCGGTGGCCACCTCCCCGCGTCGATCGGTGCCCAATGGTCAGCACGGCAAGGACGCCAGCTCGTATGCCGAGCTGGCCAGCCGGCTGGACTACCTCGACGAAGCCGACCTGCGGCGTGTGCGTGAGGCCTACCGCTTCGCGGATGAGGCCCACCTCGGTCAATTCCGTGCCAGCGGAGAGCCCTACATCACCCATCCGATCGCCGTGGCCGGCCTGTGTGCCGACTGGCGGCTGGACGCGCAGGCGATCATGGCCGCGCTGATGCACGACGCGATGGAGGACTGCGGCATCACCAAGACAGAGCTGGTGGAGCGCTTCGGCCCCGCCGCGGCCGAGCTGGTGGATGGCCTGACCAAGCTGGACAAGCTGCAGTTTTCCACCCGCGAGGAGTCGCAGGCGGAGAGTTTCCGCAAGATGCTGCTGGCGATGGCGCGGGATGTGCGAGTCATCCTGATCAAGCTCGCCGACCGCCTGCACAACATGCGCACGATGGCGGCGATGGCGCCCAACAAACGTGCCCGCATCGCCCGCGAAACGCTGGACATCTACGCCCCCATCGCCCACCGGCTGGGTCTGAACCAGACCTACCGCGAGCTGCAGGAGCTGTCCTTCAGTTTCCTGCAGCCCTGGCGCCATGCGGCCCTGGCCAAGGCGGTGCAGCGTGCCCGGGGCCACCGGCGAGACCTGGTGGAGCGCATCCGCCGCGAGGTGGAGGCGGCCTTCGAGGAGGCGGAACTGCCGGCGCTGGCCTACGGGCGGGAAAAGACCATCCACTCCATCTACGCCAAGATGCGCGAGAAGCACCTGAGCTTTGCGCAGGTGAGCGACATCTTCGGCTTCCGGGTGGTGGTGCCCACACTGCCCGACTGTTACCTGGCCCTGGGGGTGCTGCATCAGCTCTACAAGCCGGTGCCCGGCCGCTTCAAGGACTACATCGCCATCCCGAAGGCCAATGGTTACCAGTCGCTGCACACCACGGTGGTGAGCCCACTGGGCACCGCGGTGGAATTCCAGATCCGCACCGACGGCATGCATGCGGTGGCCGAGGCAGGCATCGCGGCCCACTGGATGTACAAGGCCCGCGCGGAGGCCGAGTCCCCGGACGCGCAGCGCCAGGGCAACCTCTGGCTGCAGTCGCTGATCGACATCCAGAGCGAGACGCGCGACTCCGCCGAGTTCCTGGAGCACGTCAAGATCGACCTCTTCCCCGAGTCGGTCTACGTCTTCACCCCCAAGAGCAAGATCCTGGCGCTGCCGCGCGGTGCCACGCCGGTGGACTTCGCCTACGCGATCCACTCCGGGGTGGGTGACCACTGTGTGGCCGCCCGCGTCAATGGCGAGCCGGTGGCGCTGCGCACCGAGCTGCGCAGCGGCGATGTGGTGGAGGTGGTCACCGCGCCATCGGCCCGACCCAACCCGGCCTGGCTGAATTTCGTGCGCACCGGCCGGGCCCGCTCGAAGATCCGCCATTACCTCAAGAACATGGAGGCCGAGGAGTCCTACGAACTCGGCCAGAAGCTGCTGGCGCAGGCGCTTCGGGCCGAGGGGCTGCAGATGCCGTCGCTGGAAGACGCGGCCGAAAGCGACAGTTCGCTGTGGCAGCCGCTGGTGCGTTGGAGCGGCAACCGCAATCGGCGCGAGCTGTTCATCGAGATCGGCCTGGGCCGCAAGATTGCGAGCATCGTGGCCAAACGGCTGGCACGGCTGCTGGTGGAGCGCGGTCAACGCCCGGATGCGCTGACGCTGACGATGGGCCGTTTTGCACCGGAAAGCGACGTGCCCACCCAGGGCATGGTGATCGTGGACGGCAGCGAGAACGCCACCCTCCAGCTGGCCACCTGCTGCCGGCCGATCCCGGGGGATGCCATCGTCGGCTACCTGGGTCGCGGAGAAGGACTGACGGTGCACACCGCCGAATGTTCGGTGGGCAAGCGCCTGTTCGAGCGTGATGCGGATCGCTGGATCGGTGTGGACTGGTCCGAGCATCCCATCCGCGTGTTCCAGACCGCGGTGGAGGTGCTGGTGCGCAACGGCAAGGGTGTGCTTGCGCAGGTGGCCGCGGCCGTCAGCGCGGCCGAGGCGGACATCGCCCACGTCGACATGGACTCCGCCCCCAGCGGTGCCACCTGCGAGCTGCGCCTGCTGCTGGCGGTGCGCGACCGCCAGCACCTGGCCGACGTGCTGCGTGCGGTGCGCCGCTGCCCGGCGGTGGACAAGGTGGCGCGAATCAAGCCTTGACCGTGGACCACCCCCGTTGCGGCTGACGCCGACCCACGCCTCGCGGAGCTCGGGCGGTTCGTGAGGCGACCGTCCCCGCGCAGGCGGGGCTCGCCGTCCACACTCACCCCCCTCAAGGGGGCGCCGTCAGCGGACCGGCGAAGCCGGATCCGCGACGGCTGCTGGCCGAGGATGCTGTCGTGCAGTCAGGAAAGGCTGCTTCAGCCTGAGTGATCCGGCGCCGGGTAGTGGACCTCGATCACCTCGAGCTTTTCCAGCCCACCCGGGGTCATCAGCTGCACCTCGTCGCCTTCGCGGGCCTTGAGCAGGGCGCGGGCGATCGGTGAGACCCAGCTGACCTCGCCACTCAGGCTGTCGGCTTCGTCGATGCCCTTGATGGTGATGCTGCGTTCCTCGCCGCGGCTGTTGGCATACGTCACGGTGGCGCCGAAGAAGACCTGGTCCTTGCCGTGGTGGGCCGAAGGGTCGGCCACCTCCGCGATGTCCAGCCGCTTGGTCAGGAAGCGGATGCGGCGGTCGATTTCGCGCAGGCGCTTCTTGCCGTAGAGGTAGTCCCCGTTCTCCGAACGGTCACCGTTCTTGGCGGCCCAGGAAACGGTCTCGACCACCTTGGGTCGTTCCACATCCAGCAATTGCATCAGCTCGCTGCGCAGGGCGCGGTGGCCCTGGGGCGTCATGTAGTTGCGGCTGCCGGCAGGCAACGGCGGCAGGCTGGGGCCGCCGTCGTCATCGTCGTCGCCGCCTTCGGGCTCGCGGGTGAAGGCCTTGTTCATGGTGGGCCGGGCGTCACGGCACGGGCTGTGCCGGCCTGCAGTGCAAAACCGACATTGTGCCGAGCCCCGAGCGGTTGTCCGCTGCGTCCACATTGACCCGGAATGGCACCGGATGTGCGGATTCCGATCTTTTCGCGTGAAGGGTGTCACGCCTGGGAGGCTGTGGGTCCTCAGGACAGGGGGGGTGAATGCCGAAGACCCGGCAAGTCGCATTTCTGTCGTTCCAACCGCCACCACCCGGAGAGCAGCGATCTTGAACCCGCCCGGCTCGCCCATGACATCCCTGAGGGCCATCTACATGTCACGTCCCCACTTTGCCCAAGACCCCGTCGACCCCCTGCTCACCACCCGTGAGGCTGCTGTTCGCCTGGGTGTGTCGCTGCGCACCGTGCAGCTCTGGGTCGAGGCCGGCACCCTGCCCGCCGGTCGCACACCCGGCGGCCACCGCCGCATTCGCCTGTCGGCCGTCGAGGCCCTGGCGCAGCGCAGCGGCCTGCGGGCGGCAGCGCAGTCGGCTTCGTCCCTGCCCACCGGGGATGCACCGCTGGATGTGCTGCTGGTGGCTGCCACGGTGGATCAGTTGCAGATCTGGCGTGAGGCGCTGCAGTCCCTCGGCCCCAACGTGTCGGTGCGCGGCGCCAACAACGGCTACACCGGCCTGCTTCAGCTGGGGCGCCAGGTGCCCGACCTGCTGGTGACCGATCTGGCGATGCCCGACATCGACGGCTACGCCATGCTGCTGACCCTGTCCAGCCTGCAGGAGTACACCTCGATGCGGGTGCTGGCCATCACTGCGCAGTCCCCGCAGCAGATCGCCGAACGCGGTGGCCTGCCCGATCGGGTGCGCGTGCTGCATCAGCCGGCGCCGGCGATGGCGGTGCGCACCTGGGTCGAGGGTGAACTCGGTCGCCGCGGCCGCCCGATCCTGGTGGGTGTGCCGACATGAACGACGCTTTCCGCCTCCTGTTTGACCAGGTCAAGAGTGGCGTGGTCTGGGTGCAGCGCAACGGCAACGTGCGTTACGCCAACAAGGCGGCGGTGCAGCTCACGCCCTGCATGCTGGGGCGTGCCTTTCTGGACCCGATGGTCGATCGCACCATCCGGTCGGCCGGGCAGGGTCTGCTGCAGCTGCCGTTCCAGTTCGAGATCCGCACCGATGAGATTCATCCCGACACGGTGCGTGCGGTCCTGCTGCCTGCGCCGGTGGGCAACGACCTGATGCTGGTACTCAACAACGTCTCCGAGGAGCGCTGGTACACCCAGGCACTGGAGAACCTGATCCGCTACATCGAGGCGGAGATGGCCAAGCCCATCGAGTTGCTGGTGGGCGACCTGCAGGCCATGGAGGCCCCCGGCGGCGCTCTGCACCGGGTGTCCGACAGCCGCCTGGCGGTCAATGCCCATGACCTGTCGAAGAAGCTCGGCAAGCTCAGTGACCTGGTGAAGGTGTTTGGCAGCGGTGCCATCCAGCGCGACGACCGCATCGAGATGGCCGGCCTGGTGCGCGCGGCGCTGAAAATCGTGTCCGCCATGCTGCTCGATCGCAACGTCACCGTGACGCTGGCTGAGATGCACGAGGAGGTCACGGTCTACGGCAGCCCGGAGTGGCTGACCCGCGCCGTGGCGGAGTACCTGGAGCATGTGGTGCAGACCGCCCGCCGCGGTTCGGTGGTGGAGCTGTCGCTGACCGGTACCGGCACCCGCGCGATGCTGCGCACCCGCAACCGTGGCCTCTTCGTCTCCAACCACGACCGGCGCAGCGCCTTTGTGCCTTTTGGGGTCGGCGACGGGACCGGGCAGGCCCAGGAGCGCATCGGCATGGCATTGGCCCGCTACGTGGTGGAGCAGCACGGCGGCAGCGTGCGCATCGAGGACGAATTCGAGTCGGTGGACTTTGTCATCGAGCTGCCTGCCGGTGCGCCTGCTTCCCAGGACGGCCAGCTCTCGGTGGAGCAGGCCCAGCGGTACGCCCGCGATATGGCCCAGTTGATGGCGCGCAGTGCCCAGCGCCGCGCAGCACCGCCCAAGACCGCTGCAGGCGGCACCGGCCCGGCTTCTTGAGCCGCCTGTCGGTTGACGAACGAGCCCTCTCACGTACCAGGTTTCAGTCATGACCCATCGCATCCTCATCGTTGAAGACCAGGCGGACATCCGCAAGTTGATCCGCATGACGCTGGAGTTCGGCGACTTTGAACTGCACGAGGCACCGGACGGCGAATCTGGCCTGAACCTGGCGCGAGCGGTGCGCCCGCACGTGATGCTGCTGGATGTGATGATGCCGGGTCTGCTGGACGGCTATCAGGTCTGCCGCCACATCAAACAGGATCCGCAGCTGCGCCAGATCCAGGTGATCATGTTGACCGCCCGAGGCCAGGCCGCCGATGTGGCTGCCGGCGAAAAGGCCGGTGCCGATGCCTACCTCGTCAAACCCTTCAGCCCGCTGGAGCTGATCGATCGGGTGGAGGCGATGGTGACCTCTGCCGCCTCCACCTGAGAGAGACCCGCCGATGAGCGCCTTCCTGTTGGGGCTGGCCTTTGGTGTGCTCGGCACTGCGGGTGCCGGGCTGCTGTGGCTGCTTCGCCGCGAAGAGCGGGCCCAGCAGGTGGCCGTGGCCAGTGGGGAGGCCTTCGCAGCCGCCATCAGCAAAGCCGCGCCCGATGCCATGTTCGCCTGCAGGGCAGACGGCTGTGTGGCCTGGGCCAACGAAGCCTCGGCCAGCACCTTCGGCCGTACGCCCGAGGAGCTGCGCGGCAGTCCGCTGACCGGGTTGCTGCCGATGTTCTCATCGCTGACCATCGCCGACTGGATGCGCAGCCACGGCATACGCGGCCGGGTCGTCGGCATGGGCACCGATGGCCTGCGGGTGGATGGCACGCCGTTTCCCTGCGCGGTCTCGGCCAGCCAGTGCGAGGTGACAGGACACGACTACGCCATCTTCATGGTGCGAGACACCTCCGACAGCCGCTGGGCCGAACAGGAATTGCTGCTGCGCGAGCGTGCGCTGGAGTCGGCCTCGGACGGCATCACCATCGCCAGCATGGAGTTTCCCGGGCAGCCGGTCATCTATGCCAACCCCGCCTTCCGACGCATCTCAGGCTACGACCTGGACGAGGTGATCGGGCGCAACTGCCGCTTCCTTCAGGGCGAAGACACGTCGCAGGTGGACTTGGGTGAAGTGCGGTCCGCCATCCGGGAGGGGCGTTCCACCCGCGTGGTGTTGCGAAACCGCCGCAAGGACGGCAGCCCGTTCTGGAACGAGCTGCGCCTGTCGCCGGTGCGGCGCGACGATGGTCGCGTCACCCACTACGTGGGGGTGCAGACCGACATCACCGAACGCATGGCCTACGAGGACATGCTGCAGCAGCGCACCGAGCGTCTCAACACGATCTTCGACCTCAGTCCGGACGGCTTTGTCGCGATGGACGAACGCGACTGCATCACCGTGGTCAACAGTGCCTTCGAGCGCATGACGGGTCTTGCCGGCGCGGAGCTGATCGGCCAGCCCCGGTCGCA
>Ga0073904_10003543_pt1 | contig 11744 bp, 14 predicted proteins | sample KloWWTrecipitate_FD_66668 | JGI IMG/M metagenome (GOLD analysis project Ga0073904, IMG submission 66668) | Active sludge microbial communities from Klosterneuburg, Austria, studying microevolution and ecology of nitrifiers - Klosterneuburg... | ecosystem: Engineered > WWTP > Aerobic digester >... | reverse complement strand
GTGCGCGATGCGCGCGACGCCATCACCGTGCAGGACCTGGATGGCCGCATTCTGGCCTGGAACCCCGGCGCGGTGCGCATGTACGGCTGGACCGAGGCACAGGCGCTGGTGATGAACGTGCGCGAGCGCATTCCACCGCTCACTTACGACACGGCCCAAGCGCAGGCGCTGCGGCTGGGCAAAGGCGATACGCTGGCGCCCTACGCCAGTGAGCGGTTGACCCAATCCGGCACAACGGTCAAAGTTCTGATCACCGCTACCGCCTTGATCAACCAAGCGGGAGAGGTCTATGCCATTGCCACAACGGAACGAGAAGCGGAACAAAAGGTGGATAAGAAAAATGCCGCTAGCCCTCGTGGGTAAATAGCATGCAGCTATCTAATCTATAGCGAATCACACCATGACCACCCAAGAACACAACCCCCGCCGCAATGCAGAAGCCAAAGCTGCTACACAGACGGACCAGGCAATGTTGCACGACCTGCGCGTGCACCAGATTGAGCTGGAAACACAAAACGAGGAATTACGCCGTGCCCATGTGGAACTGGACGCCACGCGGGCGCGCTATTTTGACCTGTATGACCTGGCGCCGGTGGGCTATTGCACGCTCAGTGCAAAGGGGCTGATTCTGCAGTCCAACCTGACTGCTGCCACGTTGCTGGGCGTGGTCCGCAAGTCACTGATCCTGCAGCCCATCAGCCGATTCATACTCCAGGCGGATCGGGGGCTGTACTTCCAACACCATAATGACTTGATCAAGTCTGGCGAGTCGCAATCCTGCGAGCTGCGCGTGGTCAAGAACAACGGCACGGCATTCTGGGTGCATCTGGTGTCCACGCTGCCGCAAGACAATCAGGGGGTTCCGGAACACCGTATCATGCTGATTGATGTGTCCTACCGCAAGCAGATGGAAGCTGCAGTACAGGCAAAAAATGATGAGCTGCAAGACGCCAAGCACGTGGCCGACATTGCCAACCAGGCGAAATCCGATTTTTTGTCGAGCATGAGCCACGAGCTGCGCACGCCACTCAACTCCATCCTTGGGTTTGCCCAACTGCTGGAAGCCGGTTCCCCCCCGCCCACGGTCACCCAGCAAGCACGCATTGAACAAATACTCAAGGCAGGATGGTATTTGCTTGAGCTGGTGAACGAGATTCTCGATCTGTCGGTGATTGAATCGGGCAGGGTACCAGTTGACATGGAGTCCGTGGATCTTGCCGCCGTGATGCGGGAATGCCAGGCCATGGTTGCCTCACTGGCACAAAACAGCGCCATCGCCGTGCACTACCCCACGTGCCTTCAATCGATCTATGTGTTGGCGGACTACAGGCACCTCAAGCAGGTGCTGATCAATCTGTTGTCCAACGCCATCAAATACAACCGCACAAACGGCTCCGTTGAGGTAAGTTGCTGCGACGGAACCAATGGTCGGATACGCATCAGCGTGCGTGACACCGGCGAAGGCCTTTCGGCCCAGAAGTTGGCCCATTTGTTTCAGCCTTTTAACCGCCTGGGGCAAGAGACCGGCACCATCAAAGGCACCGGCATTGGTCTGGTGGTAAGCAAACGACTGGTCGAATTGATGGGTGGCACCATTGATGCAAACAGCACCGAAGGCGTTGGCAGTGTGTTCTGGATCGAACTGGATGTGGCAGCCAGCCCCCCGGCTTCTGCGCAGGCGAGTGCTTTGTCGGGTGGCGCGCTGTCGCACACGCCAGAGCAGGCTGTTGTCGCCCCGCGTACGGTGCTGTGCGTGGAAGACAACCCGGCCAACCTGGAACTGATTCAGGACCTGATCGCGCCGCGCACCGATATGCGCTTGCTGACGGCAACTGACGGCCCCAGTGGCATTGCGCTGGCACGCGCGCAGCAGCCCGATTTAATTTTGATGGACATCAACCTGCCTGGTATCAGCGGCTTTGAAGCTTTGAAAATTTTGCAGCAAGACCCTGCAACCCGGCGCATTCCGGTGCTGGCCTTGAGTGCCAATGCCATGTCTGGCGACATTGAGAAAGGTCTGGCAGCGGGCTTTTATCGCTATATCACCAAGCCAATTCAAATCAATAATTTCATGGCGGTTCTGGACCAGGCTTTGGAATACGCGCGCGAAAAATCGCAGGGCAACCTGCAGTGATGGCGCACCAGCGGCAATAGGTGGTGGCCGCCAGTCGCCAGTATTAGCGATTAGCGGCGTTCGCCTTTGCCAACCTCATTGCCGATGACGCCGCCCACGGCTGCGCCACCAATGGTGCCGATGGCGCTGCCACCGGTCAGTATGGACCCGCCGACAGCCCCAACGCCAGCGCCAATGGCCGTATCGCGGTCTCGTGTCGACATATTGCCGCAGCCTCCCAGTGCGCCCAGGGCAACCAGGCTCAGGGCGGCGATCTTCAGTGTGTTCATTGTGTTCATGTCATTACCTCTTTGAAAAAAATTCAGGTTACGGGGTGTCAAATTTTGCGTCTGTTCGCTGGCGCACGGCCAAAGCCATGCGGTTTTTAGATGCGGCCCATGACCAACAGAATGATCAAGATGAGTACAACCAAGCCCAAACCGCCACTGGGTCCGTAACCCCAACTGCGGCTGTGGGACCAGGTGGGAACTGCTCCGATCAACATCAGGACCAAAACGATTAGAAGTATGGTTGCCAAGCTCATGGTGGGCCTCGTAGGAAGGCTTATCGGCTAGCGGGCGGGGTGCCCTTGCATCGACAAGTCATGTTCGTATGTTGGGGCCCACGTGAATCCCCGTCCGTACGCTTGCGAACAGACCTTCTCGCTACGAACTTGGACACTCCCACCAGCCCGACACCGGTCAGGCCCTCAAAGGAATCCCTATGAAAAATCTGTTCCGAATCGATGTGCTTCATCCTGCAGGGCTGGCCGCCGTTGCTTGCACTGCTTTGTTAACCCTGGCGGGTTGTGCGTCAACACCGCCGCATTCAGACGCCCACATGGCCGTGGCGCAGGCTGCGGTTGAACACGCCAATACGCCGGGCACCAGCCAGGATGCACCAATGGAGTTGCAGCTGGCCACATCCAAGCTCGTCGCCGCACGAACTGCACTGGCCGACAAGAATTACGAGCGGGCAGATCAGCTGGCCGAAGAGGTCCAGATTGATGCCAAGGTTGCAGAGTTGCACGCGCAGTCTGCGCGCTCGCGCAGGGCAGCGCAAGAGTCGCAGGCCGCAGCCGCCGCATTGCGCGATGAAATTAGCCGCAACACCACCCGTTGAACGCACAAGGAGTATTCATGAACACCCGTCTATTGACCCTTATTACCCTGACTGCTGCGCTGGGCGCGTGCAGTTCCATGCCCGAACGCAACAGTGATCTGGACCGTGCGCAGGGTCGCTTGCGGTCTGCTCAAAACGATGCACAGGTTGCCCAGCTGGCGCCGGATGAATTAAAGCAAGCCAGCGATACATTGGTCATGGCTGAAAAGGCCTGGAGTGACAATGAACCCAAGTCCAAGGTGGACCATCTTGCCTACATGGGGGCGCAGCGCGTGGTGGTTGCACAGGAAAGTGCTTCCAGCCGGGCGTCCCAAGCCGTGATCGCCGGCGCCGCCGCTGAACGCGACCGCATGCGGCTGCAGCAGCGCACTGCCGAGGCCGACAGGGCGCGCCAGCAACTTGCTAGCGCCGAGCAGAGCAACGCCAACAAGACTGCGGCCTTGGCACAGGCCGATGCCGCCACCCTGCGTGAGCAGGCACGTGCTGACAGCAGCGATGCGCGGGCCAATGCGCTGGCGCAGCAGTTGCAGGAACTCAATGCCAAGAAGACCGAACGCGGGTATGTGGTGACGCTGCAGGATGTGTTGTTTGACACGGGCCAGGCCCGATTGATGCCCGAGTCTGCGGGTTTCCTGGCCCGTCTGGCCGATGCATTCAAACGCAATGCATCACTCACCGCCGCCATTGAGGGCTATACCGACAGCGTGGGCGGCAGCAACGCCAATTACGAACTATCGGACCGCCGGGCCAACGCGGTGAAGACTGCGCTGATGAGCCTGGGTGTGCGTGACGAACAGCTCACCGTGCGCGGCTTTGGAGAGAACAACCCGGTTGCCAGCAACGACACGGTCGATGGCCGCCAAATGAACCGTCGCGTGGAGATCGTGTTCGGGTCGCAAAGCGGGCTGGTGCTGGCCAAGTAAGCGCGCCGTGCTGATGCCAGTCTGGCATCGGCCGGCATTTTGGCGGACTGTGCGCAATCGAACAGAACTTTGCGCCACAACGCGCCACCATGCAGTTTGTTCACAACCAAGGAGATTCATCATGCTTTACACGATTGCTGTCGTTCTAATTATTCTGTGGCTTTTGGGATTGGTTACGTCTTACACCATGGGTGGCTTCATCCACGTGCTACTGGTCATTGCCGTTGTCGTGATTTTGCTGCGGGTCATTAGTGGCCGCTCGCCGTTGTAACGCCTTCTTTCATTTTGGAGAAATTTATGAACCTGAAATTCAAGGCCGCGCTCGGTCTGGCCCTGGTAGGTCTGTCTACCCTGGCGGCAGCTGAAATTACTTTCTACGAAGCCGAAGGCTTCCGGGGCCGTACCTTTGCGACCAACGCGCCGGTGGAAAACTTTGCCAACACCGGATTCAATGACCGCGCATCCTCGGTTATTGTCGGCAACGGTCGCTGGGAGGTTTGTGAAGATTCCCGCTTTCGTGGCCGTTGCGTGGTACTGCGCAAAGGCAATTACGACAGCCTGGTCAGCATGGGCATGAATGACCGCATCTCTTCGGTGCGCCGTGCTGCTCGCGCCAACGAGGCGGACATGCCGCAACCGGTTGCCGCTCCAGCCTACGAATACCGCCGCCGGCCCAATGAACGTATTCTCGAAGTACCGGTGACATCCGTCCGTGAAGTAGTTGGCCCACCCAACGAGCGTTGCTGGGTAGAGCGCCAGCAGGTGGCAAACGACAACCAAAACAACTCCAACGTTGGCGGTGCCATCGCGGGCGCCCTGATTGGTGGCATTTTGGGTCACCAGGTTGGTGGCGGCGTTGGCAAAGACCTGGCTACGGCAGGCGGCGCCGTTGCTGGCGGAGTGATCGGATCAAAGGTGGGCCGCAACAACAATAGCGGAACCACCTATCAGGACGTACGCCGTTGCGAAACTACGGCCAGTACCACACCCGCTTACTGGGATGTGACCTACAACTACCGGGGCCAGGAACACCGCATCCAAATGACGAGCCCACCGGGAGCCACGATTGCGATTAACAACAATGGTGAACCGCGCCAGTGATTGTGCTGACATCATTCCGTTCTTCCGAGCCCTTTTTTCAACCAAAAGCCCCTGGGCTAAACCAAGCAGGAAATTTATGAAACATCTTACTCACATCGCACTCGCGGTCACCGTACTGACCTGCGGATTTGCCCAGGCGCAAATGACGGACTTCAACCCGTCGTGGTATATCTCACCCAGCGTCAACGTGTCGCAACCCGACAATCAGATGGGTGCGGATCGCAATACCAACGGCATCGGCCTGCGTATGGGTAAACCGATATCACCAGCCTGGGACATCCAATTTGGACTGACTGGCACACGCACCTCTGACACAATCCCGCGCTATCGCCAGACTACCTTTGGCATTGATGGCCTGTACATGCTGTCGCGCGGCAACGTGCGTCCGTTCCTGCTGCTCGGAACAGGGGTCCAGTACGATGAAATCGATTGGCAAGGCGCGAGTACGAACCAAACGTCACCTTTCCTTGGCGCTGGCGTGGGCGTTCAAGTGGGTATGAGCGATCAGTGGGCCTTGCAAGCGGACCTTCGTCGCAACCACGGGTTTCGCGAAGGCAACAACCTTGGGGTTGACAGCAGCAATTCCAACTACTTCACCGTTAGCTTGAACTACACATTCGACAAACCTGCGGCCCCACGCTATGTAGCACCGCTGGTGACTATGCCGGTTGTGACTGCTCCTGCGCCCGCGCCGTATGTGGCCCCGCCACCGCCGGCAGCCCCACCCCCACCGCGCTTTGAGCGCTACACGCTTTCGGCCACAGAGCTGTTTGCATTTGACAGCTCCGTGCTGCGTATGCCGCAACCCAAGCTGGATGAAATGGCCTCTGCATTGGCTGCCAATCGCGACGTGTCCAACGTCACAATTACTGGCTACACCGACCGCCTTGGCTCCAACAAGTACAACCAGTCGCTGTCGGAGCGTCGCGCCATGTCGGTCAAAAGCTACCTTGTGAGCAAGGGCTTGGACAGTTCACGCCTGAACGCTGTTGGTAAGGGTGAAGCCGATCCCGTGGTTGTTTGCAAAGAGACGAAGCGCGCAGCCCTCATTGAGTGCCTGGAGCCCAACCGCCGGGTCGTGATTGACCAGGTTACCGTGCAGCGTCGCGTTCCCTGATACAGGTGGTGGTCTTCGGACCACCACCCAATAAAAAGCCCGCTTGAAGCGGGCTTTTTACATGCAGCCCGTGCGGGCCACAGCAATCAGATCTTCTTGAGATCCTTGATCGCTTCCTTCGCATCGCCAACATGCTCTTGGGCTTTGCCCTTAACCTGGTTGATAAGGCCTTTAACCTGCTGCTCTTTGCTGCCAACCAGCTTGCCAGCTTCTTCCTGAATTTTGCCGGCGATATCTTTGGCTGCGCCCTTGACTTGGTCTTTGTTCATTTTGAGTTCCTGTTCATGGTGTTGGCTTTGATGCCGAAAGAAATTTCCGACCCAGTCTGCCTATCGCATAACCGGTAGATCATGTCGATGAACCAAGGTTATTGGAATCCGTTGAAAAAATCTGTGCGCAAGCGAACAGACCCTAAGTGTGTAAACCCTTAATCTTCGGGTTGGGTTGGCGCAGTGCGCTGACGTCCATCAATCCCATGACAACAAAGGAATACACCATGTCAAAACGCGACGAATACACAGCCAAGCTCAAACTCCAACTTGACGAACTCAATGCCAAAATGGACACACTGGAAGCCAAGACCGCAGAGGCCAAAGCTGACGCCCATGACGCTTACAAGGCCGAGATGGCCAAGCTGCGTCACCAATCCAAGCTGGCCGGCGTCAAATACCAGGAGCTGATGGAAGCCGGTGAAGATTCTTGGGACAAGATGGTCGCCGAGACCGAAAAGGTTCGCGACGCATTTATCCATTCATTCAGCTACTTCAAGTCGCAAGTCTGAAGTTAGTTTGACATAAAAAAAGCGCTATCTTGATAGCGTTTTTTTTTTATGAGAAGAACCGGGTTTGGTTCTTCTACTCAGCCTGGAGTTACTTCAGGCGCATGTCGTTCTTGACGGACGTAACACCGGCAACGCCACGGGCGACATCAACCGCGCGGTTGATGTCGGCTTGCGAATTCACAAATCCGCTCAGCTGCACTTTTCCTTTGAAAGTTTCCACATTGATTTCTGTGGACTTCAGTGATGGGTCATTGAAGATGGCCGCCTTGGTTTTGCTGGTAATGACCGAGTCGTCAATGTAACCGCCGGTGCCTTCGGTTGTGGAAGTGGCTGCGCAGCCGACCAGTGCCGTCAGGGCAACGGTGGCAACGATGGTGGAAATACGTTTGAAATTTTTCATGCTGAATTCTCCAGATGGCTGATTGAGTTACCGAGAGTTGCTGACTGCTGCTCTCGCAGTTGGAGAATACGAATCGGCTGCATACTGGTCTGTTCGGTAACGCACGTAGCGTGGTGTCATAAGCAATGGTCTGCGACCGACATGTTCATTGCTTTGAACGTGCGAAAGCGAACAGACTGCATTTTCAGACGCAGTGACAGTCGCCCTATCGGGGAAACAGCGACACGCAATCCATTTCAATCGGGAGTAATTTGGTATGAACACACGTTTAACTTCACTGGCTATGGTTCTTTCCCTCAGCATGGGCTTAGGCGTAATAGTGACAGGTTGTGATCGCAATACACCTGTTACGGCGGTTCCACCTGTGAGCGTCGGCGTTGCACTGGACGACACCGTGATGACGACCAAGGTCAAGACAGCCTTGCTGGGTGATGAGTCGATCAAGGGCTTTGACATCAAGGTTGTAACGCGCAAAGGCACCGTACAGCTCAGCGGCTTTGTTGACAACCAGACACAGCTGGACCGCGCCGTCTACGTGGCACATGGCGTTGAAGGCGTCACCGCGGTAGAGAACAACATGACCCTCAAGGAAGGCAAGGCGGCCACAGTGGGTAACACACTCGATGACAGCATTATTACCACCCGGGTGAAGACGGTTTTGTTGGCCGATCCCGACGTTAAAGGTGTGGATATTGGGGTTGTTACCCGCAAAGGCGAAGTGCAACTGAGCGGATTTGTGGGAACACAGGTACAAATTGACCGGGCCGTAGCCCTGGCTCAGGTGGTGGAGGGTGTCCAGAGCGTGGTCAATCAAATGAGCGTCAAGAAATAATCCGGACAGGTGACGGTGTGTATGTTCGGTAACGAACATACACTGAGAGTGGAGACCCGTAAGGTTCACGCTATGCTCAAAAAAAAATCCCGTCGTACCGCTGAAGACATCGTCAAGGAAAACCGCGAGACGACCGATGTGCAACGCCGCATTGCCTTGCTCAAGGCAGGAGCGCTGCAAAATGCCATTCTCACCAGTGCCAATTTTTCCATTATTGCCACGGATGAGAAGGGCATCATCCAGCTCTTCAACGTGGGAGCCGAGCGTATGCTGGGTTACACCGCTGCCGAGGTGGTCAACCGCATTAGCCCCAGTGATATCCACGATCCCCATGAAGTGACAGCGCGCGCCCAGGCCCTGACGGGCGAGCTGGGCACCGTGATTGCGCCGGGGTTTGAGGCACTGGTCTACAAAGCCTCCCGTGGGATGGAAGACATTTACGAGTTGACCTACATCTGCAAGGATGGCAGCCGCTTTCCCGCCATTATTTCGATCACGCCGTTGCGGGACGACTATGGCAGCATCATTGGTTACCTGCTGATCGGCACCGACAATTCCGTGCGTAAACGGGTGGAGGTGGAACTGAACCTGGCAATGGACGCAGCGGAAAAGGCCAACCGGGCCAAGTCGGACTTTTTGTCCAGCATGAGCCATGAGTTACGCACACCGCTGAACGCCATCCTGGGGTTTGCCCAACTGGTGGACTCCGGCCTGCCAGCGCCCACGCCGCTGCAAAAACGCAGCGTGGACCAAATCATGAAGGCAGGATGGTATTTGCTGGAGTTGATCAATGAAATTTTGGACCTCTCGCTGATCGAATCGGGCCGGCTGACATTGTCCAGGGAGCCGGTTTCACTCATGGAAGTGTTGCTGGAGTGCCGGGCCATGATTGAGCCGCAGGCGGACAAACGCGGTATCCGGATGAGCTTTCCGCGCATTGACATACCGTATTACGTCAAGGCAGACCGCACACGCGTCAAGCAGGTGCTGATCAATCTGCTGTTCAATGCCATCAAATACAACCGCCCAAGTGGTGCGGTCGCGGTGGAATGCGCACTGTGCCCGCCCCACGCGATGCGCATCAGCGTGCGCGACACGGGTTTCGGCCTGACTGAAGAGCAGCGTGGGCAGTTGTTTCAGCCTTTCAACCGGCTAGGCAAGGAAGCCAGCACCGAAGAAGGAACCGGCATTGGCCTGGTGGTGACCAAACGGCTTGTAGAGCTGATGGGTGGAACCATCGGTGCGGACAGCGCAGTGGGGGTCGGCAGTGTGTTCTGGATGGAACTGCCGCTAACCGAGGCGCCCGCCTTGGCCGAGCGAGAAATGGATTTTTTGCCGGAAGTGGAGTTGCCGTTGTCGGAAGATTTGCCTGTCCACACCTTGCTTTACGTGGAGGACAATCCGGCCAATCTGGAACTGGTGGAGCAACTGGTCGCCAGGCGCCGGGACCTGCGCCTGATTACGGCCGCAGACGGCATTATCGGTGTCGAATTTGCCCGCACTTATATGCCGAAAATCATCCTGATGGATATCAACCTGCCAGGCATCAGCGGCATTGATGCCATGAAAATTTTGCACGCTGATCCGCTCACCGCCCATATTCCCATCATTGCGCTCAGTGCCAATGCTGTGCCGCGCGACATTGCCCGTGGCATTGAGGCTGGCTTCTTTGACTACATCACCAAGCCCATCAAGGTGGACCACTTCATGGCCACTCTGGATGCGGGACTTGCCTTTTCACAGCTGGCTGACAGGGATGCCGCCACCACCACAGAATGCACAGAATGATTTCCGATTCCGATGTTCTAGGCGCCAGCATCCTGATCGTTGACGATCAGGAGACCAACGTCATTTTGTTACAGCAGTTATTGGCCGATGCGGGCTATACGCATGTCGATTCCACCATGGACCCGCTGACGGTGTGCGCAATGCACCGCAAGAACGCCTACGACTTGATTCTGCTGGATTTGCAAATGCCGGGGATGGACGGTTTTCAAGTCATGGAAGCGTTGAAGACCAACCAGACTGACCCCTACCTTTCAGTGTTGGTGATTACGGCGCAGCCTGCGCACAAGCTGCGCGCATTGCAGATGGGTGCTAAAGACTTTGTGAGCAAACCGTTTGATTTGCTGGAAGTCAAAACGCGTATCCACAACCTGCTGGAGGTGCGTCTGCTGTACAAGAAGCTGGCAAATCACAACCAGGAGCTGGAGCGTTTGGTGCAGGATCGCACAGCCGAGTTGCGTGAGAGTGAAGCCCGGTACCGGAGCCTGACCGAACTGGCCAGCGATTGGTACTGGGAGCAGGACGACAAGGGCAACTTCACCAAGGTATCCGGCCCGGTCCTGGAGATGCTGGGTATTCGGGTCAATGCGTTGGTGAACGACGCGCACAGCGTGCCCATGCAGGGGTGGAACGAAGCGGAGAGGAAATTGCTGCAGTCCACGATTGCTGCACGCAAGCCCTTTCTGGACTTTATGTTCAGCCGGGTGAACAGCGATGGGTCAGTGCAAAAATTCTGTGTGAGCGGCGAACCCATGTTTGACCAGTTTCGCCGCTTTGTGGGCTATCGGGGTATTGGTAACGAGGTCATCTCGCACTGAGCGGCAGAAGTGATGAAAACCTTGATTGCCAACGATACCCCACAAATGAATCATCTGCTTGCCGCCCTGCCCGTGGCGGATTTGGATCGACTGGCCGCGCACCTGCAACGGGTGGAGTTGCCATTGGGAGAGATTCTGTACGAACCCGGCGTGCGCATGCAGTTTGCGTATTTTCCGACCTCTGCCATTGTTTCTTTGCACTATGTCACCGAATCGGGGGCTTCCTCCGAAATTGCGGGCGTTGGCCATGAGGGTATGGTGGGCGTGTCGCTGTTCATGGGTGGGGATACCACACCCAGCGCTGCTGTGGTGCAGACGGGCGGTCAGGGCTTTCGCCTGGAACGTGGTGTGCTCAAGCAAGAGTTTGACCGGGGCGGGTCGTTTCAGGTACTGCTCTTGCGTTACACCCAGGCGCTGATGACCCAAATCAGCCAGACGGCGGTTTGCAACCGGCACCATTCAGTGGAGCAGCAGCTGTGTCGTTGGTTGCTGGTTACATTGGACCGCATTCCAAACGGCGAGTTGACAATGACGCAGGAACTGGTTGCCAGCATGATTGGCGTGCGCCGCGAGGGCATTACCGAAGCGGCCGGGCGCTTGCAGCAAGACGGCTACATCCGCTACCGGCGGGGCCATATATCGGTGCTGGACCGTGTTGGTCTGGAGAAACGCGTGTGTGAATGCTATGGCGTCGTCAAGAAAGAGTTCAGCCGCTTGTTGATGGATACGCCGGAACAGCAGCAACGTCGCAC
>Ga0073904_10003540_pt1 | contig 11747 bp, 14 predicted proteins | sample KloWWTrecipitate_FD_66668 | JGI IMG/M metagenome (GOLD analysis project Ga0073904, IMG submission 66668) | Active sludge microbial communities from Klosterneuburg, Austria, studying microevolution and ecology of nitrifiers - Klosterneuburg... | ecosystem: Engineered > WWTP > Aerobic digester >... | reverse complement strand
CATCGGGTTCCTCTGTCTCGCTACTCGAATCGATGAATCTTGGTTGTTCGCGGCGGCTCACGCCGCGCGCCGCTCGCCTGGTCTGTCGCGCAGGCCTTCGCTCAGGGCGCGCGGAAGGGCATTCCGAGGTTCTTGAGCAGCGCTCGCCCCTCGTCGTCCGTCTTGGCCGAGGTCACGAAGCTGATGTTGAGCCCCTTGATGACGTCGATCCGGTCGTAGTTGATTTCCGGGAAGATGATCTGCTCTTTGAGGCCGAGGGTGTAGTTGCCCTTGCCGTCGAAGGCGCGCCGCGAGACGCCACGGAAGTCACGGGTGCGCGGGAGCGCGAGCGTGATGAGGCGATCGAGGAACTCCCACATGCGCGCCTTGCGCAGCGTGACCATCGCGCCGATCGGGAGGTTCGCGCGGAGCTTGAAGCTCGCGATCGCCTTGCGCGACCGCGTGACGACGGGCTTCTGGCCCGTGATGGCGCGGAGCTCTTCGACGGCGGTGTCGATGATCTTGGGGTTCGTCACGGCCGCGCCGAGGCCCATGTTCAGCACGATCTTCTCGAGCTTGGGGACCTGGTTGGGGTTCGTGTAGCCGAACTCCTTCTTGAGGGCGGGGATGACCTCTTCGGCGTACTTCTTGATGAAGCGAGGCTCGACCGCGGTGGCCGTGGAGACGACCTTCGCCGTGGTGCCCTTGTCGCCGTCGCCAGCGCCGGGCTTGCCCTTCTTCTGCTTCTTCTCGTCAGCCATGACCTACTCCGCCTTCGCTGCGACTTGCGCGTTGGGGATCGTCTCGCCGCTACGGGCAGAGACGCGCACCTTGTTGCCTTTTTCGTCCGTCTTGAAGCGGACGCGGGTCGCCTTCCCCGAGGTCGGGTCCAGCGGCTGCACCTTGCACGCGAAGATCGGCGCCTCGCGCTCGATGATCCCGCCCTGCTGGTTCTTGGGGTTCGGGCGGGTGTGGCGCTTGATCATGTTGACGCCCTCGACGACGACCTTGTCGGTGTCGGCGATGAGCTTCACGACCTTGCCCTGCTTGCCCTTGTCTTTTCCGCTGATCACGACGACCTGGTCGCCGGTACGAAGACGCGCAGCCATCACAGCACCTCGGGCGCGAGCGAAATGATCTTCATGAACTTCTTGCCGCGGAGCTCGCGCGCGACCGGCCCGAAGATGCGCGTCCCGATGGGCTCGAGCTGCGCGTTGATGAGGACGGCGCTGTTCGCGTCGAACTTGATGTAGCTGCCGTCGGGGCGGGACTGCTCGCGGCGGGTGCGGACGATGACGGCCTTCGCGGTGTCACCCTTCTTCACCTTGGCGTTGGCAGCGGCCTCTTGGACGGCGACGACGATCACGTCGCCGACGCTCGCGTAGCGCCGGCGGGAGCCGCCGAGCACCTTGATGCATTGAACGCGCTTCGCGCCGGAGTTGTCCGCGACGTCGAGGTTGGTGCGCATCTGGATCATGACAGGGTCCTTTCAGACAGGAGATGAGTGGCCGAAGCCCTCATTCCTCGACGAACTTCTTGACGAGGCGGACGACGACGAAGCGCTTGTCCTTGGAGATGGGACGGTGCTCTTGGATCTCGACGTGATCGCCGACCTTGTACATGTTGTTCTCGTCGTGCGCCTTGTAGCGCTCGCGAGTGCGGACGTACTTTCCGTAGAGCGGGTCGCGGCGGGCCGAGATGCACTCGACGACCACGGTCTTGTTCATCTTGTCTTTGACGACCTTGCCGACGATCTTCCGGCGGAAGCCGTGGGCTTCGTTCGCCGCCGGCGTCTGCGACTGAGCTTCTGAGGACATGACTACTTCGCCTCGCTGTTCTTCGTGGCCTGCTGGGTGAGCACCGTCTTCACGCGGGCGATGTCGCGGCGGGCCTTCTTCAGGGCCGCGGTGTTGTCGAGCCTGTTCGTGAAGTTCTTGAAGCGGTTCTCGAAGCGCTCACGGGTGAGGCTCTTCTCGAGCTCCACGAGCTCCTCCGGGGTGCGCTCGAGCAAATCCTTGGCCTTCATTGAATCACTCCGCGAACGAGGAACTTGTAGCCGATGGGCAGCTTGTGACCGGCGAGGCGGAACGCTTCACGCGCCGTCTTCTCGTCGATCCCCGAGATCTCGTACATGACGCGACCGGGGAGGATGTCGGCCGCCCACTCCTCGACGCCGCCCTTGCCTCCGCCCATGCGGACCTCGAGGGGCTTGGCGGTGACGGGGCGGTGCGGGAACACCCGGATCCAGAGCTTGCCGCTGCGCTTGACGTGGCGGGTGATCGCCATACGAGCCGCCTCGATCTGGCGAGCGGTGATGCGACCTGGGTCGACGGCCTGCATGCCGAAGTCGCCGAAGGAGACGTCGCTGCCGCGCTGGGCGAGGCCGCGGTTCGAGCCCTTCTGCATCTTGCGGAACTTGGTGCGCTTGGGGGAGAGCATGGGTTTCTCCTAGTCTTTCTTGGGGCGCGCGCTCAGGCGCCCGTGATGGGCCGGCGGACGCGGCGGGGGAGGACTTCGCCCTTGAAGATCCAGCACTTGACACCGATGATGCCGTACTTGGTCTTCGCCTCGGCGGTGCCGAACTCGATGTCGGCGCGGAGCGTGTGCAGCGGAACGCGCCCCTCGCGGTAGGTCTCGACGCGGCTCATCTCGCTGCCGCCGAGGCGACCCGAGCAGCGAACGCGGATGCCCTTGGCGCCGAACTTCATGGCCGTGGACAGGGCCTTCTTCATGGCGCGGCGGAAGGCGACGCGGCGCTCGAGCTGGGTGGCGATGTTCTCGGCCACGAGCTGCGCGGCGGTCTCGGCCTTGCGGATTTCCTGGACGTCGATGAACACCTCGTTGTCGGTGAACGACTGGACGCCCGGGAAGACGGTCTCGCCCTTCGCCGCGGTGCCGACGTTGCCGGACTTGAGGATCTCGATGCCCTTGCCGCCCTTGCCGATCACCATGCCGGGGCGCGCCGTGTAGACGATGACCTTCGCCTTGTTGGCGGCGCGCTCGACCTCGATGGACGCGATGTTCGCGTTCATCAGGTAGTCCTTCACGGCCCTCCGGATGCGGATGTCCTCGTGCAGCCACTTGGCGTAGGCCTTGTCCTCGAACCACTTCGAGTTCCAGGTCTTGATGACGCCGAGGCGAAATCCGTACGGATGAACTTTTTGACCCATGGTGTTTCTCGCTTGCTCGCTTGCTTCTAAGCTCTTAGCCGGGCTGCCTTGCGGCTCAGTCGCGGACGCCGAGCTCCACGGTGATGTGGCTCATGCCCTTCTGGATGCGGGTCGCGCGGCCCATGGCCCGCGGCCGCCAGCGGCGCATGTGGTTGTTCGGCGCCTTGTCGACGAAGGCGGTCTGAACGAAGAGGGCGTCGAGGTCGACGTCCGGGCTCTGAGTGCGGGCGTTGGCGACCGCGCTCTCGATGACCTTCTTGAGCACCGGAGCGCCCGACTTCGCAGTGAACTCGAGGAGCTGAAGGGCTTCTCCGGCCTGACGACCGCGAACGAGATCCACCACGACCCGGGCCTTTCGCGGGCTGATCCGCGCGAAGCGGGCAATCGCCTTGCTGACCATTTCGGAACCTTCTGGCCCCGTCGTTCCCGCGCTCGAACCCGGTGGGTATCGATCGCGCGAGCCGTTACGGCTGCCCATAGCTTTAGAGGAGAGACGCCCCAGTCACCCTTCCGGGGGACGGGAGCGCGCACTTTACGCAGAACGCCGAGCTTGGCAAGCTAGAAACGTCTGTGGGGTGCTTTTCTTGGTGCGTCGGTTGGCGTGTGAGCGCGTCGGCGAGGCTCGGGAGTCAGTAGTCGCTGCGCTGAGGAAAGAAAAGCTCCGCGGCGCGCAATCGACGTGACGCCGGCCTCGGTTCGGAAGGCAAGGGGTCCGCGGGAGAGGAGGCCGAGGGGAGCGCGGAGCACGCTCAGCAGGGCGGCGGCGGGCGCCTACTTGACGTTTGCGCAGCGCCGATCGTTCATGTCCGCACGGTCGATTGCGATTTCGGAAGCGCCTCGCCCTGCGGGATCCCGTAAGTACACGACGTCTCGGGGAGCGGCCTTGGCACGAGGCTTGCGAAGGTGGGAGTCAGGCACGCGCTGGGCGGTCAATCCCCCCCCCAACTGTTCGGCGTCTGCCGCCTACTCTCTCGCGAAAGCGAGGGCCGCCCCGCACGGAACCTCCCCTCCTCCGTGCGGGGTTTTTCTTTTTCTTTCGGGCGCGACCGCCCCGAGGGCCGGCCGAGGGCGGCCGGAGCGGGCTGCGCGGCGCGAAACGCGTGGCTGGAGCCCGCGTTCGGCGTTAGAAGCGGGCCATGTCCCGAAAGCTCGACGAGACCCTCGCGCGCATCCAGAAGGGCGGCGCCCACAAGTACCACGCGAAGAACACGGAGGCGGGCAAGCTCTTCGCGCGCGACCGCATCGCCCGGCTCTGCGATCCCGACTCGTTCCAGGAGGACGGCGCCCTCGCGAACGTCTCCGATCACGAGCTCCCCGCGGACGGCGTGATCACCGGCACCGCCACCGTGAACGGGCGGCCCGTCGCGCTGATGGCCAACGACTCGACGGTGAAGGCCGGCTCCTGGGGCAAGCGCACGGTCGAGAAGATCCTCCGCATCCAGGAGATGGCCACCAAGCTCCGCGTGCCGATGCTCTATCTGGTGGACTCCGCGGGCGCGCGCATCACCGACCAGCTCGAAATGTTCCCGGGCCGACGCGGCGCGGGGCGCATCTTCTTCAACCAGGTGAACCTGAGCGGAGCGGTCCCGCAGGTGTGTCTGCTCTTTGGGCCGAGCGCGGCCGGCGGCGCGTACATCCCGGCGTTCTGCGATGTCGTCGTCATGGTCGAGGGCAACGCGAGCATGTACCTCGGCAGCCCGCGGATGGCCGAGATGGTCATCGGCGAGAAGGTCACCCTCGAGGAGCTCGGCGGCGCCAAGATGCACTGCTCCGTGTCCGGCTGCGGCGACGTGCTCTGCAAGACCGAGGAGGAGGCGATCGCCTTCTGCCAGCAGTATCTGAGCTACCTGCCCCAGAACTGCGACAGCGATCCCGAGGAGAGCCTCCCCAAGCCCGCCAAGGAGGGCAAGGCGATCCACGAGATCGTGCCCGCCGACGAGGGCAAGTCGTTCGACATGCGCCACGTCATCGAGGCGCTCGTCGACGAGGGCTCGTTCCTCGAGCTGAAGAAGCTCTTCGCGCGTGAGGTGCTGACGGGCTTCGCGCGCATCGAGGGGCGCGTGGTGGGCATCGTCGCGAACCAGCCGAAGTGGCTGGGCGGCATGCTGCTCGTCGACTCGGCGGACAAGGCCGCGCGCTTCATTTGGCTGTGCGACGCCTTCAACATCCCGCTCCTCTACCTGGCCGACGTGCCCGGCTTCATGATCGGCACGAAGGTCGAGCGCCAGGGCATCATCCGCGCAGGCGCGAAGATGATCGCCGCCGTGAGCGAGGCGACGGTCCCGAAGCTCTGCGTCGTGGTGCGCAAGGCGTACGGCGCGGGCCTCTACGCGATGTGCGGTCCCGCGTTCGACCCGGAGGCGACCATCGCGCTGCCCGGCGCCTCGATCGCGGTGATGGGCCCCGCGCCGGCCGTAAACGCTGTATATTACAATAAAATCCAAGAGATCCCGGCGGGGTCGGAGCGGGAGGCCTTCGTGGCCGAGAAGCAGGCCGAGTACCGCGCGGACATCGACCTCATGAAGCTCGCGAGCGACCTCATCGTCGACGCGATCGTCCCGGGCGAGCGGCTCCGCGCGGAGATCGCGCGGCGCTTCGAGCGGGCGGAGGCGAAAGACGAGCTTCGGCTCCCGAAGAAGCACATGGTCCCGCCGGTCTAGCCCGGTGCCCTTCGTAGCGCTCCGCAGGGTCGCCCGTGACCGCTGAGGAGGGCCCTTCGGCGCCCCTCCGCGGTGCGCCGCCTCGTGCGCGGCGCGCGGGGCGACTGCGCCGCGCGGCGCTCGTGCGCGCTCGGGTGGCGCTCTACCTCGGGCGCCGCCTCGGCCCCGCGGTCGTCGCGATGGCCGCGTACACGGCGCTCGCGGCCGCCCTCGTGCGATGGGACGGCGCCCGCCACGGCGCCGCCCTCCCCGACTGGGGCGCGACGATGTATGCGATCTACACACAGCTGTTCTTCGAGCCCACCGATCCCCTCCCGTCAACGGCGCTCGCGCGGGCGGTCTTCTGGGTGACCCCGGCGCTGGGGGCCCTCCTCGTGGCGGAGGGCATCGTGAAGGTGGGGAGCGAGGTGCTCGAGGAGGACCGCAGGCGCGCGCTGTGGGTGAGGATCATGACCGAGACATTCAAGGACCACGTGGTCGTGTGCGGGCTGGGCCATGTGGGGTTTCGCGTGGTCGAGGAGCTGCGGGCGCTCGGCCACGACGTGGTCGGCATCGAGCGCGAGGGCTCGGAGTTCGTCGCCGTCCTCCGCGACGCGGGCGTCCCGGTGCACGTGGGCGACGCGAGGAGAGACGATCTGTTGCTCCACACCGGCATCGCGCGGGCGAAGGCGGTGGTCTGCGCCACGAACGACGACCTCGCCAACCTCGAGATCGCGCTCGACGCGAAGCGGATGAACCCCGCGATCCGGGTCGTCATGCGCATGTTCGATCAGCGCCTCGCGGCGAAGGTGGGCGGGGCGCTCGAGCTCGACCAGAGCTTCTCCACGAGCGCGCTCTCGGCCCTCGTGATCGCGCTCTCCGCGCGCCTCGAGGGCGTAAAGAGCGCCTACCGCCTGGGAGATGGGGCGCGCGTCGTGTGCGAGCTCGACGTGCCGCGGGCGTGGACGGGGAAGACGGTGGCCGCGCTCGAGGGCACGACCGATCTCCGCGTCGTGCGGCTCGCGCGCGGGGGCGCCTACGAGGCCGCGCGCCAAGACCACGTGCTTCGGGCGGGCGACCGCGTGGTGGTGGACGCTGACGCGGACGAGCTCTCCCGCGCCGTGTAGAGGCGGCCTCGCGCCGGGGCACGCATATCCCGAAGAACGCTCGCCGCGGCACGCGAGCGAGGAAATGGCCGTCGTGGTTTCGGCGGCGCGGGGTGTACTCTTCCTCGCCATGCGAGTCTCCCGTCTCTCCGGCGTCACCACGGCGCTCGCCGCGGCCTTCGCCCTCGCGGTCGCCGCGTGCGGCACGCCGCCCACGAAGGTGCCCACGCCGGTCGACCGGCTGGCGCTCGCCTCCGAGCCCGTGACCGATGCGCGCTTCGCGACGGCGGTCAACGATCTGCTGATGTCTCCGCCGAACACACCGGAGCGCAAGGCGCGGCTCGGCGGCGTGCTCAGCCGGCAGCTCGCGCGCGCGGCCTCACGGTTCGACCAGCGCCGCCCCGAGGCGGGCACGGCCGCCGTGCGCGGGGGCCTCACGCTCGCCCAGACCGGCGAGCTCACCGCCGAGGCGCTCGGGCCCGACGCGGCGAAGGCGCTCACGGGCGCCGCGCTCGAGTACTCGCGACGAGGCGACGAGGGCCGCGCGCGCGCCGTGTACGAGCTGCTCCACCAGGTGCTCCCAGAGGCCCAGCGCGGCGACACGCGCGGGCACCTCGACGCGCTGAAAGCTTGGCTCCAGGGCACGACCTCGGGGGGACCGATGCAGGCCGCGGGCTCGCTCGAGAGCGCCGCCGTCGCGCGGCGCATGTTGGAGCCCACGGCGCAGGCGCGGAGCGAGGCCACGTCCTACGCGACCGCGTGGCTCGCGCAGTCGTACGAGGTGCGTCGGGTGTTCCGCGAGAGGCGCGTGCAGCCGGAGCGCGAGGAGGCGATCGAGGCGCTCCGCGCGCTCGGCACGGGCCCCACCGTGCTCGCGGCGATCCACCTCCGCGACGGGGACGCGGTCGGCGCGCTCGGCGCGATCGACAAGGCGGAGGCGCGGGGCATCGCGCGGCAGGACCTCCTCGGCTCGCTGGAGCGCGTCGCCGAGCGCGCCGAGCCCGCCGCCTGGCTCGGGCTCCTTCGCGCCCTGCGAGCCCCGCCGCGCGACGCCGAAGACGCCCCGCAGGACGCCGATCTCCTGCGCACGGTGACCTTCTGCGTCGCCCGCGAGGCGTACCGCCTCGATCCGTCGGTCCCCGAGGTCGCGGGTGTCGTGGCCGAGGGGCTCGTCGAGCTTGGCATGCCCGACGCGGCCCCGGCCGCGCTCACGGCGGCCGTGCGTGCCCACCCCGAGCCCTCGATCCTGAGCGGCGCCATCTCCATCACGCTGCTCGCGATGCTGCGCGCGGCCGAGCTGGAAGACCTCACGCTCGCGCGCCACACGTTCCAGGCCGCGGTCCCCTTGCTGGCGATCGCCGACGACCCGAAGCTCGCGCGGCAGGCGAGCCCGAACGCCGCGCGCGCCCGCGCGATGATGGGCGAGCTGGAGGTCCGCGACGGGCACCTGAAGGAGGCCGAGGAGCTCTTCACCGCGGCGTCCCACCACGAGGCGACGGGCGCCATCCTGCTCGCCCTCGCGCGCATCGACGCACACACCAACCGCGCCGAGTCGGCCAGCACGCGCGTACAGGCTGCGCTCACGAAAGAGGACACGCTGCGCGACCCGGGGCTGCGCGGCGAGGCGCTGCTGTTCCACGCGGACCTCCTCCGCCAGCAGGGGAACCGTGAGGGCGCGCGGGCGGTGTACAGGCGGGCTCTCCAAGACCTGGCGCGGGTGCGCGCCGACTCCGAAGGCGAGCTCCGCGCGCGCGTCGAGCGACTCCTCGCGCGGGTGCTCGATCGCTTCGGCGACGCGACGGGCGCAGAGCGGGCGCTGGACCGTGCCTTCGAAGCGGGCGCGCACGACAAGAAGCAGGCGGCGGCGACCGTGGGTCAGCAGGTGGCGAGGGCCCTGCTCCGCCGCGACCTGCGCCTGGCCCAGGCCGGCCTCAACCGTGGCGCGGCCGCGAAGCTCGAGCGCGAAGATCTCGTGTATTATGCACTTTGGACCCGCCTGCTCGAGCGCGAGTCGAAGCAGCCGACGGACGGCCTGGCGGAGAAGCTCCTCGCCCAGACCGAGGGCGATCCCCGCTGGATCGGCAAGGTCGCCGCGTTTGGGCTGGGGAAGCTGCCCGCGGCCGACCTGCTTCAGGCCGCGGCCACCCCCGCCCAACGCGCGGAGGCGTTCTTCTACGGAGCGATGGAGCGCCGGCTGCGGGGGGACACGAAGGCCGCCGAAGAGGGGCTCCGCAAGACCCTCGACCAGGGCGGCCTCGACCTCATGGAGGTCGGCCTCGCACGCGACCTGCTGAGCGACGACAAGGGCGTCCTCGGCGGCCCGCCGCCCGACGTCGGCTTGCCGTGACGGCCTGGGCATGAGCGGCGAGCTGCGCGCCAAGATGCGCTTCAAAATTGACTGGGGCTCGCTCGCGCCGCTCCGGCTGCGCGCACGAGTCTTGGCCGAGGGCGTGTACGCGGGCTCGCACCGCAGCGCGCGCCGCGGCGCGGGCGTCGAGTTCGGCGGGCACCGGCCCTACGTCCCCGGCGACGATCTCCGCTGGCTCGATCGGCGCTCCCTCCTACGCCACGACCACCTCCTCGTCCGCGAGTTCGAGACCGAGACCGACCGGGCCCTGCGCCTGTGCCTCGACGCCACGGCGTCCATGGCGTACCGGGGCTCGCGCGCCCCGGCCTCCAAGCTCGCGTTCGCGGCGCTCGTCGCCGCCGCGCTCGCCCGCGTCTCGGTCACGAGCGGCGATCCGTTCGGCTGCGCGCTCATCGGAGGCAGCGCGCGGGGTTTGCCCGTGTCCGGAGGCCGCGAGGCGTTCGAGCGCCTCGTCGGCACGCTGGAGGCCCTCGAGGCCACGGGTGACGGCGCGCGCGATGGCCAGCTCCTCGACGCCGGCGTCGGCGCGATCGCGCGGTCGGCCCGGCGAGGGTCGGCGATCGTCGTCTTGTCGGATCTGCTCGACCTCGGCCCCAAGGCGCCGGAGCTGGTCGCCGCGATGGCGATGCGCGGACGCGCGCTGGTGGTGCTCGAGGTGCTCGATCCGGACGAGCTCGACTTCCCGTTCGAGGAGACCACCCGGCTCCGATCGCTCGAAGGCGGGGTCGAGGTCGAATGCGACGGCGCCGCCCGCGAGCGGTACCTCGCGGCGCTCGCGCGGTCGAGAAATGCGTGGACTTCCGCGCTATTGTCCAAGAACGGGCGGCTTGTTCGCGCCAGCACCGCCGACGAGCCGGTGCTCGTGGTGCGGGCCATCCTGGACGCCTTGCGCTGAGCGACGCGCGCGTTCTGCCCGCCTCTCGACGGGCGACGTGCGGCGAGGCCCCTGAGCGCGTACGGTGGTCACGACAACCTATGGGCTCCACCGACTTCCCGCGAGGCCCGCTGCTCGCCCCGCTCACCGATCCCGTCGTCATCCCCGACGGCGACACGTTCGTCGTGCGCGCGCGGGTGTCCTTCGCCGAGGCCGCGGATCTCGCGCGCAAGGCCATCGTCGAGCGGGCCCTCCGCCCAGCCGACCTCGGCGAGCCCCCGCGCGACGTGCCCCGTCTCGTGTGGACCCCCTTCTGGCGCGTCGACGCCGGCGTCGACACGTTCCACCTCGGGCTCTCGGGCGTGCGCGTGGGCGGCGTGCCGATCCCCTCCGGGGGAAACCGGCACCGCGACGCGGTCCTCCTCGTCTGCGCGCGACGCGCGTTCCCCTACGAGCTCGCGCTCCCGTCGTTCCTCTCCGGCGTCGTGTCGGACCACGAGCCGCTCGAGATCGATCTAGCGGAGCTCGAGTCGCTCGGGAACTTCACCCCCGTGGGCGGTGAGCTCCTCGAGGCAGACGTGCCGCGGGAGGCCGCCGAACGCGACGCGCTCACCCTGCTCGCCCGCGCGATCTCGCCAAACAGCGCGCTGTACGTCGACACGAAGCGCCGGGTGAAATCTGCGCTGTTCGTGCGAGTGCCTCTCTATTTCGTGCGCTATTCGTACGAAGGGGAGGCCCGAAGCCGCCCCGGCGAGGAGTACTACGTCGTGGTCTCCGGCCGCACGGGCAAGGTCGTCTCGGCCCACCACCCCTCGGCGGTGCGCGCCGCTGCCGCTAGGATTCGACGGTTTCTCACGTTCAAGTAGCGGGGTCGGCGCCGACGTCAGCGTCAAGGTCCGGCTCGAACGCGCGCGCGTCGGTGACGACGTACGCCACGGGCACGTCGTGCGGGAGGGTCGGGAGATCGGCGAGCACCTGGTAGTCGTAGAGCACTGCCACGGTCCACGCGCCGCTCTCCGCCAGCGCGCGGTCGTAGTACCCGGCGCCGTACCCGAGCCGATGGCCGCTCGGTGCGACCGCGAGGGCCGGCACGACGACCACGTCCGGCGCCTCGAGACGCGGGTGCTCGGGGCCCGGTTCGCGGAAGCCAAACCCGCGCTCCTCCAGCGCGTCCACGTTGGGGACGGTGCGGAAGCACATCACCCGCGACTCGGGATCGATGGCGGGATACCCGATGGCCACGCCCCTCGCGCGGAGCACGGCGTCGAGCGGCACGAGGCTCACCTCGTTGCGACCCTCGATGGGGAAGAACAGCGCGATGGATCGTGCCGCGTCGACGCGCGGGAGCGACAGCAGGCGCTCGCGGATCTTCTGGGATCGGGCCTCGCACGCGCCCGCGGGAGCTGCGCGTCGGAGCCCCCGCATGCGCTTGCGGAGCTCGGCCTTCACCTTCACCGCGATGACCTCGTCGGCGTAGAGGCCCGGACGCGAGCCGCCCGAGCCACCCGCGCGTTCGCGCTCGTTCATGGCGACACCTCGCCTGCGGCTCGGGGCCGCCATCGACCTTCGTTCGCCCCTCCGGGGCTCACTTCCAGGTTCATGCCGACACCT
>Ga0073904_10003537_pt1 | contig 11750 bp, 11 predicted proteins | sample KloWWTrecipitate_FD_66668 | JGI IMG/M metagenome (GOLD analysis project Ga0073904, IMG submission 66668) | Active sludge microbial communities from Klosterneuburg, Austria, studying microevolution and ecology of nitrifiers - Klosterneuburg... | ecosystem: Engineered > WWTP > Aerobic digester >... | reverse complement strand
GATGTTTTTATTTCGATTTTGAATAATTTGAGAAACAATCAAATTTCTCCGGAAGACATTCAAAACTTGAATCAGTACGTAAATCCAAATTTCGATTTGAAAGCCAACAAAGGGTACATCACTTTGACAACGCATAATGCCAAAGCAGATGCGATGAACACACAAGCGTTAGAAGATTTGGAAGGAAAATTAGTAATCTACAAACCCGAGATTGTGGGTGATTTTCCAGATAAAATATATCCTGTTGAAGAACATTTAAAGCTTAAAGTTGGATCGCAGGTTATGTTTGTAAAAAATGATTTGTCCTTCGATAAAAAATATTTCAACGGCAAAATGGGGATAATAAAATCACTTTCGAGTCAGGAAATCCTCGTTCATTTTCCCGATGAAAATAAAACCATTGAAGTCGAAAAATACGAATGGCAAAACATTCGTTACAAAGTGGATGAATTGACCAAGGAAATAGAAGAAGAGGTTTTAGGAACTTTCGTTCATTATCCCATAAAACTCGCTTGGGCAATCACGGTTCACAAAAGCCAAGGACTGACTTTTGACAAGGCTGCACTTGATGTTTCGCAAGTTTTTCTGCCCGGACAAGCATATGTGGCTTTATCACGTTTGCGCTCTCTAAATGGCTTAATTTTGCTTTCTCCGCTTCGAATGAACGGTATTTCGAACGATCAGGATGTGATGGATTATTCGTTGAACAAAGCTTCGGAAGAATTGCTGAAAATCGCTTTGCATTTTGAAACCAAAAATTTTATTCATAACTATTTGATTAACACCTTCGATTGGAGCGAATTGGCACAAGAATGGCGCAATCACAAGTTTAGTTATTCGGATGTTACGGAGGTTTCGACCAAATCCAAACATTCGAATTGGGCAGCCAAACAATTGCTAGTCATCGACGGACTTTTGGATCCATCCCAAAAATTTATCCAGCAATTGCATAAAATCTTCAACACCGAAACCGTCGATTTGAACCACGTTTCGGAGCGTTTCTTGGCAGCTTATAATTATTTTATCAAACCAATGGACGACTTGGTTTTTGAAATTCTTTGGAAGGTCGAAGAAGTCAAACGCCTCCCGAAAGCCAAAGCTTTTTACGACGAATTAATGGTTTTGGAAGAACTACAAACCAAGGCGGTTTTGCGATTGATGAAAGCCAAATTATTGATTGAAACCGTGGTGGCAGGAGAAACGATTTCGAAGGAAAAACTAACCTCGGATCTGATTAAAAAATACATCGTTCACAAAACCGAAGCCATTCATAAGCAATTCAAAGAATTAAATATTACTTTAGTAGAAGACGAAGCCGATGTAAATCGTTATACTAAAAAGGAAAAAACTTCTAAAGAACCTAAAAAATCTACCATTCAGGAAACCTATGATTTGTGGTTAGAAAAGAACACTATCAAGGAAATAGCTGCGATTCGAATGTTGACAAAACAAACTATTTATGGACACTTTGTAAAGTTGATTCAATCTAAATCAGTAGCCATTTCAGAAGTATTATCGGAAAATAAAATTCAAATTTTAGCAGATGCTTTTTTTGGTTATAAAGAAGAATCCTTAAATGACTTAATGGAAAAAAACAGCGATAAATTTACTTGGAATGAAGCCCGAATGTTTAAGGCGAGTTTGAATTAAACAGCATATTCATTATTTTTTCTGAAAAATCACACCCAAAATCACAAACATTTCATTTACAATAATTTACTAAAGCCTATAAACATTGAGATGTAAGCAATTATTTATAATTTTAACTTTGTTTTAACATTATTATTTTGTATTATTTTAATTTTAATTTTAATTTTAATTTCGTTTGGATATTAACTAAACCAAAAACAATGAAAAATCTTTTACTACTAGCTTTTATTTTTAATTTTATGTTTGCAAACGCACAAGAGTGTGGTACCCCTGCCAGTACAAATAATCAAACTTTTCCATTAGCAAGTAACTTGGGTCTAGATGGGGAATCCACTTGTGTGAATGTAAAAATTCATATTCTTAGAGAAACAAATGGTAGCGGTGGCTACGATGCGTCACAAATCCCCAGTTTGATTACATTATTAAATCAGTATTATAATCCCCACTCTATAAGAATAATGAATGTAGGAATTGATTATATTAATAATTCCAACCTTTTGTACAATGATGATACTCAAAATAATTTGACAGAATTTAACCAAACAATAGCAATAAATAATGAGCCAAACGCCATAAATTTTTATATTGTAAGTAGTTTCTTTGCATATGGTGTAGCTCAGGATGTAATCAGTAAGAATATTTTAGTACGAGCAGACCGAGTTCTAACTTCGACTTCCCCTCACGAATTGGGGCATTGTTTTAATCTTGATCACACTTGGAGAGGAACTTATTCAGGTTCAGGTGGTTGTGCAGAGTTAATAAATGGCTCAAATTGTACTTCGTGTGGTGATTTTGTTTGTGATACCCCAGCAGATTCTAGGGTAGGAGTTGCAAATGGTTATAATCCAGATATGACAAATATTATGTCCTATTATAATCCTCGTGACCATTTCACAGCTCAACAAGGAGCAAGAATGAGAAATGCTATAAACGGTTCACCTGTTTTAACTCCTGTAAGGAGTACACAGTGTTCTGAAATTACCGGACTCGATCGTATTTGTCTTAACACAAATTATGATTACTTGGTATCTAATCCAAATTCCAGTACAGTTGTGTGGTCTGTTACACCCAATTTACAAATTGTTAGCTCAAATAACTCTAGTGCTGTAATTAGATCCTCTACAACAGGTACATCAAGTACACAAGAAACAATAACAGCTAATATAAACGGCACAATAGTTACCAAAAATGTATCTGTCGGCAGCATTACCTCAGTTTCAATAAATGGACCCTCGGCAGTATGCCGTGGGGTAAGCTATATCTATTATGCCAACGTTCCTGGAGGGCATAAACCAGGTTATACTTATCGATGGACAATGCCACTCTCCAATTGGTATATATTTGAACAAAGCGATAATAGAATCAATGCTGGTCCATCCGGTGGTGTGAACGGTTCTGGTCAATTGCGTGTAGAGGTTAATAATGGTTGTGGATGGTCTCCTGCTGGTGGGTTAGTAGTATATCCTAATCCTAGTTGTCAATTTGGATATACCTACAGAGTATCACCAAATCCTGTAAATAGTACAAAATCGTTAACAGTAGAAAAAATAAGTAGTGATGCAATCAAATCCGTAGAACAAACTAGCAAGATTACTGCCACTACAGACAAAAATGATTTTGAAATAGAAATAAAAGATCTATCAGGCAAAACTAAAATTAATCGAAAATTGATCAATGATAAATCCCAAGTCGATGTTTCTTCACTTCAGAAAGGTGTTTATATTTTGCTTATTTATGACCAAGGCGAAACATCTCAACAAAAAATAATTATTAATTAGATTTTTTATGTCAACATTCAATTTAAAGTAATCCTTAATCGTACTATTATGAAAACACTTATTTATTTATCGTTATTACTTTTCGCACTATTTTCTTGTGAAAAAGACACCTCTGTAATTGTTCCTATACAATCAGAAACACCAACAATTATTGGAAGATGGCAATTAACAAAAACATTTATTAGTAATGGTGGACCCACGGATCCTGTAAAGGTTACAAACGGTTATATTTTGGAGTTAAGCAATGCTAATACTTTTAAGACGACAGAATCAAAAGATTGCAGTTCAGGCACTTTTTCTGAGGATAAGAGTATCATTACTTATGCGTTTACTTGCACAAATGCTAGTAACATTCCTAATAAGTTTAAAATTATGTCGAATACCACCACCGAATTAGTATTAAGTGATTTGCTTTGTGATGAGGGTTGTGTATATACTTACAGAAGGGTTAAATAATGTCATAATCGTAGTATATATGAAATCACTTTATTTCTTTGTATAATATTTTTCTTGTGATAGATAACTTTTTGAAAGTTGTTAAATCTATTGGAATAAAAAAAGCCTATTCACAATCGAATAGGCTTTCATTTTTATAGTAATTCAACCAGCACCCAAGCATCAGGATTTATAGTATTTTGAATTTCCTGTTTGGCTTTCTCGGCTTCGGCAAAAGTGGCATAACTTCCGTAAAGAACCGGAAATAATCCATATTTATTTTGAGGAATTCTTCTCGCTTTATACCCTTGATTCGATAATTTTTCAAAGGTTTTTTGAGCATTTTTTTCGTCTCTAAAAGCACCTGCCATAATGTGGTAGGACATTTTCGATTCTTTTACTGTAAGAGTCACAGCTGGAACTGGATTTTCGATAAAGAAAGTCGCTTCTTGAATTTTGTGCTGAACTTGTTTCTGAACAGATTGTTCCACAATAATTGTTTGATTGGCAATTTGTTGTTGGTAAACCGGATAACCAATGGCTCCAGTTAGACCTAATCCCAAAACAAAAATAGCTGCATATTTCAAATAAGCACTAGTTCTTCTTCTTTCAGGAACAAATTCTATTACTTCACTTTCCACAATATTTTCCTCAAGAGCTTCGATTTTTTGTTCGAATAGTTCTCTTTTGACAACTGGCGAAACAAAAGCACTCAAACCAAAAGAATTAGTCAAATAATTGGTTTGATCATTTGGAGTGAAAATCAAATTTTTATCGGCATTTAGCGAAAAATTCCCAACGTTTTTGATGGAAAACAATCCGTTTTCTTGAAGCGCTTTTTTCCAATTGTGAACCTCGTATTGAATGGCGCTAACAGCATATTCATAAGAAGTTTTTTCGGCTTGGGCAATATGATTGGCCAATAAACCATCATTGTTTTTCAGATGAGCATTAAAAGAAATCACTTTTTTTGGAGGAAAAAAAGAATGGGAACTTTCAATTAATTGAGCCGACTGGATTTCAGTCAAAAAAGCTCCAAAACCTGGAACGGTTACACATTGGTAACGGTACAAAAGTTGCGAGATGTAAGATTCGATATTCATAGATACAAAGTTATTCATTGAATAAAGCTATCAAAATTTTATTCACAATTTTTATTAACAATTCGCCTATTTTTTTATACATTTCAACCTCAAACGATTAGTATGACAGACCAAGATTTAGTTCATTTATTGGCATTGCAACAAGTAGAAGGTGTAGGCGACATTGTGGCTAAAAAATTGATTACACATTGTGGAAATGCAACCGAAGTTTTCAAAACTAAAACTTCACAACTAGCTAATATTGATGGAATTGGATCAGTTTTATTAAAAAATCTAAAAGACAAAACCGTTTTTGAAAAAGCGGAACAGGAACTTCAATTTATAAAATCAAACGAAATCAAGGTTTCTTATTTTCAAGATGAAAATTACCCAGATCGATTGAAACATTGCATCGATGGACCGGTTTTGTTATTTACTTCGGGGAATATCGACTTGAAAAACAAGAAAATTATCAGCATTGTGGGAACGCGACAAATCACGTCTTACGGAATGGAGTTTTGTCGTAAATTGATTGAAGATTTAGCACCGCTAGATCCCGTAATTATAAGTGGGTTTGCTTATGGAGTTGATATTTTTGCGCATCAATTGGCGATGGAACACGATTTGCAAACCATTGGTGTCGTTGCCCACGGCTTGAACCAAATTTACCCCAAAACCCACAAGAAATACGTTGCCAAAGTAGAGCAAAATGGTGGTTTTATGACGGAGTTTTGGAGTTCATCGAATCCCGAAAAAGAAAACTTTGTTCGCAGAAACCGTATCGTTGCAGGAATTTCCGAGGCGACCATCGTCATCGAATCAGCTGATAGAGGCGGTTCATTGATTACGGCAAATATCGCCAACGATTACAACCGCGATGTTTTTGCTGTTCCCGGTCGAACAACCGACAAATACAGTCAAGGTTGCAATAATTTGATTAAAACCCAAAAAGCAAACCTACTTTCCAGTGCTGCCGATTTGGTTTATATTCTGAATTGGGATATTGAAAGCAAAGCAAAACCCGTGCAAAAACAACTTTTCGTCACGCTCGAAAATGATGAACAAAAAGTATACGATTACCTCCTAAAAAACGGAAAAGAATTGATGGATATCATCGCTTTGCGATGTGATTTTCCTATTTATAAAATCTCGGGAATGCTCTTGAATATGGAACTCAAAGGAGTTATTCGACCTTTGCCCGGGAAATTGTTTGAAGCGATATAAAAAAACAAATATTGATCAGGCGTTTTTTTAGAACCTCACCAGAATCATCTGTTATTGCCACGATGTTACTTTGTTAATATCTATGCTAATACTAACAATTTCTTACTTTCCTTTATACTCAATCTTCCACTTCATCTTTTCTAAATCTTCAATTGTAAAAAGATATTTTTCGGTGTAAATATTTTTGCTCAATATCTCTTTCCAACCATATTTATCTACACTGTCTTTATAGATAATAAACAATCTTATTTTTTTGTCATCTATGGATTCAAAATAAACATCCCATTTAGTAGATCCTCCATCACTTTGCAGTTTCTCTTTTGGATTTATGCCTGTAAAACCAAACAATTTAATATCACCCTCTTTTGTGTAGATATAATTTCCCTTGTAAACAAAATCATCAAAATTCCCTAAATTATAAATGCTATCATTTGATGAAATAACACTATAAATTATCTTATTTGAATTATTATATATCATTAAATTTCTTTTATCTATTCTATCAAAAACACAACTCGATAAGATAAAAAAAAGTAAAAAAATAAAAATGGCCTTTAATAGCTTGTTCATTTTATAAGATATCGTCTGTATAAATATTTCTTTTCGCTAAACTAGGATTTGCATATTTAATTAAAATAATCTGCGAATCTGCGGTTATCTTTTTTTATTCAAACCCCAATTTTTCTCTGACTCTTGCCAAAACTCCACTAGCAACAATTCCTGCTTTTTCGGCACCAACCTTCAATAAAGCATCTACTTCTGTGAGGTTGTTTATGTAGTAATTGTATTTCTCTCTTTCGATTTTGAATTTTTCTGTAATCAGTTCAAACAAGGCTTGTTTGGCGTGTCCGTAACCGTAGTTTCCCCCTAAATAATTGGCTCTCATTTGTGCCAATTGTTCTTCATTGGCTAACAAAGAATAGATAGCAAAAGCGTTACAAGTATCTGGATTTTTGGGAGCTTCGAGTGGCGTGCTATCGGTTTCGATGCTCATTACTTGCTTGCGCAAGGCTTTGTCTTCCAAGAAAATATTGATAATATTATTGGCCGATTTACTCATTTTTCCACCATTAGTTCCCGGAATCAACATACTGTCTTTTTGGATTATGGCTTCGGGAATTACAAAAGTTTCACCCATTTGATGATTGAAACGAGAAGCTACATCACGAGTAATTTCTAAATGTTGCAATTGGTCTTTTCCAACGGGAACAAACTGTGCATCATACAACAAAATATCAGCAGCCATCAACATTGGATAGGAAAACAATCCGGCGTTGACGTCTTCCAATCTATCGGCTTTGTCTTTGAAAGAATGCGCTAATGTCAATCTTTGGAAAGGAAAAAAACAACTCAAATACCAAGACAGTTCTGCAGTTTGTGGAACATCGGACTGACGGTAAAAAACCACTTTATCCACATTCAAACCACAAGCCAACCAAGCTGCTGCTGTGCTGTATGTGTTTTCTCTTAAAGTTTTTCCATCTTTTATTTGGGTTATCGAATGCAAATCGGCAATGAAAAGAAAGGATTCGTTTGCGGGATTATTGGATAATTCGATTGCGGGAATGATTGCGCCAAGTAAGTTTCCTAAATGTGGTGTTCCTGTACTTTGAACGCCAGTGAGTATTTTTGCCATTTTTATGTCATTGCGAGGAACGAAGCAATCTCATCCTCTTTATTAAGTTGTTGTTTTAATTTCTTAAAAGTTTCCAAATTTAATGCTTTTATAAATAATAGCATAGTTTTACTTACTTTTGAAAACTATGAGAGGAATAAAAATTATTTTTTGGGCTATTTGGCGCGTCTGGTTTTATGTTTTAATGACCATTCCCATTTTGGTTATGTTTCCTTTTTTGGTATTGTCTATTTTGACGGAAAGTGGCTATCCTTACTTTTTTAAAATGGCCAGAATTTGGTCGAAAGTTATTCTTTTCGGGATGGGATTTTATTATAAAATTGATAAAGAGCAAGAATTCGATAAAGAAAAAAGTTATATGTTTATCGCCAATCATACTTCTATGGTCGATATAATGTTGATGCTTGTATCGGTAAAAAAACCATTTGTTTTTGTGGGAAAAAAAGAGCTGTCAAAGATTCCATTGTTTGGGTTTTTCTACAAACGCACCTGTATTTTAGTCGACAGAACAAATTCCAGAAGCAAACACGGTGTTTTTGAAAGAGCCCAAAAAAGAATCAATCAAGGACTTAGCATTTGTATTTTTCCCGAAGGTGGAGTTCCTGATGACGAATCCATTGTTTTGGACCACTTTAAAGACGGAGCTTTCCGCTTGGCTATTGACCATCAATTACCGATTGTTCCCATTGCTTTTGGTGATAATAAAAAGCGATATTCCTATACCATTTTTAGTGGAAGCCCAGGACTTTTGCGCGTAAAAATTCTTCCATTTATTGCAACAGAAGGAAAAACAATGGCAGATAAGAATAGCATTAAAGATCAAGCTTGGAAAGAAATTCACGAACAATTACTGGAGTTTCAAAAGAAAAAGTATTCGGCTAACGGGAAAATCACGTAACGAGATCAATTAAAAGCTTTCAATTAAAAGCCATAGCTGATACCAGAATACAATCCGATAAACAGTGGTTTAAAGTCACCTGAGTTATTTGAAAAAGTATTCAATTGATATTTAACCATTGGTTCGACATTAATTTCGAATGATTTTGTAAATTGGTATTTAAATCCTAAACCTACATTGGTGCTAAAATGGACTTGATTCAAGTTTTTTGCTTCGCCAAGTTCAATATTAGATTGAGGTGATACTAACGAAATGCTATTCTCATTTAGGAATAAAGTACTGAAACCTCCAATTAGATTTACTCCAAATTTTTTGTCTAAAACGGCGTATGAAACTTCCATTGGCAGTTCATAATAGCCCATTTTTTGGTTTAAATTACCCGTATTCGTGTTTTGTATTTGTTTTTCTGTTGTTGTTAATGAACTATAGTTTGCGTCATTTACAAATTTAACGGCATTGTTTGAAAAATATTCGATGTTTCTCAAATTATTGGCTGTTAATCCTGTAGAATACAACACATTACTTGTGTTGTAACCTAAAACTAATTTATTAATTCCAGTTCGAACTATTATTTTATTGTTCACGGCGTAACGGATGCCTACACCAAAACTAACGTTATTATCTGAATTTTTTTCATAATCAGACAGTTGTTCATCGATAGGGGAACCGCCTGAATTGGCATTCAGATATACTGGGGCAACGTTGGGAGAAATTTGCCATTTGTTTTTAGAATTAGCTACTACAGCCTTTTTTTTGGCCGATTTGGCTTTTAAAATCTCTTCTAATTCGTTTGGCGTTTCTGGATTTGTTGATAGTTGTTTTTGTGATTCTTCGTTGTCTTTGATATCCTTTTTTTCTATGGTTTGATTGGGTGCGTTCGCTAAAGAATTTGAATTTGTAATGCTGTTTTTCTCTGCATTTAATGAGTAATTTTTATTTCTTTCATTTGTTGCCGATTGATTTACCGGCAAATTACTTTTTGGTAGAAAAACTTCAGCATTATTAGGATTCTTTTTCTGGTAAACAAGGACTTTTGAGGAGCCATAAGGGTTAATATCTTTTTCATCTTTAGTATTTGATTTTGAAAAATTAGTATTAATTATTTCTTTTTTGTACTTGGAATTTTTTTTAGAATTGCTAACAATTTGGACTTCTTTTGGGGCTTTTTTCAAACTATTTTGGGGTAAAATGCGTTTTTTATTTGACGCATCTTTCGAAATTTTAGCGTCTAAAACAATACTGTTTTCTATTTTCGAATGAAAAGTTTGATTCATATTCAAAGTGAATAAACCAAGCAAAAATGCCGCAGCTATTCCTGAGCATTTTATCCATAATGGAATTACTTTTCGTTTTTTATCTTTCTTTAATTCAGCTTCAATATTCAACCAAACCTGATTGTCAGGAGTTTCCTCAAAGCCTCTGAATTGTTCTTGAAATAATCGGTCTATATTTTTTTTCTCTTTCATTTTGCCGATATTTTTAGATTAGTCACTGTTTTTTTTTCAATTTTTTCTTTCAAGAGAAGCCGCGCTCTATGCAGATTCGATTTAGTTGTACCTGTAGAAATGGAGAGCATTTCGCTAATTTCTTGATGTGAATAATCATCTAATACGTATAAACTAAAAACAATTCGGTACTGATCGGGGAGTTCGTGAATAATTTGCATTAAAAAGTCAAGAGATATTTTTTCTTCATCTATTTCTACATCAACATCGGGAATGTTGTCGGTTAATACTTCCATAAAACGCACTCCTTTGTATTTTTGGAGTGCGTTATTAATTAGTATCCTTTTTGCCCAGCCTTCAAAAGAACCTTTTCCGCTGTATTGATTGATTTTTCGAAATATAGTTAAGAATCCTTCTTGAAAATTATCTTGTGCATCAGCATAACTAGAGGAATATTTCAAACACAGCCCAAAAAACTTTTTTTCAAACAATCGATACAATTGTTCTTGAGCTTTGGGTTGGTTTTTTTGGCATTCACTAATTAGCTTTTCTAATATCACAGATTTTTTTCTTTTAAGGAACTACAGGAATCTCAACTTCTTCAAAAATATCTTGTCCAGCAGCATCTTCACCTTTGTAAAATTTAAAGATATAGGAACCTGTATTGGAAGCGATAAAGTTAAATGAAACTTCTGAAATAGGAGGAATTTCTTTTGTACAAGCCTGATCGTTTTGCACAGCAGTCTGAATGGCAATTGTTCTGGTGTTTAAGTTTTTCTCATAATAAATACCTTGATAAATGTGACAAGCAGTCGGTTTTTGGTACTTCAATTTTATGGCATAGGTTTGACCTAAAGTAAAACTAGTAGGTACAACATAGCTATCAACAGGCAAAACCTCATAAGTATAAGTCGGGCCGTCATCATCAAGACTACAACTCAAAAAGGAGGTGATTACAATTAAAAATAATACGATTTTTTTCATCTTTTATAATTTTTTAAGGTTTATAACTTCGTTACATTTTATATAAGATGAAAGCGAATTAAAAAGGTTGCGTCATTGCTCAAAAAAATTATTAAAAAGTGATTTTTCCATTGCTGTTTTCCAATGAAATTAGACCAAAAAAAATGCTCGAATACAATATCCGAGCATTTAAATTTTAATATAAAAGTATTTTAAGCATTATTTTCTTTAATCTTAGCCTTGATTTTTTCTTCTAATTCGTCGGCTAATTCAGGATTGTCTTTGATTAAAGCTTTTACAGCATCACGACCTTGTCCTAATTTGGTTTCGCCATAACTGAACCAAGAACCTGCTTTTTTGATGATTTCGAATTCAACTGCCAAATCTAAGATTTCGCCCGTTTTCGAAATTCCTTCACCATACATAATGTCAAATTCGGCTACTTTAAATGGTGGAGCCACTTTGTTTTTCACGATTTTAACTTTGGTTCTGTTTCCAAGAACATTGTCGCCATCTTTTATTTGAGTCGAACGACGAATATCCAAACGAACCGAAGCATAAAACTTCAAGGCATTTCCACCCGTTGTGGTTTCTGGATTTCCGAACATTACGCCAATTTTCTCTCTCAACTGGTTGATG
>Ga0073904_10003536_pt1 | contig 11752 bp, 8 predicted proteins | sample KloWWTrecipitate_FD_66668 | JGI IMG/M metagenome (GOLD analysis project Ga0073904, IMG submission 66668) | Active sludge microbial communities from Klosterneuburg, Austria, studying microevolution and ecology of nitrifiers - Klosterneuburg... | ecosystem: Engineered > WWTP > Aerobic digester >... | reverse complement strand
GCGACGGCCCCCGATGTCTACGATCTGCGCGCCGGCGTCGCGGGCTCCACGCCGGATGCCCTGACGGTCCTCGGCGACCGGCTCTTCTTCAGCGCGCTGGTGGACGACACCGGCAGAGAGCCCTGGAGCCACGAGAACTTCCTGACGCCCGAGCTGGTGGGTGATCTGCGCGCTGGTGCCGCCTCCTCGAGTCCGTCCTCGTTCGTGCAGCACGGTCCGCTGATCCATCTCCGGGCATCGGACAGCGGTGGACAGGGCCGCGTGTGGGTCGACGATGGCGTCGATCCCCCGGCGATGGTGTCGACGACCTTCGACGTCGAAGGGGGGCTGGCGAGTTGGGGCGGCAGGCTCCTGGTCGGTGGCTACGAGGAGGATGGGCCGCAGGGCGAAGGGCCGACCGGACTCTATGTCCAGCGCGCCACGGGCTTCACCTCGACGCCCTGGGCGGGGGGGCCACTGCCCAGCATCAACGGCTTTCTGGCGCACCGCAACGCGCTCTACTTCCGGGCGACTCCCTCGACGAACGAGAGCGATCTCTTCCGCCATTGCGGCAATGGCAGTGTCGAGCGGGTCACCGACCAGTTTGCCGACCTGTCGTTCGTCGACAGTCGCCCGGTGCTCTTCCAGGGCCGGCTCTTCTTCGCCGTCGACGACGATGTCTTCGGCCGCGAGCTCTGGGCGATCGACCCGATGACGGCGCTCTTCTGCGACGGCTTCGACGACGGCCACGACGACGGCTGGTCCGCGAGCGTGCCGTAGGGCGCGCCTTCGTAGCCCGGCGTCAGCCTTTCGGTGCCCCGAGCTGCACGAGCTCCTGGTCGCGGAACTCGCGGGCTTTCTCCTCCAGGCCCGCCGCGACCGCCGCCTCTTCGGAGAGTCCCTTCTCGGCGGCGAAGTCGCGCAGCTGCTGGGTGAGCTCCATCGAGCAGAAGTGCGGGCCGCACATGGAACAGAAGTGGGCGTTCTTGGCGCCCTCCTGCGGCAGCGTCTCGTCATGGTAGGCGCGCGCCGTCTCGGGGTCGAGGGAGAGGTTGAACTGGTCCTCCCAGCGGAACTCGAAGCGCGCCTTGGAGAGAGCGTCGTCGCGGTCTTGGGCGCCGGGCAGGCCCTTGGCGAGGTCGGCGGCGTGGGCGGCGATCTTGTAGGCGATGCAGCCCTGCTTGACGTCTTCCTTGTTCGGCAGCCCGAGGTGCTCCTTCGGCGTGACGTAGCAGAGGAGAGCGGTGCCGTGCCAGGCGATCATTGCCGCGCCGATGGCGCTGGTGATGTGGTCGTAGCCCGGGGCGATATCGGTGACCAGCGGTCCCAGGGTGTAGAACGGCGCCTCCTTGCAGATGCGCTGCTGGCGGTCGACGTTCTCTTTCACGAGGTGCATCGGCACGTGCCCGGGGCCCTCGATCATCACCTGGCAGTCGTGCCGCCAGGCGACGTCGGTGAGCTCGCCCAGGGTGTCGAGCTCGGCGAACTGCGCGGCGTCGTTGGCGTCGGCGATCGAACCCGGGCGCAGGCCGTCGCCCAGCGAAAAGGAGACGTCGTAGCGCTTCATGAGTTCGCAGATCTCTTCGAAATGGGTATAGAGGAAGTTCTCCCGGTGATGCGCCAGGCACCACTTGGCGAGGATCGAGCCGCCGCGCGAGACGATGCCGGTGACCCGCTTCGCGGTGAGAGGGATGTACTTCAGGCGCACGCCGGCGTGGATGGTGAAGTAGTCGACCCCCTGCTCGCACTGCTCGCGCAGGGTCTCCATGTAGATCCCGATGGTGAGCTCTTCGACCTTGCCCTTCACCTTCTCGAGCGCCTGGTAGATCGGCACGGTGCCGATCGGTACCGTCGAATGGCGGACGATCGCCTCGCGCGTGGCGTGGATGCTCTTGCCGGTCGAGAGGTCCATCACCGTGTCGGCGCCCCATTTGACGGCCCAGGTGAGCTTCTCAACCTCTTCTTCGATCCCCGAGGAGACCGCCGAGTTGCCGATATTGGCGTTGATCTTGGTCTTGAAGGCCTTGCCGATCACCATCGGCTCGAGCTCGGTGTGGCGGATGTTGGCCGGGATGATCGCCCGGCCGAGCGCGACCTCCGAACGGATCGATTCGGGATCGATGCGCTCGCGGTCGGCAATGAACTTCATCTCCTCGGTGACCCGTCCGGCGCGGGCGTAGAAGAGCTGCGTCGGCGTGGCATCTCCGGTGCGGCGCGCCACCCAGGGGGCGCGCGGCAGGGCGATGCCGAAACTGTTCGTGGAAGGCTGGTTCATTTCGCATTCCCTCCGCCGGTCTGAACCGGTTCAGGTTCCAAGGGTCTGATCTCAGCCCGCCCGCCGGTCCGAACGACCGCGGATGGACACCCCTTGCGATGACGTTCAGTGAATCTGCAGCTTGACGAATCTCCGCTTTCCGACCTTGACGAGGTAGGCCTCTGCCCGGACGGCCAGCGACGCATGCGGATCGCTCACGCGCGCGCCGTCGACCGCGATGGCGCCCTGCTCCACCAGCCGCCGCGCTTCGTTCTTCGAACCAACCACCCCGGCGCCGACCAGCTGCTCTACGAGCAGGCACCCCATCTTTACCGAGCTTTCCGAACCGACCGCAGCCAGCGTCCCGGAATCGGAAACAAAAAGAAACTCAGCCACTTCATCCGGTGCCCCGCCACCCGCGAAGACACGCTCGAACTCGGCTTCGGCTTCGGCGGCCGCTGCCACGCCGTGGAAATCGGCGACCAGGCGCCGCGCGAGCTCCTGCTTGACGAGCTTCGGGTGCAGGGCACCGGCGGCGACGGCGCTCTTCCTGGCGTCGATCTCGGACTTTGGCAGATCGGTGAGCAGCAGCAGCCAGTCCCACATCAGCGTATCCGGGATCGACAGCGTCTTGCCGTAGATCTCCTTCGGTGTGTCCTCGACCGCGATCGCGTTGCCTAGCGACTTCGACATCTTCTCGTGGCCATCGAGGCCGACGAGGAGCGGTACCGTCAGGCAGACCTGGGGTTCGAGCCCCTCTTCTTTCATGAGGTCGCGGCCGACCAGGAGGTTGAAGATCTGGTCGTGGCCGCCCAACTCGACGTCGCAGCCGAGCTCGGGAATCTTCGCCATCTCGACCGAGTCTTTCGCCTGGACGAGCGGGTAGAGCAGCTCGTGCAGCGAGATCGGCTGCTGCTCGCGGAAGCGGGTGCGGAAGTCGTCGCGTTCCATCATCCGCGCCAGCGTCCACTTGCCGGCCAGCCGGATGATCCCTTCGGCGCCGAGCGGCGACAGCCACTCGCCGTTGTAGCGAACGACGGTCGTCTCGCGGTCGAGCACCTTGAAGACCTGCCGCTTGTAAGTCTCGGCGTTCGCCAGCACCTGGTCGCGGGTGAGCTGCGGCCGGGTCGCCTTCTTGCCCGTCGGGTCGCCGATCATGCCGGTGAAGTCGCCGATGAGGAAGATCACCCGGTGGCCGAGCTGCTGAAAGTGCCGCATCTTGCGCAGCAGCACCGTGTGGCCGAGATGGAGATCGGGCGACGACGGATCGAAGCCGGTCTTGACCGCCAGGGGCTTGCCGGTCTTCAGCGAGCGCTCGAGCTTGCGCGCCAGGTCGGCCTCCGAGACGAGATCCACCGCCCCCCGGCGGAGGAGCTCCATCTGTTCTTCGACCGGTTTGAAGGCTTGCGTCATGAGGCGACGGAGCTTAGCAAAGGCAGGAGGCTCGGTTCAGTCCGACCAGTGCGGGGCGGGAGGCGCCGGGAGCCCGGCCTCGGGGGTGAGCTCGACGGTGCCGAGCAGGCGCGCGTCGCCGGCGAGCGACCAGTTGCGCAGCGCCGAGTCGACCGTCTGGCCGTCGACCGTCAGGGTGAATCCGCCGAGGGTGGTTGCGGAGAGCGGGAGCTCCGCGAGATTGAGCAGCAGGCCGACGGCGGTCGCCGCGAGCACGCCAGTGCCGCAGGCGAGCGTCTCCGCCTCGACGCCGCGTTCGAAGCTGCGGATCTCCATCCGGTGCGGAGTCGGGAAGCGGACGAAGTCGACATTGGTGCCGCCGGGCGAGAACTCGCGGTGCGCCCGCAGCGCCGCCCCCAGCTCGGCGACCGGCGCGTTGGCGAGCGACTCGGGCCAGACGAGGACGAGGTGCGGCACGCCGACAGTGACGAACCAGCTCTCGTAGGTGCGGCCACCGACCTCGAGGGAGCGCTTCCTGGGCAGTTCGTCGGGCGCCGGAATCTGCAACGCGATCTCGGTCGGCGCGACGGCGCGCGCCGCGAAGGCGCCGGCGTCGGTCGTGACCAGAAACCTGCCGTTGGCCCACCGGAGATGGAGCGCCAGCCGCGCCGCGCAGCGCGTGCCGTTGATGCACAGCGCCGCGGGCTGCCCGTCGGCGTTCCAGTAGCGCATGCGCACGCCCCCGGTGTCGTCGCGGTGCAGCGTGAAAAGGCCGTCGGCGCCGAACGACAGGCCGCGCGCGCACCACGAACGGATCTCGTCGGCGGTCGGATCGCGCACCGGAGCGGCGAGCGCCAGGAAATCGTTGCCGCCCCCCGAGACCTTGTAGACCGCGCTCACGGCACGCGCGTCGCGACCGGCTCGCAGGGGGGTCCGAGATTGCCCGACTTGTCGATCGCCGCGACCCGGAACCGGAAGGTGAAGCCCGACGAGAGGCCGCGGTCGATGAGCTCCAGGGCGGTGACCGGTTCGGCGTTCACGCGGTGGAAATCGGCCTCCGGGTCGGCCCGCTCGACGACGTAGCCGGCGACATCGGCTTCCGGGCTCGCCGGCCAGACGAGTCGCACTTCGCCGACGCTGGCGAGTGCCGAGAGCTCCGCCGGCGGCGCCGGAGCGAAGCGGTCCTGATAGTCGATCTCGACCTCGGGGGAGAGCGCGCTCTCCGACAGCGGAACCCGGGAGCCGATCGCCGTCAGGGCGTAGATGTAACGCCGGCCGTAGGTCACGCCGGTGTCAGTGGTCGTGGAGGCAGTGGCATCGAGCGTGGCGACCGGCTCGCCGTAGGAGGTGCGCGCGGCGTCGCGGCGGTAGACGTTGTAGCCGGCAGGAGGCGCTGCGGGACTCCACGCCAGCTCGATGCCGCTCTTCTTGGCGACGGCGGTGAACTGGGTCGGAGGAGCGGCCGGTGCGCGCGGCTGGAGGCCGGCGAGGTTCGACCAGTCCGAGAGCTCGCCGCCGGCGGCGTGGGTGCGGACGCCGAAGATGCGCGCCGGCATCTCTGCCGGGAGCGGCTCGGCGAGCCGGAAGCGCACCGTGATCCGGTCGCCGGAGATGGCGCTCGCGAGCTCCGCGCCGGAGAGCGCGAGGAACGGCTTGGCAGCGACCGCGAATTCCCGCGGATCGGGCATCGGCAAGGCCGCAGCTGGCGCTGCGGGAACCGCGGGCGCTGCGGTGCCTGGGGCGGCCGGGGCGGCTGGCGCCGCCGGAGCGGGTGCCGGGGCCGCGACCGGGCGCTCCAGGGCGTAGAGCGTGACCTGGTCGAGACCCTGGAGCGGCAGCCCCGCGACGGTCGCCTTCGGATAGCCGAACTCGGCGACGACCTCGAGTCCACGCTGACGGACTTTGAGGTCCGTCGCGGCCTGCGGGATCGTACGCGGCGCCGGCATCGGGTCGCCCTTTTTGCCGCAGGCGGCGAGCGGCAGGAGTGTGGCGACGAGGGCGGCGGAGAGGAGCGCGCCGGGCAGCGCCCGGAAGCGACGCATTGCTGGGCTAGAGGACATAGCGGCTGAGGTCCTGGTTCTGAACGATGTCGTCGAGAATTCTGCGAACGAACGCGGCGTCGATTTCGAGCTCCATCCCGGCCATGTCCGGGGCTTCGAAGGAGACCTCCTCGAGCAGACGCTCGATCACCGTGGCGAGGCGCCGGGCGCCGATGTTCTCGGTCGAGCGGTTGACCTCGACGGCGATCCGCGCGAGCTCGACGATGGCGTCCGCCCCGAACCGGATCGTCAGGCCCTCGGCGCCGAGGAGCGCCGTGTACTGCTTGGTCAGAGCGGTCTCGGGCTCGGTCAGGATGCGCACGAAATCCGCCTCGGTCAGTGCCTCGAGCTCGACGCGGATCGGGAAGCGGCCCTGCAGCTCGGGAATCAGGTCGGAGGGCTTCGCGACGTGGAAGGCGCCGGCGGCGATGAATAGGATGTGGTCGGTCTTCACCGGACCGTACTTGGTGGTGACGGTAGTGCCTTCGACGATCGGCAGAAGGTCGCGCTGCACCCCTTCGCGGGAGATGTCGGGGCCGTGGCTCGAGCCCTCGCGGCCGGCGATCTTGTCGATCTCGTCGAGAAAGACGATGCCGGACTGCTCGACCCGCGTACGGGCGTCGCGCGCCAACTGCTGGCGGTCAATGAGCTTCTCGGACTCCTCGCCGAGCAGGGCCTCGCGCGCCTCGGCGACCGTCGCCTTTTGCCGGCGGCGGCGCGAGAACAGGCCGGGCATCATCTCCTTGAGATTGATGCCGATCTCTTCGACGCCCTGCGGTGTGAACATCTCGAGCGCGGGCGCTCCGCCGTCCTCGACTTCGATCTCGACGATGCGTCCTTCGAGCGCGCCCGAGCGCAGCTTCTCGCGCAGCTTCTCGCGCGTTGAGTGGGCGTCGTCCGGAGCCGCAGCGCCGCCGGCGCTGGTTCCGCCGGCGCCGCCCACCGTGGCCGGCGGCTGCGCGGTCGCGCCGCCCAGGGCCCCCAGGGTGGCTGCCCCGGGCGGCGGGCCGGGGGGTAGGAGCAGGTCGAGAAGGCGCTCCTCGGCACGCTCGGCGGCGGTGGCCGCGACGGCGTTGCGGCGCTCCTCGCGGACGATGGCGACGCCGATCTCGGTGAGATCGCGCACGATCGACTCGCAGTCACGACCGACGTAGCCGACCTCGGTGAACTTCGAGGCCTCGACCTTGAGGAACGGCGCCTTGGCGAGACGGGCGAGACGCCGGGCGATCTCGGTCTTGCCGACACCGGTGGGCCCGATCATCAGGATGTTCTTGGGCACGATGTCTTCGGCGACTTCGTGCGGAAGCTGCTGGCGACGCCAGCGGTTGCGCAGCGCGATCGCCACCGAGCGCTTGGCGGCGCGCTGACCGACGACGTACTTGTCGAGCTCGGCGACGATCTGCCGCGGAGTCAGGTTGTCGAGGGAGGTATCGGAACGCTCCGCGTGCGGACGCTCTGCTGGCGGGCGCTGGGAATCGGGTGTCGGGGCGGAGGTCACAGCTCTTCGAGGGTCAGGCGGTCGTTGGTGTAGATGCAGATCTCGGCCGCGATGCGCATCGCCTCGCGAGCGATCTCGTTCGCCGGGAGCGCCGTGTGGCGCAACAGGGCGCGCGCTGCAGAGAGCGCGAAGTTGCCTCCGGAACCGATCGCCAGGAGGCCGTCCTCGTCGGGTTGCAACAGGTCGCCGGTGCCCGAGACGAGGAAGCTCTTGTCGGCATCGGCGACGATCATTACGGCCTCGAGCTGGCGCAGGACGCGGTCGGTGCGCCAGTCCTTGGCGAGCTCGACGACGGCGCGTTCGAGGTTCTGGTTGAATTCCTCGAGCTTCGCTTCGAAGCGCGTGAAGAGCGCCAGGCCGTCGGCGGCGCCGCCGGCGAAACCGACCAGCACGCGGCCCTTGCCGGCGCGCTTGACCTTCGCGGCGCCCGATTTCATGACCGCGTTGCCGAGGGTCACCTGACCGTCCGAAGCCATTGCCACACGGCCGTCACGCTTCACCAGCAGGACCGTCGTGGCGCGCATTCGGGGCATCGGACGGCCATTGTATCAACCGGGCATCGACCGGCCCTGGGGCTCCGACGCCGGAACCTCCGAGAAGTAGACGCGAAACTGCGTGCCGGCGCGCGGATGCGACTCCAGGGCGATGCCGGCGTGATGGGCGCGCAGGATGCCGAGGACCGAGGGTAGGCCCAGTCCGCGGCCGCGCTCCTTGGTGGTGAAGAACGGCTCCCAGAGGCGCTCCAGCGTCTCGGCCTCCATTCCCGTTCCGTTGTCGATGACTTCGAGGAGCACCGCCGGACCGGGCCGCATGCCTTCGCCGAGGAGCAGGGTTCCGAGGTCCGAAGGGCGTAGGTCGACACGGCGGGTCCGGACCTGCACGCGGCCCGGTTCGTCGCCGGAAGCACCCGCCGGAGCCGCGGGATGGGGCGGCATCCGCACAATCGCGTCGTGCGCGTTGGAGAGCAGGTTGAGGATCACCTGGCGAAGCTGGCTCGAGTCGCCGCTGATCGGCGGCAAGCGCGGCGCGAGGTCGAGCCGGGTGGCGGTGGGAATGGTCGCCAGGGCGCGCAGCAGGTGCACCACGTCCTCCACCAGCGCATTGAGATCGATCGGCCGCGGCTCGATCTCGCCGCGGCCGGCATAGACGAGCAGCTGGCGCGCGAGCTCCGTGGCGCGATCGGCGGCGGCGCTGATGGCGAGCGCGCGGTCGCGGAGCGGCGAATCCTGGGGAAGGCGGTCGAGCAGCAGCTCGACGTTGCCGACGATCGGCGTCAGGAGGTTCGAGAAGTCGTGCGCGATGCCCCCCGCGAGGAGCCCGAGACTCTCCAGACGCTCGGTGCGCCGCAGCAGCTCCTCGCTGCGCTTGCTCTCGGTGACGTCCTGCGTCATGCCGAGGATCTGCTGGATGCGGCCCTTGTCGTCGCGCAGGAACGGCGTGTTGTGCGAACGGAACCAGCGCCACTCACCGTTGCGATGACGCATGCGGAAGTCGACCGTCAACGAGGATCCATCGACGAAGCCCTGCCAGCGCACATCGCGTTCGAGCGCCGCGGCCATGTCGTCGGGATGGCAGAGCTTCTCGAACGGGTAAGGGCCCAGCGCCGCGGCTTCGGCCGGCGAATAGCCGAGCGCCGCCGGCACGGAGCGGTTGATGTAGACGTCGCGCCCGAGATCGTAGTCGTAGATGAAGAGGAAGTAGGGCGCGACTTCGGCGATGCGCGCCAGGCGCCGGCTCATCTCCAAGGCATCGCTCCTCACCTGCTCGCGATCGGTGACGTCGCCCAGGAAGGCGAGCACCGCCGGCCGGCCGTCCCACTCGACCGGCATCGAGTGCGCTTCGAACGCCAGAATGCCGCCGCTGGGATGGAGAATCCGCGCCACCATGCTGCGTTCGGCCGTGTCGCCGGCGAGGCGCCGGGAGTAGAGATCGAGGACGAAAGCCTGGTCGTCGGGGTGGATCAACTCGAGAAACGGTCTGCCGACAAGCCCGTCCAGCGGAATCGCGGAGATCCTGGAAGCGGCCGGGTTGGCGACTTTGACGACGCCGTCCTGGAGAATGATGATCGCTTCGTGGCTGTGGTCGAAGGCGACGCGGTAGTGGGCGCCAGAGGAGATCGCGGCTCCGGTCGCTGGCGCCGGATGCCCGCTCGCGGACCGCGGCCTGGAATCGTCCATCTCGGCAGCTCCTGTCGAATTTCCCTCCTAGCCTACTCCCCTTTCGGGCGGCGGAGGGGGTGCCGGCGCGCCCGCCGCCGCGGCCGAGCGGGCGCGCGGATGGGAGTCGCGGTAGACGCTCTGCAGGCGCTCGATGTCGACATGGGTGTAGCGCTGCGTCGTCGAGAGCGAGCTGTGTCCGAGCAGCTCCTGGATCGCCCGCAGGTCGGCGCCACCCTCGAGGAGGTGGGTGGCGAAGGTGTGCCGCAGCGTATGCGGATGGACACCGCGCGCCGTCGCCGTGGCATCGACGTAGCGGTCGAGGATCCGGCGCACCGAACGGTCGGTGAGGCGCTCGCCGCGCAGATTCAAGAAGAGCGGTTCTTCGGCCGAAGAGTCGCCGCGCGCCGCCACGAGCCGTTCGCGCAGCGTCGACCAGCCGTCGCGCCAGGCGCGCAGCGCCGCCTGGGCGGGGCGCCCGAACGGCACCATGCGCTCCTTGCCACCCTTGCCGAGGGTGCGCAGCACGCGCTCCTTGAGCTCGAGGTCGCGCCAGTCGAGCCCGACGAGCTCGGCGACCCGCAAGCCGGTGGCGTAGAGAAGCTCGAGGATCGCGCGGTCGCGCTGTGCCATCGGCTCGTCGCCCGCCGGCGCGGTGAGGAGTGCCTCGATCTCGCCCGGCCGGAGGTGGCGGGGGAGGAGCTGTGGCGCCTTCGGGGTGCGCACGCCCTGCGCCGGGTTGGCGGTGGCCTCGCCCACCCGGCAGGCCCAGCGGAAGAACGATCTCAGGGCGGAAAGGGCCCGCCCCTGGCTGCGGCGGCCGTGGCCCCTGGCGAGTGCGGCGAGATGGGACCGCACGGCGACGACGTCGATGGCGGCGAGATCGATCGCCTCGATCGGCTGGCTCCAGTAGTCGACGGCGAGGAACTCGGCGAAACGCAGGAGATCCCCCTCATAGGCCCGCACGGTGTGCGGCGAGAGCGCGCGCTCGCCCTCGAGGTGGGCGAGGAAGCGGACGATCAGAGCCCGCACGCAGCCTTCCACTCGCCGAGGGCGGCGAGCGCCCGCTGCGCGTACACCCCACGGCGTTCGTCCTTCCTCGGCAGCGGCTCGAGCGGGGCGAACAGGCCGTAGTGGATGTTGGCGGGCTGGAAGTGCTTCGGGTCGGACTCGGTCAGGTGGCGCGCCAGGGCGCCGAGGGCGGTCGTGGCCGGAAACGGCGGAGGCGGCTCCGCCGCGCCGTCGCCGCGTCGCTCGAGGACCAGATAGAGCGCCACGGCGAGGCCGGTCGCCGCCGATTCGAGGTAGCCCTCGACGCCGGTGATCTGCCCGGCGAGGCGCAGGCGCGGCGAGTTCCTGACCCGGTAGTCGGTCGTGAGATGGCTGGGTGAGTTGATGAAGGTGTTGCGGTGGATCTGGCCGAGGCGCACGAACTCGGCGTTCTCCAGCCCGGGCAGCATGCGGAAGACGCGCTGCTGGTCCGGCCATTTCATCCGCGACTGGAAGCCAACCAGGTTGAAGTGGCTCCGGGTGAGGTTCTCCTGGCGCAGCTGCATGACCGCCCACGGCCGCCGTCCGTCCAGGCCTTGGAGGCCGACCGGCTTCATCGGTCCGAAACGAAGGGTCGCTTCTCCCCGCCGCGCGAGCTCCTCGATCGGCAGGCAGCCCTCGAAGAAGAGCGCCTTCTCGAAATCGTGCAGCGGCAGCACCTCGGCGTCGAGGATCGCCTGGTGGAAGGCGGCATACTGCGCTTTGTCGAGCCCCGAATTGAGGTAGTCGGCGCCGGCGCCCTTGCCATAGCGCGACATCCAGAAGAGCTTGCTCATGTCGAGCGACTCGCCGTCGACGATCGGCGCGATGGCGTCGTAGAAGTAGAGGTAGTCGCTCCCCAGGAGCTCGCCCAGCTGCGCGGCGAGCGCCGGTGAGGTGAGCGGTCCGGTGGCGAGCACGGTGTCGTGCGCCGCGGTCAGCGCGCCCAGGTCGGTCACCTCCTCGCGCCGGATCTCGAGGCCCGGGAGTCCTTCGAGCCTGGCCGACACGGCCGCAGCGAAACGGTCGCGATCGACCGCGAGGGCGCTCCCGGCCGGCACCGCGCACTCACGCGCGGTGCCGATCACCAGCGAGCCGAAGAGCTCCATCTCGCGCTTCAGGAGTCCGGCGGCGTGTTCCGGGTCGTCGCTGCGCAGCGAGTTCGAGCACACCAGCTCGGCGAAGTCGCCGCTCTTGTGCGCCGGAGTCGGCCGCACCGGCCGCATCTCGTGCAGGACCACCGGCACGCCGCGCGCAGCGAGCTGAAAGGCGCACTCGCTGCCGGCGAGTCCTCCGCCGACGATATGGACGGGGCCGGGTGGGGTCGACATGAGCGCATTGTAGCTGCCGGCAGCCGATGAAACCCCGGGAGCGCTCTGCGAGAACTGGACCCTAGGTGGTGGGT
>Ga0073904_10003534_pt1 | contig 11754 bp, 11 predicted proteins | sample KloWWTrecipitate_FD_66668 | JGI IMG/M metagenome (GOLD analysis project Ga0073904, IMG submission 66668) | Active sludge microbial communities from Klosterneuburg, Austria, studying microevolution and ecology of nitrifiers - Klosterneuburg... | ecosystem: Engineered > WWTP > Aerobic digester >... | reverse complement strand
TGCCGCCGGGCCTGGGGGGGTTGCCGCCGGGCCTGGGGGGGCTGCCGGGACAGCCGGGCGGACCATTCATCCCGCCGATCGAACTGCCGATCGAGCTACCGATTGAGTTGCTTATCCCGCCCACACTGCCGGGCAAATCGTTCCCTCCGCAGGGCCAGCCGCTCGAAACGTTCGACGCGCCGGAACAGCTCGCCAATGGCACCGTGCCGGAGCCTGGCACCCTGCCCCTGCTGGCGATCGGGATTGGCGCCGCCCTGTACATTGCGCGGCGCGGCAAGAACAGGAAATAGAGATTCGGCGCCGCTCATGATGCAAAGACCCGCCCGCGTGGCGGGTTTTTGTTGTCGCCCTGGATGGCGACCCGCATCACGCCCGGTTCAATTGAGCACGCGGTAACCGCGCCCGCGCAGGCAGTTGCTCACTACATTGACCCTCTCGCGTTCGGAGATCCGCGCGGATTCCGCGCCGCCGGTCACCGCCCCGATGCCCGCGCCACGGCCCGCGCTACCGGTGATGGCGCCAATGGCCGCACCCACCGCCGCACCGCCGGCGGCACCCCTGCCGACCGCCTGTCCGGTGGAAACCTGGGTTGCAAAGGCCTCGCACTCGGCCTTGTCGCGCTCGAACTGCGCGAGATCCACGCCCTTGGTATCGATGATGGGTCCCGAGGTGCCGGAGCAGGCTCCGAGAAAGGTGACGACGGCGCAAACAACCAACGGACGCATGGCATTCATTCCAGGTGGCGGGGCGGGGCGATTATCCGGCAAGCCATGCGAGGCGGGAAGGGGCAACAGGGCGCCGTCGATTGCGTGACCATTTGTACAGGCCGCGGTATTTCAGCGTGGTTTAAGGAATAAACAGTAGCGTGGATCCGTTCTGTCAGGGGCAAGACGCGAAATCCGTTCGCCGTCCTGCCGATTTCCTACCCGCAGAGGATCCTTGCATGAGTTTACTGTCCCGCCTTCCGCTCGCCATCGCGATGCTGGCCCTGGGCGCCCACGGAGCCTCGGCCAGCACGGCCTACGGCGACCTGAACAATTTCGACGCGGTCAACGACACCGGGCAGGAATGCCACGGCTTCGAGATCGAGATCCACGACATCCGCAGCACCGATATCACCTACACCTACGACTGGAACCATTACGGCGCACCGAAGATCCGCGAGGACCTGAGCGACCCCGCGCACCCGAAGGTCTTCGTGCGCTACGAGAGCACGAAGAATCCCGACGGCACGTGGGCCGCCTACACGGCGACGCCGGCTGGCCCGCTCGCACCCACCGACGGCCACAGCTGCACCAATCCGAGCGTCAACGACGGCTGCGAGCACTTCGGCGTGGGCTATTACGGCACGCCCACGGCGCTGCGTTACAACTGGCTCATCGACGACGGCGCGGGCAACCTGGTGCTCGGGCCGCCGGTCGCCGTGGCAACGCCCACGTGGACCTACAACCCGCCGGTCGTGGTCGATGGCAACATCGAGCAACCGGCCGAGGTCGTGGCCGCGATCCCGGCGCCCGAGATCGAGGTGCCGCCGAACAAGGAGTTCGGCGAGCCCGTCTGGATGAAGGTCATCAAGACCACCACGCACAACCCCGATCCGGTCGCGCTCGAGGATCTGATCTCGGACGACCTGGACGGCGACGGCCAGGCCGAATGGCAGAACCGGGAGCCCGACGAGGTCGAGAGCGAATGGACCCTGGTGCAGAACCGCGCCGATGGCGGCGACGTCGTCGAGGCGCTCGCCCCCGACGAGATGGGCGACGGCAGCGAGGTCGTCACGCGCCGCTATGAGTTCTATCGCTACGTCGATGACAACCCCATCGGGGTCGGCTCGATCGACGGCGAAAGTGGTGAGGCGATGTGCGACAAGGTGGCCGCGGACGGCATCCACGGCGTGGGCACGCGCAACGTCACCAACGCCGGCGGCGGCTCCTACGAGTTCGATTGCAGCCAGCTCGCGGTGGTCGGCGACTACATAGGCGCCCAGATGGCCGCCTTCGCGGCCGAGGCCCCGCTCGGGCTCATCGACCACCTGCAGGACGCCGAGCCGGCCGCGCCGTACACGCCGCGTACCGTCGTGATCGGCGGCAACTCGCCCTACGCGATCAGCCTCGGCAACGGCGCGCTGCCGCCCGGCATGGTGCTCGGCGCTTACCAGGATCCCGAAACCGGCGCCGAGATCCCGGGCGTGCTGTCGGGCACTCCGACCGCCGAGGGCCGCTATGCCTTCACGGTGGCGGTGACCGATGCCGACGGTACGAGCATGAGCCAGGCCTACACGCTGCAGGTGGGCGCAGGCGCGCCGGCACCGCTGCAATACAGCCTCGGCGTGGGTCGCAGCGGCACGGGTTCGGGCAGCGTCAGCGGCAGCGGCATCGATTGCGGCGCCACCTGCTCGATCACGCTCGAGGCCGGCAGCAGCGCGACGCTGAACGCCACTCCCGCCGCGGACAGCCTGTTCGCCGGCTGGAGCGGCGCCGGTTGCGCCGGCACCGGCGCCTGCTCGGTCACGCTGACAAATGCCGACGCCTACGTCACCGCGCTCTTCGACAAGAAGCAGTTCACGCTCAGCGCGGCCAAGTCCGGCAGCGGCACCGGCAGGGTGAGCGGCAACGGCATCGACTGCGGCAGCGCCTGCACCGCGACGCTCGATATCGGCACGGCGGTCAACCTCACGGCCACGCCCGATGCGGGCATGGTGTTCAGCGGCTGGAGCGGCGCCTGCACCGGCACCGCTGCCTGCAGCTTCTCGCTGGCGGCAAACGCGACCGCGACGGCAACCTTCGCGCCGGCACCGGCACCGTCGAAGTACACGCTGAGCGTGGTGAAGAGCGGCTCGGGCAGCGTCAGCAGCAAGCCGAGCGGCATCAGCTGCGGCACCCTGTGCTCCGCGAGCTTCAGCACGGGCAGCACGGTGACCCTGACCGCCAAGCCGTCCAGCAGGAAGGTGGTTTTCGCCGGCTGGTCCGGCGCGTGCAGCGGCACCTCGCTCTCCTGCAAGGTGACGATGAGCAAGACCCAGAGCGTCACCGCCACCTTCAAATGACGCACCTCCCCGCGCACCCGGAGCTGCAGGCCGGGCGCGCGGGGCCTTACCGGCACTCCCTGCGCCGTGATGCGACGTGTGATCAACTTCACGGATGGCACGCAATCGTGCCCCTACCCTTGGAATAAACCACGCGCCACAGCCGTCATGTCCATGAAAGCCGCTCCCGAGCAAACCAGGTCGGGCCGGTTTTGCAACGCTGCCCCCGGGAATCGCCACCCCGGTCAATCCGGAAACAAGAGGAAACCGAGCATGAAATACTTCAAGCGTGCACTTCTCGCCGCCGCCATCGCGGCGCCGGCGGCACTCCATGCCGCGCCGCAGGTCACCATCGACGCCCCCGCGGCGAATTCCATCCAGAGCGGGATAACGCAGATCTACGGCTGGGCCTCGGACGTCGAGCCGGTCGTGAAGGTCGAGCTGTATATCGACGGCCAGGAGAGCCATACCATGCGGATCGGCATGGGCGGCGAGCGTGCCGACGTTGCGGCGGCGTTCCCGGGCGACGCCGAACCGCTGCACTCGGGGTTCGCGACGGCCTTCAACACCAAGCTGCTGAGCAACGGTCCGCACACGATCACCATCGAGGCCACGAACCAGCTCGGTGAAAAGACCGAGCTCACGCGCACGATCATCGTGTCCAACGCGCCCGGAGCCGAGAGCCAGAGCGAAGTCGTCGACCTGTCCGGCGCCACCGCGCGGATTTCCGGCGACCACATCTTCCTCGATGGCGTGCTGATCAACGGCACGGTCTACAACAACTTCGAGCTGCGCTTCGACGACGTGATCAACGGCTTCCGCGTCATCGGCTTCCGTGACGACGAGGACGGCGACGGTTTCTCCGACGACGACAGCGACAAGGACGGTTTCCGCGACGACGACAGCGACAAGGACGGATTCAGCGACGACGACGACGACAAGGACGGCCTCGACGACGACCTGGACGATGACGACTCCGTGGACGATTGCGACGACGACGTGGACCCCCTGTGCGACGACGATTCGGATGACGATTCGGATGACGATTCGAACGACGACTCCGACGACGACTCGGACGACGATTCCGACGACGACTCCGACGATGACTCGGACGACGATTCCGACGACGACTCCGACGATGATTCGGACGACGACTCGGACGACGACTGATCGACCCTCGCAGCAACCGGCCGTCGCCTCGCCCCGAGGCAGCGGCCGGTTGCTGCGCCCATCGGCCCGACGCATATCCAACCCTTACGGCGGCGCAGGAATACGGCGCGCCCCGGACTGAACCACAGGACATCATGGAACCAGGGCTCTCCAGGGCACTGGCCCGGAAGCCGGCACGCTGGCACACTGGCGACCATGAAGAACCTGCTGATACTGCACCTGGAAAGCATCACCCGGCACAATCTCGCGATATTCGGCTCCGCGTTTGCGAACATCCGGCGGCTGATGCAGGACGCCGTGGTGTTCGAGAATTTCTTTTCCTCCGCGACATCGACGCTGATGGCGATCACGTATCTCCTGCACGGCAACGATCTCGAGTTCGACACCAGCGCCGAATTCGAGGGCATCCAGCCGGCCAGGAATACCCGGAACCTGTTTTCCATCCTGCAGGAGCGCGGCTACGACACGCGCTTCATCTGCCTCAACGGTTTCCACGCCAACGACGAGACGCGCCTCGCCTCCTGGCCCGCCGATTTGCCACCGGTATGGGCCACGAACGATTTTCCGACCCTGTTCCGGCGTTTCGACGAACTGACCGACGCCGCACCATTCGCGATCTATGCCTGGGAGCTGGTATCGCACATCGAGCACAGCCTGGCACTGGCGCCGTTCTCCGCCAGCCTCACGGACCAGGTCCGCCGGGCCTGCGGCGTGGCCGACCATGCCGTGGGCGAGATGATGGGGATACTCGCGCGCAAGGGGCTTCTCGACAACACCACGGTCGTCATGTTCGGCGACCACGGCGACGACTTCTGGACCCACGGCTTCAAGGGCGGCATGATCCACGGGACGGAACCGTATACCCAGATCACGTGGACGCCGTGCGCGATCCGCGATCCCTCGCTCACACCGTCCAGCCGCGCGAACCTCGCCAGCACCATCGACATCGCCCCGACCTGTCTTGCGCTGCTGGGCATCGGGGAGCCTGGCGGGTTCGGCTATGGCGGGCTGAACCTGCTGACGCAGCAGCAGGACATCGTGTTCTCGCAGAACTTCACCGCCAATCAGCCCGACAACCGCAAGACCGGCGTGACCAAGGCTTTTGCGGCCACGGACGACACCTACGTCCTGCTCGCAAGCTCGCGCGGCCTCGAGATGTACGCCTGGCGCCTGGATCCGGGGAACCATTGCAACCTGCTGCAGTTCTTCGACCTCGGCCACGACGGGGAACTCGCGCTGCGCGAACGGCCCGACGCCGCCGCTCATTTCAAGGCGGCGATGACGAACAATCCCCGCGCCGTTGCCAGCATCGCGGAGCGCTTTCGCGCGCTGCGCGCAGCCCTTTCAGCCCGCATCGCGGCCAAGCGCGCCCATATCGAGGCGAGCGGCGTCGAAGCGCAATTCGCGCTCGACCCGCAATGCCTCGGAATCGTCGCCGGCGAATCCGACGGCACGGCGCCAATCCGGCCCGCCGCAACGACTGCACCGCAGACCACGTTCAGCTACTCGATCCAGTTGCCCTGACATGACCCGTTGCACGACCGCCGCGAATAGCGCATGCGTTACCTGATCCTCGCGGCCGGCGTGGGCAAGCGCATGGGCAGCGCACTGGCGGGCCTGCCCAAATGCATGATCGACATCGACGGCGAGCCGTTGATCGCGCGGCTGCTGCGCCAGATCCGGCAGTTCGATGCCGCGCCCGAGATCCACGTGCTGCTGGGCTATCGCAGCGAGACCATCGCGCCGCTGCTCGAGGGCTGCCGGATCATCATCAACCCGTTTTTCGACATCACCGGGATCAACGCCTCGCTGTGGTTCGCGCGCGAGTCCTTCAACCGGGCGCTGCTGTTCATGCACGGCGACCTCGTGCTGTCCGACAAACTGGCGCAAGCCCTCTTCACCGCGCCCGAAGCCTCGCTGGTCACCTACGACAGCAACGTCATGGACCCGCGCGAGATCAACATCAGGGCCGAAGGCGGCCGGGTGACGCGCTTTGGTGTCAATTTCACCGGCTACAGCGGCGCCTACGCGGGAGCCATAAAGCTCTCGGCGCAAGCGGCCCGGCTGTTCGCCGACACCCTGGACCAGCGGATCCGGCGCGGCTTCAACGAACCGCGCACCTACTATTTCTTCGTGATGCGACGGTTGATCGCGCATCCCGACGTGATGCTCGCGCCCTTCGATTTCGCCCCGTTCCGCTGGCAGGAAATCGATTACGCCAGGGACATCGCCGCCGCCAGGCTGTGCGTCAGCGCCGGGGGCTCCCGCGATGCCTGACGGTTCGTTCGCGGACAGCACGCTCGGCCCGCGCGCCGGCAACACGGACTGCGTGGTGCTCGACGCCGCAACCCCGCCTGTCGATCCGCGCGCATTCGCAGCCGCGATCCGGCTGGTGCTGGCGGGACAGTCGGGCGAACTGGCGCGCGACCGCAACGGCATCTGCTACAGGGTCGACCTTGTCCGGTGCGATGGCAGCTCGCGCTCGGCGATCCTGAAGATTCCCCGCCCCGGGCCGCAGCGCACCAATCCTGAAACCACGTTCGCCTGGGAAGCCCGGATCCTTGCATCGCTGCCCGCCGCCGGCATTCCCGGGGCGCCCGCGCTGCTGGGCCGCGTGGCCCATGGCGACACGCATTTCCTGTTCCTGGAAGACGTTCCGGGCAACCATCCGGATCCCCGCGTCCATCCGCTCGACACCCGCCATGTGGGCGCGCTGCTCGAGCACTTCCACGCGATGGATACCCGCGGCCTGATGCACTACGACCTCAAGCCCGCCAACATCCTGATCGATGGCGCACAGGTCGGCTTCATCGACTACGAGTTCGCGCGCTTTCGCAGCCACCTCAACGCCTACGCGCCGGACAGCGACGCCTTCTGCGCGGACTTCAACGTATCGATCAACGGCTTCTTCCCCGCGCGCTCGAACGTCGCGAATTTCGAGTTCCGCGCGCTCGATTGCTACCTGCGTGATGCCGCCGCGGAACCCGCGACGGCCGACGCCCTGCTCAACGACTGGTTGCGCGGCAAGTCGGGCTATCACCGGAGGATGGCGGCGTTCCTGGCCCAGCTGCGCGACTCGTCCGCCGAGCTCATGGCGATCACCAGCGGCATCCCGGCCGCAGCGGCTCGCGCACGACTGGGCGCGGCCGCGCAGTTCGAGGTACTGCTGGCGAACCTGTTCGCGCAACCCGGCGCGGCGGTGTCGCGGTTGGAGCGGCAACTGATGGCATACCGTTGCGCGGTCTTCGAGCGGCATGCGCCCGAAGCTGCCCGGTTGCGCGCAACCATTCAGGCCGGGATCGGCGCCGCCAGGGCGCGGGGCGCAACGCTTCCCGACGCTTACTGCCGGGCGATCGCCAGGGTGCTCGAGCTAGTGGGACGCAGCGTCGAGGACGCCCCCGGCTGAGGCGTTGCGCGAGGCAACCCGGGCCATGCGCGCCTGGCGACGGCGCCGCAGCAGGAAGCACAGGATCTGCACCGTACGCGAAGGGATCTCCCGGGGGTGTCGCAGCGGGTGCGGGTGACGAGCCGCCATGAACCGTACGGTCTTCCATACCGGGCACGGCGAGCCGCCCAGCGCCAGCCAACGCACGTAGTCCGCGTTCCACTGCGGATCGGCAAAATCCATCCACGGCTTGTGATGACCAACCGCGTGCACGACGCGCGCCCGGGCTGCGCCGGGGCGATGCCGGAACACGTTGTATTCGGGCAACAGTTCCGCCGGCTCCACACGCTGGTGCTGCAACCACAGGTTCAGGATGCCCTGATCGCCCATGATCACCCGGTCCGCATGGCGCACGGTGGCGTCGAGCAGCCAGTCCCTGGCGCTCTCCCGGCCCGGCAAAGCGTCGGACAGCGCGAACACACCCGCGTTGAAGAACGGGCGGTCCATGTCGAAGCCTTCGATGTCCCGGCTGAAGTTGAAGCGCAGCGGCTTGTCCTCGCGCGCAAAGGCCGCGCCGGAGGCGCCGCGCTCGAGCAGCTCCGCGGTATCGCCGCGGATCAGGATGTCGGTGTCGAGCCAGATCACGCGCGAATAGCGGTTCAGAAGCTCGAAGCACTCGTACTTGGCGTAGACGATCTCGGAGAACGCCCGCAGCGCATGGGCGGGAATGTTCCTGCGAATGCTCTCCGCGCAACGGTACGCGACGAAATGACAGTCGCGCAGCCGTGCCAGCAGCGCGAGATCCCCCGCGGGAACTCCGTTGTGGAAGATGACGACGTCGTAGCCATCGGCCGGCGGGAAGCGCTCGAGGCCCAGCAGCACGTTCGCCGCGGCAAACGCCATGTCGGCCGTGATGCCGAGCACCACGGCCACCGGCCGCTTCGTCACGTCACCGCCCATGGATTCGAATGCATCATTGCCGCGGGCAGCCAAAGCTGTCCCGCAACCCCGAGGGGCGGCGGGATGTCACGCGCGGCCCGGCTTATGGTGCCGTCGCGGACGCTTTCGCCCTGGCGCGGGCTCCGGGCTTCGGACCACGCCTGGCCGGGGCCTTCTTCGCGGGACCTTGTTTCGCCGTCGCCGCCTTCACCGTTCGCTTGACGGCGCCAACCGCTGCCGCGCGCTTCTTCGCCGCCGCCTTGGGGGCGCGCTTGGCTGCAGCCTTTGCCTGCCGCTTCGCGCTGGCGCCGGCCTTCTCGACACGCTTGACCGCGGCCGCCACACGCTTCCTGACCGAGGTAGCGGTCTTGCCCTTGCTCGCCTCGCGGGCTTGCGCAAGCATCTCGGTGGCGTACTTGGCGACCTGCTCGTTGATCTCGCGGATGAGGTCGTAAATGGCGCCTATCGACTCGTCCTGGATCCGCTTGATCTTCTTCGCCGGGCCGCTCAGCGCGTCGAGTTTCAGCAACAGCTTGAGCGGCTTGTCGGCGATAGCCTTGTGGATCTCTTCGGCGGAGGTCGCTCCTTTGTCGATCGCATCCTGGATCAGGTGGATCAGCGATTTCTTCTTGGCCATGGGACAGTCTCCTCGTTGAAAGTTCTTCACCCTAATCCGCCAACGCTCCGGCGCGCAACCGTGCCAGATCAATAATTCACCACTGCGCGCCGGGCGAATGCACAATGCCAGCATCGGTGTTGCCGCGACGTGAACGGGCCGCGGGAGCGGGGCGCATCATTCGGACTGCGTCATCGGCTCGCCCGGCTGCGACGGCGCAATGACATCAACCGGCGGCGTGGCGACGCCCGGCGCGGACGTGGTGACGCCCGGCGCGGGCCTGGCGACGCGCTTGCGTGCAACCGCGGGACGCTTCGAGACGGACGACGCCGCGGGCGCGGCGACTGACGCCTTGCGCTTTGCCGGAGCGCTCGCCGTGACGGACGCCTTCGCGACTCGCTGCTTCGCGGGCGCAGCCTTGGCAACACGCTGTTTCGCGGGCGCCGCCTTGGTTGATGCAGCCTTCGCCGGTGCAGCCTTCACCGCGCGCTTTTTCGGCGCGGCCCTGGCGGCACGCTTCGCGGGCGCCGCCTTGGCCGCGCGCTTTTTCCCGGCCGGCTTCGCCTCGGGCACCAAGCCGGCCTTGCGCGCCTGCGCCAGCTTGTCAGCCGCGAACGCGCGCACCTGCTCGTTGATGTCGCGGATCGCCTCGCCGACGGTGCCGATCGATTCGTTCTGCACCTTGCGCAATCGCTTCGTCGGATCGAGCTTCCCGAGCTTCTTCAGCGGCATGTCGGAGACCGACTTCACCACCTCCTCGACGGTGCTCGCGCCCCTGGCGATCGCATCGCGAACCACGTCGATCACCGCCTTCCTCTTGCCTTTCATGATTCACCCTCCGGTTCGATCAGCGCTGTGCGAAACATGCGAAAAGACTATTCCCGATCGTTCGCGATGCGCAACCGGCGCAGATCAACATTTCGGCACGGATGCGTTACCCCGCGTCCGCCTGTTAGCCTTGTCGCGCGCGAACGCCAGACGAGGAACCCGAGCATGAAGACCATCACCGACATCGCCAGCGCCTCGCAGGTACTGGCGTTCTGGTTCGAGGAGCTCACGCCCGCGCAGTGGTGGCGCAAGGATGAAGCGCTCGACGCACGCATCGCGCAGCGCTTCGGCGCCACGCTCGCGGCAGCCAGGGCCGCGGAGCTCGCCGGCTGGCGCGACTCGGCAGGCGGGCGGCTCGCCGAGGTGATCGTGCTCGACCAGTTCTCGCGCAACGTGTTCCGCGACCGCGCCGAGAGTTTCGCCGCCGACGGCATGGCGCTCGCGCTGGCGCAGGAAGCGGTGCGCGGCGGCTTCGACGCGCAGCTGGCGCCAAACGAGCGCGCCTTCGTCTACATGCCGTACATGCACAGCGAGTCGGGGCAGATCCACCAGGACGCGTTGCGGCTGTTCGATCAGCCGGGGCTCGAGAACAGCCTCGATTTCGAGCGCCGCCACCACGCGATCATCGCGCGCTTCGGGCGCTACCCGCATCGCAACGCGATCCTGGGCCGCGAATCGACCGCCGAAGAGCTCGCGTTCCTGCAGCAGCCCGGATCGTCGTTCTGAAATGAACCACCTTCACCTCGGCTGCACCCCGTGGCAGTTCCCGCTCGCAGGCGGCGCCGACGCGCTGGCGCGTCAGGCGGTGCTCGCCGAGGAGCTCGGCTACGAATCGTTCTGGCTGCCCGAACACCACTTCGGCGCCGACGCCATTCCCGAACCGCTCATGCTGCTGGCCGCCGTCGCCGCGTCCACGCGGCGCATTCGCCTTGCCACCACCAGCTACCTGCTGCCGCTGCGCCAACCACTGCAGGCCGCCGCGCAGGTGGCGGTGCTGGACCAGCTCTCGGGCGGGCGCGTGATCCTCGGCGTGGGCCGCGGCTTCGTGCCCGAGCTGTTCGAGGCCTTCCAGGTGAAGCGCAGCGAAAAGCGCGAGCTGTTCGCGGAATGCCTGGCCGGCATGCGCGCGGCGTGGGCGGGCGAGCCCGTCGGCAGCTCGGGCGCGCGCCTCATGCCCGCGCCGGTACAGCAGCCGCACCCGCCGGTGTGGGTCGCGGCGCTGGGCCCGAAGGCGCTGGCGCAGGCCGGCTCGCTGGGGTTGCCGTATCTCGCCTCGCCGATGGAGCCGCTCGCGACGCTCGAGGACAATTACGCGCAACATCGCGCCGCCTGTACCGGCGCCGGCTATCCGCTGCCCGATGCCGTGCCGGTGATGCGCACGATATTCGTCAGCGATGACACCGCGCGCATCGCCAGGGTGCGCGAGCTGCTGGAGCGCCGGATGACGGCGATGCAGCAGCAGTCCAGCGCGCTGGTGCGCTCGCTGCCGCGCGGGCTGGACGACTGGGCCATCGTCGGTTCGCCGCCCCAGGTGCGCGATACCATCGCGCGCTACCGCGAGCGCCTCGGCATGACGCACCTGGTCGCGACACGGCTGCTGCTGGCGGATATCGAGGGCGCGGAGTGCGAGGATTCGCTGAGAGCGCTGACGGAGCTCGCGAGCGCGTTCTAGCGGTACATGCGGTCGCGGGCATGGCCCGCTCCTACGCCACGAACCACCGCGCTGCCGTTACGGCACCTCCCCCCGTAGGAGCGGGCCATGCCCGCGACCGATACGCGGCGTCAAGGCAC
>Ga0073904_10003531_pt1 | contig 11758 bp, 15 predicted proteins | sample KloWWTrecipitate_FD_66668 | JGI IMG/M metagenome (GOLD analysis project Ga0073904, IMG submission 66668) | Active sludge microbial communities from Klosterneuburg, Austria, studying microevolution and ecology of nitrifiers - Klosterneuburg... | ecosystem: Engineered > WWTP > Aerobic digester >... | reverse complement strand
CTCGATCTCATATTCCGCGCCCCGCATGATGATGCCGGCGCAATTCACCAGCACATCCAAGCTGCGGAGGCTGGAAAAGAGATCAGCAACCTGGGCATCACTGGTGACATCCAGTTGCACTGCCTGGAGATGGGCGCGCGCCGGAATCGCCTTGATTTCATCAGGCGTCAAACCTGTCACCGTCACGGCATAGCCCGCCTCGCGCATGGCGCTGGCAATTCCCCAGCCGATGCCGCGGGCACCGCCTGTAATGAGTGCTTGTCGCAAGATGAACTCCCAACCGCCAGTATCCAAAGCCAGTGTAATCGGTTTAAATGCCATAACCAACACAAACCGGGAGCATCAGCCTTGGCAAATGCGATCAAGAAAATTCTGCTCATCGGCGAAACCTGGATGAGTTCTGCCACCCACTACAAGGGTTTTGACCAGTTCGGCAGCGTCACCTTCCATTCCGGCGCTGACCCACTGGTCAAGGCGCTGGCCGACACGGCTTTCGAACTGACCCACATGCCCGCTCATGCGGCCATTGAAAAACTCCCCTTCGATCTTGCTGGCCTGCAAGCCTGGGACGTGATCCTGCTATCGGACATCGGGGCGAATTCAATACTGCTTCATCCCGATGTCTGGCTGCGCGGAAAAACCGTACCGAACCGTCTCAAGCTGTTGCGGGATTGGACCGCTGCCGGCGGCGGACTGGCGATGATCGGCGGCTATTTCAGTTTTCAGGGCATTGATGGCCGGGCCCGCTGGCACCGGACGCCGGTTGAAGAGGTCCTGCCGGTGGAATGCCTGCCCCATGACGACAGGCTTGAAATTCCGGAAGGGTTCAGCGCCGTTGTCCATGGGTCGGCCTCCCACGCAATCCTCAAGGGCATCACCGGGGAATGGCCGATGCTGCTAGGTGCTAATGAAGTCAGGCTTAAGAAGATTGAGGGCGTCGAAGTGCTGGCAAGCCTTCCGGCGGAACAGGGCGGGCACCCGCTGCTGGTCACTGGGAAATTCGGCAAGGGCCGCACACTGGCCTGGACTTCGGACATCAGCCCGCACTGGCTCCCCGCTTCTTTCTATGAATGGCCGGGTTACACCACGCTTTGGCGCAACATCGTGGGCTGGTTGGCAAACAGCTGAGTGCACCCAAGAAAAACTTTCAGTCGTCGTCGATGATATCCCTGGGCGTGACAAAGCGCTGGAGCGTACCTGCGCCAGCGGACAGGGATTCCCAATTGGCGAGATCAAAGCTGATAACGGCGAGGGCCGCCGTAGGGTATTTCTCGTCCAGCCGTTGCCGGAGTTTGCCGTTGCCGGCTCCGATAAGGCCTTGCGCCAATCCGGCAATCGACGGGTTGTGGCCAACAAGCAGAACCGAATTCGCAGCTCCGGCCTTATGACGCAGGCATTCCATGAGCGCCTTGCCGCCACTAAAATCGCAAATTTCTGGCGCGACGAGAACTTCAGGGGTGCCCGGCAGTTCCGCTGCAACCAAGTCCCAGGTTTCCTTTGTCCGCCGCGCCGGTGAACAGAGCACACGTTGAGGCACGAGGCTATTGGCTGCCAAGTAGCTGCCCATCGCCGCGGCGGCGCGTTTGCCGCGCTCGTTGAGTGGCCGGTCAAGGTCAGCCTGTCCAGTTTCAGCCCAGCTCGACTTGGCATGGCGCAGAAGCATCAGGTTCAGCATCGTTTTCAAGCTCCCGGCATGCGGCCACGGTTGAGGCGCTGGGCGAGAAGCACCAGGACGAAACTTACAGCCATGACGATGCTGGCCATGGCATTGATCTCCGGGGTCACGCCGAAGCGGATCATGGAATAGATCTGCATGGGAAGGGTCGTTGAAGCCTGGCCGGCGCCGGCGGTGAAGTAGGCGATGATGAATTCATCGATCGACAGCGTGAAAGCCAGGAGTGCTGCGGCAATGACCGAGGGCAGGATGAGCGGCAGGGTGATTTTCCGGAAGGTGACGAGATGGCCGGCGCCGAGATCGCGCGACACTTCGGTGAGTGACCAGTCGAAGCCCTTCAGCCTGGCGCGGACCACGGCGCAGACGAAGGCGATGTTGAACACCACATGGGCCAGGATGATGGAATGCAGGCCGAGGGTGAACTTGATGAGCGTGAAGAAGGAGAGAAGCGCAATGGCAAGCACGATGTCCGGCACGATCATGGGTGCAAACAGCAGGGCGTCGCGGGCCGGCGATGGATTTGCCCGCTCCACGCCGAGGGCCAGCAGGGTTCCGAGCACGGTTGCGATAAGGGTTGAGATTGTGGCGACGATTACCGAATTCCAGGCGGAGGCGAGGATCTTGGGATTGGCCGCCAGCCTGCCATACCACTCGACCGAGAATCCGGACCAGGCGGTGGGCAGGCCCGCCTTGTTGAAGGACAGCACGATGAGCACCGCAATCGGAATGTAAAGAAAGGCGAAGGTGGCGCCGAGATGGAGGTTGAGAAATCTAGGCATGGTCGCCCCGGGCCCGGCCGGTTGCCACGGCCTGCATGAAGAGGGCGATCATCATCAGGGCGATCAGCAAGCCGGAAAGCGTTGCGCCGAAAGGCCAGTCACGCGCCGTGAGGAACTGGTCATAGATCAGGTTGCCGATCATCTGCAGCTTGCCGCCGCCCAGCAGGTCGGGCGTCACGAAATTTCCAATGGACAGCACGAAGACGAAGACCGCGCCTGCCGCCACGCCCGCCGCGGTGAGCGGCAGTGTGATCCTGACAAATGTCGTGACGGCAGAAGCACCGAGATCGCGCGAGGCTTCGGCATAGGAGGGATCCAGGCGCTGCAGGGCCGAATAGATGGCGAGGATGACGAAGGGGGTGTAGTTGTAGACAAGGCCGAGAATGACGGCGAATTCATTGTAGAGCAGGGGCAGGGGCTGTGAAATCACACCCAGATAAATAAGCACGTTGTTGATCACGCCCACCGGGTTGAGCAGAACGATCCAGGCATAGGTGCGGATCAGGTAGTTGGTCCAGAAGGGCAGGATGGCAAGGAACAGCAGCGAGGTTTGCCAGCGCTCGGGGGCCTTCATGATGGCATAGGCCGCCGGATAGCCGATGAGGAGCGCAATCATAGTCGCAATCAGCGCGATGCGGGCACTGTCGAGGAAGATCGAGAAATAGAGATGGTCGAAAGCGCGGGCAAAATTTTCGAGCGTGGCGGCGGACCAGTCAATGCCGCCATAGGTGCCGCGCTCGAAAAAAGCGAGAATGAAAATCAGAAGGCATGGCACGATCATCAGCGCCGTCAGCCAAAGCAGGCCCGGCGCCATGAGCAGCCATGAAATGAGACGTGGCGGCATCAGTTAACCTTCACGCTTCATCGGAATGACGGAAGATAGGAGCAAGCGGCGTCGATTCTAAATTCGTCATTCCCGCGAACGCGGGAATCCATCGTGGACGCAGCAAAGGTGGATCCCCGCTTGCGCGGGGATGACGAAACTGGGGAAGCGTCGGCCACGTCCCGACCCTCCCCAAGACTCACTTCGCCGCCATGATTTCCGAGACGGTTTTCGAAAACGCCTTCATGCCGTCGCCCAGGTCGCGGAGCTGCTCGTATTTGAGCAGGTCAGCCGGCGTGATCGCCATGTTGGGATAGGTGGTCAGCATGCTCTGGTCGATGGCTTCCATGCCGGCCTTGTTGGGCGTCTTGTACATGATGTTCTCTACAACCCATTTGCCGTTGTCGGCCTTGAGCACGAAGTCGATGAACTTCGCCGCGGCATCGGGATTCTTCGAGGCCTTGGTGATCACCATGGTATCGACCCAGAGGTCTGAGCCTTCCTTGGGCACCACGTACTTGATCTTGGCGTTTTCGGCGATGCCGTAGTTGCACCAGCCGTCCCAGGCATGAACCAGGGTCGCCTCGCCGGACACCAGCTTGGAATAGAAGGTGGTGTCGTCATAGGCCAGCAGGTCCTTCTTGGTGGCCACGAGCTGGTCGCGCACCTTGTCGAGGCTGGCCTGGTCATCGGTGTTCACCGACAGGCCGCCGGCCAGGAAGGCCGCCGCCATCAACCAGCGGTCGGTGGCCAGCATGGTGATCTTGCCCTTGAGGTCATCGGTGGGCTTGAGCAGGTCGTTCCAGCTGGTGGGCTCGGCCTTCACCAGGTCGGAGCGGTAGCAGAGGCCGGTGGTGCCCCAGGCATAGGGCACCGAGAAGGTGTTGCCCGGATCATGCTTGAGCTGGCCCGCTTCGGCATAGAGATTGGCCATGTTGGGAATCTTCCCATGGTCAATGGGAGAGAGAAGCTGGAGCTTGTTCAGCGCTTCGGCAAAGGGCGAGGAGACGAACAAGACATCGAAGCCCTCGCCGCCGGAAGCCGTGACCTTGCCCATGATCTCCTCATTGGTGGCATGGACGGCCACTTCCAGGTCAATGCCGGTTTCCGCCTTGAATTTCTCGGCGATGTCCTTGGGCATGTAGCCATCCCAGTTGGAAATCACGAGTTTCTCGGCCTGAGCCATGGAAATGCTGGCCATCAGGGCAAACGTGCCGCCCATTAAGAACGTCGATATATGCTTGAATTTCATGGTGTTTCTCCCCTGCGTGGCGGTTTGTGGTGCACGCTTTCCGGCATTTTGGCGCGAAATCAGGGGCGATGCAATGCCATGAAAATTTTAATGAATTTGATAAGTAGAGTTTTAGGCAACTGTCCTAGGCTTGCCCCGAAGAGGACCTTCAGGGATTTGGACAGGCCATGAAAAGCAACGCGCAACGCAAGGAAAAACGCCGCTCGCCGCGGATCGTTTCGCTCATGCCGGCAGAGATTTTCTATCCCAACCAGAACCAGCACCTGGTGTGCATGGTGCGTGATCTTTCTCAGGACGGGGCGCTTCTCGACGTGCCCATGGCAAAGCAGATGCCTTTCGTCTTCTGGCTGCGCCTTGACGGCGAAACGACGTTGCGCTTCTGCACCGTCGCCTGGCGCTCGGACAATCATCTGGGCGTGGAGTTCACCGAGCAGATCCTCGACCGCCAGCGCACCGAGCGCTGGGGCGAACCAGCCCCGGTCTATTCCAAGCAGCACGCGCTCGACTGAATATACCGTCTTGAAACGCTGAAAGTCCTCCTTATCTTATGTCCCTGTAAGGCATAGAGGAGGACGTTCATGTCACAGGCCGCATCAGGCACGTATGAAAGCAATATCGGCGAGGAAGGGCACACGCGCAAAGGCTGCCGCAAGGGCAGAAAGCGCTGGTCGGCCTATGAAATCATCGCCATGGTCGCAGGCTTCATCATTTTCTGGCCGCTCGGGCTTCTCGCGCTGTTCCTGAAATTGTGGAACGGCGAAATGTGGAAGGGTGCATCGCAGGGTGCCGCGCCGTGGGACGGCTGGAAGATGCCGTCGTCGAGCAAGTGGCGCAACACCGGTTACGGTTTTGCCTCTTCCGGCAATGCCGCCTTCGACGACTACAAGCGCACCCAGCTTGCCCGCCTCGAGGAAGAGCGCCGCAAACTTGATGACGAGCAGAAGGCCTTCAGCGAACATCTGGAACGCCTGCGCAAAGCCAAGGACCAGGACGAGTTCGACCGCTTCATGGCGGAGCGCAAGGCGCCAAGCGCCGAACCACCCACCGCATAAACAAGAGGCCCGGAAATTTTCCGGGCTTTTTTATTTACTGCCTTAGGGCTCCACAATCTTGGTGGGCATCTCCGCCAGCGAGAACTGCGCGTCGTTGCAGCTGACATTTGGATTGGTGGGGGCGAACATGCCTTCCGGGTTGTCCTTGAACAGCCAGGCATGAAGATCATAGTGGTGGAAGCCCTGCGGGATCAAAGGCTCGTGCCCCTCCATGGGCCCCTGGAAGGGTTGGCCGAGGAGCATCGGTCGCTCGGTGGCCGCCGGCAGCGGCACCAGCCATTCCACTGCCACAAGCTTCAGCTTGTCGCCCACCGGCTCATAGATCAGCACATTGGGCTTCAGGGGATCGGGTGGCCCCTGGATGGTGAGGTTGACGAAGTGAATGCCCATGGCGCCCTTGGGGTAATGCATGTGGCCTTCCATCTTCATGCCGTCATAATGCACGCAGCCTACCGTCGACAGGTAAAGGTCGCGCACGGCGACGTAAGGGTCTTCATATTTGGAAAGTGCGGCGCGCATGGCGTCGATCTGGTCTTGCGGCACGTCCTCGGCAAAGGCGGTGCCGGCGCATGTGCAAACGCCGAGCGCTACCGCGGCGGCGAGCCCGAAACGGAACTTGGTCATCCTGGATCCTCCCGACAGTCTGCAACCGGCGTCTTCAAACGGACATCGTATTGCAGGCTTCAGCTTTTCACAGAAAGCGCCTGATTGGCAAGACAGATAAAAGGTCAGGATTGCTGCTGCAATCTAGCGGCGCCAGACGGCACCGGTCCGGGAGTTCACCAGGACAATGACATCGCGGCCGTTGCGCGTGGCCTCGAAGGTGTAGGTGATGCCGCGGCATTCGATGGTCTCGACATTGCGGTAGCCGCTGTTGCGGACGCGAGCCTTGGCGGCGCTGCAGGACATTTTGCCCTGGTAAATGCCGTAGCGCGGATAGCAGCCGTAGCAGCCAAAGGGATCGCCGATTTCGCGCCGGTCGAAATAGTCCTTCCCGCTGGAATCGGCCTGGGCGACGGCGGGAAAACCCATGGCCAAGCCCAGGGCAAAGATCGAGGCGAAAATGATTTTCTTCATGGCAAACTCCTTGCCTGGTTTACGCCGGTGGCGGCAGAACGGATTACAGCCCGCGAAAGTTCCGGAGGATCAAGTCCATCATATGGGCATTTCCATGGCGGGTGCACAAGAACACTAAGCGACGATTCACAACCACTATTTGCATTCACCGACAGAACTGTCGGCGCATATCCTGCCGTCTGTCCAGATTGCCCTGCTCAAGTCCGTCTTGTTCAAGATAGCACCGGTCAAGTCCGCACCTTTCAGGTTCGCCTCCCACAGGTCGGCGATGGTCAAGTTGGTGCCGTTCAACTTTGCGCCCTGCAGGTTAACACCGCTCAATTTTGCGCCATGCAGGTTCGCTCCGCCCAAATCTGCGCCGCTGAGGTCCGCCAGGTCCGCGTCGCCGCCCAAATTCGCTGAGAACATATCAGCTCCGCGCAAGTCCGCATCAATCAGTATCGCACCGCGCAGGTTGGCATATTTCAGGTTTGTCCCACGCAAGTCCGCGTCGGCCAAGTTGGCGTGACGCAGATCGGCGTTCCACAGGTTGGCGCTGCCAAGGTTCGCGTTGCTCAAATCGCACCCCGGGCATTTCCTGGTGCTGAGGAGTTGTTGAAGCTGCCCGGCATCGCCCGCCAGCGTAGGAGCGGCCATGACCACCGTGGTCAGCGCGACAATTGCTGCTCCCAAGTTCTGAAACATTGCAATGCCTCCCGACCCCGCCGCCCGCGTGCCGTGATCACAGTAGCACTGTTTCCGTCTTTCTCCAATGTGCGATGATAGAGTTCGGCCTACGCGGGCCCCGTGACCGGCTCCTGTTGGGTGATGCAGTGGATGTTGCCGCCGGCGTAGAGCAGGGCGCGGGAGGGGACGGGGACGATCTCCAGATCTTTGAACAGCTCGCGGAAAAGGCCCTGCGCTGCCGCATCGGATTCAGGGTTTCCGAAGTCGGGCAATATGAGTCCGCCGTTGGCGAGGTAGAAGTTGAGGTGCGAGAGGCCAAGCCTGGTGCCGGTTGCCTCGTTGTACGCGGCGGGCGGCTGGGGCACCTCGATTACTTCGAAGCTGCGGCCCTTGGCGTCGCGGGCGCCGCGGAAGATTTCCAAATTCTCCTGGAGGGCGGTGTAGTTGGCGTCGGCCGCGTCATCACAGCCCAGCGCCAGCACCACGCCGGGCTTCACGAAGGCCGCAAGCAGGTCGATATGGCCGTCGGTGAAATCATCGACCACGCCGCGGTTCAGCCAGATCACTGTGTCGGCGCCGAGATGGTCTTTCAGTTCGCGCTCGATCGAAGCTTGCCCCCAGGCCGGGTTGCGGTTGGGGTTCAGCAGGCATTGCCTTGTGGTGAGCAATGTGCCCTCACCATCCACATGGAATGAGCCGCCCTCGAGGATGAGGGGCGAGGCCACGCAAGCGATTTCCTCGCGCGCAAGAATGTGTTTGGTGACGGCGCGGTCGCGGGTGAAGGGAATGCCGGGTTTGCGGCCCCAGCCGTTGAAATCCCAGTTCACACCCCTGATGTTGCCGCGGCCGTCGATCACGAAGCTCGGGCCATTGTCGCGGAACCAGCCGTCATCAATGGGCGCGGCCTGCACCTCGACCGAAAGACCGCACAAAGTCTGAGCCTCGATTATGTCGGTCTCATTGGCCAGCATGATTACCGGTTCGAAGCGGGCGATGGCTGCGGCCACGCGGGCTGCCGCCTGGCGGGCCTCGGCAAACTGGCCGCTGTAACCGCCGGCATTGCTCGGCCAGGCCATCCAGCAGCGCCTGTGCGGATGCCATTCGCCCGGCATGTAGAATCCCTGTTCCTTCAGCGTGGCCATGGGTTCACGCTAAGGTGAGCGGGGCGGGGATGCAAACGGCTTCTGCCCGTTAGAGTCCGGCGGCGCTGGCCAACTCACAGGCGCCGTCGGAAGGGCAACTGCCCACCACCTGGAAGCGCTTCTCCTTCAACTCGTAGACAAACACCGGATCGGAATCCGGAAAGGGATCCCGGCAAAAATTTCCGGCGGTGCGAAGCGAACTCGGGCGCTGCAGGGAAATCCAGACGGGCGGGCCGGCCTCGATGCGGCTGATCAGGCCGGGCAGGAAAACTTCCGCGTATTGGCCGGCCTGCGACAGAAGCAGTTTGCCAAAGGGGCAGGGGGTTCCGACGCCCGAAAAGGCAAAGGGCTTTTCGCTGCAGCCGAACATGCACTTGTAGATGACGTAATCGGGGGCGCCATCGCCGTTCACATCGGCGGGACCCGGATTGCCGGCCCGGTAATTCTCGTTGACGACGGCCTCGCCAAGGCCGCGCGCCTGACAATCTTTGCTGAATTGTTCCGCATAGGCGGCCACGGGGCCGGGCAGATCGCTGAGCCTGTCTTTTGCCTCTGCGGAAATTCCCGCCAGCATCCAGATCATTGCAAGCACGCAGGTCGTTCGGGTCATGGGAGCATCTCACTCCGGAACGGCAGCCAAGGCTGCATGATAGACCAATCCGGCAACGCCTTCAACGTGCCGGACTGGTTCTCAATGCAAGCTCAACCGTGGTGCAGGGTCTTGAATCGGTCGGCGATGTTCAGCAGGCCGTCGGCGAAGACCTCGCGGATGACGGCCTGGTCGGTGCTCGACTTCCTTTCGAGATGGCCGAGACGCGCTTCGAGCATATCGATGGCCTCGGCGGCGCTGGCCAGGCAGCGCGCTTCCAGGGCCTGGTTGTTGCGTTCCTGGGCGATTTCGGCCTCGCGTTGGGAAGCTTCGAGCTTCACGGCCAGGGCCTCGATCTTGCGGTCCACCCTGGCGGTCATCTCGGCGATCTTGGCGTCGATGGCCATGAACATTTCGGAGAGCATTTCCTGCTGGCCGGCCACCGACTTCTGCAGTTCCGCCTGGAAGAATTCGGTCTGCTGGCGGGTCTTGTCGCGGCTCTCGACGGAGGCGGTCACCAGTCCGTCGGTGATGTCGGAGAGACGGTAATAGTTGCTCTCCAGCGTCTCGAGCGCGGTCTGGACTTCGCGGTCGGATTCCTCGAGGATGTCGATCACTTCCTCGAACATCGCATCATGCAGGCTGCGCGTCGGGCCCACGAGAAGCGAACGGATGTCGGACAGCGTCTTCACCGGATCCGGATCGCCGGACATGGCGGCCAGAACCTTCTTGCTGATTTTGCGCGGATTGTAATCGATCACCGGCTGAACCGCGAACTGCACCACCTTGCCGCCGAGCTGGCTGGCGGCGCGCAGGAAGGGCACGGCCTGTTCATGGGTGCCGGACAGGCTCAGTTCGCCAAGCTCCTGGTCGTTGCCCTCGGCGAGGGCTGCAGGCGATGCCCGGTTAAAGGCGTTGCGCTCTTTCTTGCCCGGTAATTGATTCATCCCTCACACTCCCACTCACTGTTACACTTACCCCGCGTCCACCGGAATTTTGCAATAGTTACAGCGATTTAAGCCCGCACCCGTGAACAGATCGAATCGGACACAGATATGTGGCCATTGTGTGGCATGGTTAATGGCGGCTCAGGGGTCTTTCTTCTGCCCACGGGCCACGATCTGCAGGGCGCCGTCGGGCAGGGGCCGCTGCAGTTTCAACGCTTCCTCGGCGGGCGCCGTCATCCAGATTTCAATTTCCGCCGGCGTCGTAAGGATCACCGGCATGGCCTTGGGGTGAACGGCGCCCACTTCGCGGTTGGGTTCGGTGGTGAGAAAGGCGAAGAGGTCGTTTGTGGTTTCGCCCTCCTTCACCTTGCGCACGGATTTCCATTGCGGCGTCCAGATGCCGGCGAAGAAGGCGAGGGGGCGCTCTTCGCTCGAGGCAAACCACACGGGCGGGCGCGAGCCATCGGCCAGCACTTCGTTTTCCGAAAAGCTGTTGAACGGCACAAGGCAGCGGCTTTCCACGCCGAGCCAGCGCCGCCAGTGGGGCGATTTCACATTGCGGACATTGGTGATGCCGCCGTCGGAATTGCGACCCTTCAGGGCGAAGAGGGGTGTGGGCATGCCCCAGCGCGCGGTCGCCAGTTCGCGGGTGCCGCCGTTGTTGCGCGCGATGGGGGCCGCATAATCGGGGAAGACGCCGGGGAGCGGCGGCTGGTTTCCTGAAATGTCGCGCAAGGCACGCGCCAGTTCGCGCACATAGCTCTGGCTTGAAGTTATCGAATAGAGATTGCACATGGGGGGCGACTTTAGCCCGGCGATTCCCCGGCGAACAGGTCTAGCGGTTGGTGAAAGCAATCCGCAGGGGATTGCAGCAGCCCTTGTAGAGCCGTTCCACGCCGCCCTCACGAATGACGATATAGGCGGAGCCCCAGCTTACGGTTGCGTTGTCCGTCCCATGGCAGATTTCATCGCTGTAGACAAAGGACACCGCCGCTTCGGCAGCGGACGCGGTCACCAGCGCGGAGCCCGGCGAGACGCCCGGCTTCACCGATTGAATTTCAAATTCGTGCTTTCCCGGGAACAGCGACATGCGCACGGATCGGTCGTCCCAGCGCAGGCCCCAGGGCGGCGAGGTCGCGCCGCAATAGCCGGTTGCCGGAAGGTCGGTCTTGGCGAGGGTCATGGGCAGGGCGCGCCACAGGCTTCTGGCCTCGACCCAGCCTTCAACCTGGTTTTGCCGGATGCGCTGCCAGGTACGAAAGCTGTCGTAGTCACGGGTGCCATCGGAAAAGACCACGTCGTCAATGCCGAGGGTGCCCATGGGCGCTGAACTGCGGGAGGGCTTTGCCCGGAGCTGAACCGCTTCGCCCGGGCCGGAACCCACCACGCGGTAATAGCCCGCCGGAACGGCGCAGGAGGATGAGGCCGAGCCTGCCTGGCCGGGGCTGGACCACAGCAAAGCGTTCATGAAAGCGAGGCAAAGAGAAAACCGGGTCAAAGACACATGCATGTGACGCTCCCCTGTTGCCAATGATCCTACAGCAAAACGCGATTGCCTTCAACGGCGGGAGCAGAGCGCTTCAGCCCGGCGGTCCTTCCGCGAAGAGGTGCTGCGGCAGCTTGAAATCTTCCGCGTCGTCCCACCAGTTGCCCTGGTTCTTGCGGGCGGCGCGGAAGGCGAAATAGACCTCGTCGATGAAATCCTGATAGCGGTTGCCGCGCTGGCCCAGCACATAGAACACATTGGGCCAGACCT
>Ga0073904_10003530_pt1 | contig 11759 bp, 8 predicted proteins | sample KloWWTrecipitate_FD_66668 | JGI IMG/M metagenome (GOLD analysis project Ga0073904, IMG submission 66668) | Active sludge microbial communities from Klosterneuburg, Austria, studying microevolution and ecology of nitrifiers - Klosterneuburg... | ecosystem: Engineered > WWTP > Aerobic digester >... | reverse complement strand
CCTCGGCCTGGGCGAGGGTGTGGGTTCCCCACGGGTCGACGGCCTGCTGCAGCGTCCCGGCGAACAACTGGCTGGCGGTGTCGCTCACCACGACCGTCCGGCGCAGCGACGCCAGGGGCAACCGGCTGTAGTCGACACCGTCGGCCGTCACGCCCCACTCCCCCGACGCCAGTTCGTCGTCGGCTGCTGCCGCCCGAGCCCGCTGCGCCTCGATCTCACGACGAGCCAAACGTGCGGCGCGTCCGGTCAGTTCGGAGTCGTCCGGGGCCTCCTCGTGCCCGCCGGACGTGGGCAGGTAGCGGCCCAACCGGTCGGCCAGCGCCGCTGCGTCCTCCGCGGTAGCGCTCACCACGGCCAGGAACCGTCCCGGCTCCACCGCTACCCCACTGACCAGATCAACCAAGCGAGGCCGAGCCGACAGCACCGCCGAACCCTCGCTGAACGGCACCTCAGGCGCCAGCAGGGCGATTGCCTTGCGCGCCGAAACCAGTCCCTGCACCCACTTCTGGGCAAACTCGAAGAAGGTCTGCAGCGGCCACACCATGAACACCGCGTAGCCGACGAAGCTGATCAGCTGGCCCACCGTCAGGCGTCCGGCGAGCATTTCGTGCGAGCCCAGCCAGACCAGCGTGACCAGCAGCATTCCCGACAGCAGCACCGAGATCGTCTCGGTGACCGCCTGCCAGGTGCCGGCGATCACCCCCAGCCGGCGCACCTTCTGCGACTGGGCCGCGTAGTTGTTGCCGAAGGTCTGCTCGCCGCCGATGCCGCGCAGGATGCGCAGCCCCGAGACGATGTCGGTGGCCATCGAGGTCAGCTCACCGGTCTGGGTGCGCTCGGCGGTCTGGGCGTGATTAAGCGGACGCAGAACCGGCGAGGCGGCTCCCACCAACAGGGGCGCAGCAATCAGCACCACCCACCCCAGCGGCGGCGAAGTCGTGAACATCAGCACGCAGACCAGCCCGAAGGCCGCCAGCGAGCCGATCCCGCGGGAGACCACCTCGATGGTCTGGCCGAAGGTGTTGGAGTCGGACGCAGAGATGCTCAGCACTTCGCCGGTCGGCAGCCGTCGGCTGAGCAGGTGCCCGAGTTGGACGGCCTTGCGGGTGACCATCTTCTGCGTCCCGTAGAGGGCGATCAGCCAGCCGCGGACGGCCAGCGTGTGCTGGGTGATTCCAGCCGCCGCGCCGATCAGGATCACCACCGTGAGCACGGCCGCCCAACCGACCGTCGCCCAGGCGTCCCCACGCAGGATGCCGACGTCGATCGCCCGGCCGAGCAGCAGCGGGCTCAGCGCGCCTGGCAGGAACCAGAACAGCCCGGCCACAGCCATCGCCGCGACCACGTCGGCTTGCACCCACAGCAGCCAGAACAGGAAGCGCGCTGGGCTGCGGGTGTCGGGACGGCTCGTCTGGGCCGGTGTGTAGGCGTCGACGATGGGCGGGAAATCATGCATAGCCGACGAACATTACGCCGATCGCAGCGACCTGTCAGGCGCATTTCTGCCCGTAACCTTGACCAATCGTGTGGGATTTGCTGCGTTCGTGTGGATTTGTGCGTATCTTTGTCTGCATGGCCGCCAACGTCGACGCTGAAGACCAACGCCTGCTCCCCCACGAGCGCCACCTGCGCATCCTGGACCAGGCACGCAGCCGGTCGCGGGTCGAGGTCGCGGTCCTTGCCGACGAACTCGAAGTCACGTCCGAGACTATCCGACGCGACCTGACCATGCTCGAGCGGCAGGGCCTGTTGCGACGCGTGCACGGTGGTGCGGTGCACATCGAGAGACTGGGGTACGAGCCGTCCGTCAACACCAAACGCGAGTACCAGGTAGCTGAGAAGACCCGCATCGGACGCGCCGCGCGCGAGTTGCTGCCCGACGGCGGCTCGATCCTGGTGGACAGCGGCACGACGACTCTCGAACTCGTTCGCAACCTACCGTCCGATCTTGCCCTGACCGTGGTCACCAACTCGCTGCAGGCCGCGATGCTGCTCAGCGAATTGCCGCGCGTTGAACTGCTGCTGCTGGGCGGTCACGTGCGCGAACTCACCGGGGCCGCGGTCGGAACCTGGACGACGTCCGCGCTGGGCAACCTGCGCGTCGACGTGGCGTTCATGGGGACGAACGGCGTCACCCCCGAGCTCGGCCTGACCACCCCCGACCAGGCCGAGGCCGAGGTGAAGCGGGCGATGGTGCACGCTGCGAACCGGGTGGTCTGCCTGGCCGATCACACGAAGGTGGGCCTGACTCAGCTCTGCCGCTTCGCCCCGCTGGCGGACGTGGACGTGATCGTCACCGACAAGGGGCTGGAGGCTGGCCTCGCCGAAGAACTGACCACGGCCGGACCGGAGGTGATCCGAGCATGATCGTCACACTGACCCCCAATCCAAGCGTCGACCGCACGGTCTCGGTGGCCGCGCTCGAGCGCGGCGCGGTGATGCGGGCCACCGCCTCCCGGGAGGACCCGGGCGGCAAGGGCCTGAACGTGAGCCGCGCGCTGGCGCTGAACGGCACCGCGACTGCGGCCGTCCTGCCGGTCGGCGGGGCCTACGGACGGATGATGCTGGCCCTGCTCGAATCGGGCGAGGTGGACGTGCGTCGGGTGCCGATCGGAGCGGCCATCCGCGCGAACATCGCGATCGTGGAGCCGGACGGCACGACGACGAAGGTGAACGAGCAGGGTCCACAGCTGACGCCGGCCGAGGTCGAGTCGCTGCGCCAGGCGGTGCTGGACGCGGCCGCGGGCGCGAGCTGGGTGGTCGGTTGCGGCTCGCTGCCGCCGGGCGTGCCCGACGACTTCTACGCCGACCTGGTGGGTCACTGCCACGCGAGCGGCGTTCGGGTGGCCGTGGACTCGTCGGGCCCGTCGATGGCGGCCGCCCTGGGTGCCGCACCCGACCTGATCAAGCCCAACCGGATCGAGTTGGCCGAAGCTGTGTGCCGCGATCTGGACACCGTCGGTGAGGTGGTGGACGCGGCCCGCGGCCTGGTCGCGAGCGGTGTCGGGACGGTAGTGGTCAGCCTCGGCCGCGACGGCGCGCTGCTCATCGATTCCGACCGGGTCGTGCACGCGGTGGCCTCGATCAGCCACCCGCTGTCGACAGTGGGCGCCGGCGACTCGCTGCTCGCCGGCTACCTGCACGCTGTGAACGCCGGCGCCGATCCGGCCGCCGCCCTGCGCACGGCGGTGGCGTTCGGTGCCGCCGCGGTGATGCTTCCCGGCAGCAAGATGCCCGGCCCCGAACAGGTCGCCGCTATCAAGGTCGAGGTGGATGAGCACCCCGACTTCGCCCGTCCGCTGACGGACTGAGCCCAAACCCGCCCAAACGCCGGCTGAGCCTGCCCAAGCCCCCGGACGTTGGCTGAGCCTTCCCAAGCCCCCGGACGTTGGCTGAGCCTGACGAAGCCGCGACGGGCACTTCGACAAGCTCAGGGAACGTTGGCTGAGCCTGACGAAGCCCCGGTGTCGCTGGCTGAGCCTGACGAAGCCCCGGTGTCGCTGGCTGAGCCTGACGAAGCCCCGCCCACGACCCTTCGACAAGCTCAGGGAACGTTGGCTGAGCCTGACGAAGCCCCGCCCACGACCCTTCGACAAGCTCAGGGATCGTTGGCGCGCCCGCGCGTGTCCGAACCTGCTCGGGGCCGACAAACAACACAGAGTGGGCAGTAGTGCGTCGATAGCGACGCACTACTGCCCACTTTGCGGGTGGACGGGAGCTGGTCCGTCCCGCCCGGAGGAACTCAGGGCTCGACGGTCACCTTGATCGCCTGGCCCTTGGCGACGATGTCGAACGCCTCCAACGCGCGCTCCAGCGGCAGGTGGACGGTGATCAGGTCCTTCACCGGCACCAGTCCGGACGCGATGTACTCCAGCGCCTTCTTGTTGTGCTCGGGCGCCGAACCGTTGGCCCCGTGGATGTGGAGCTGGCGGTAGTGCACGAGGTTCGAGTCGCAGGTGATGGTCGGGTTCGTCTTGGGCAGGCCGCCGAAGAACGAGATCCGGCCGTTGCGGGCGGCCATCGCGATCGCCTGCTCCTGGGTGATGTTCGCCGCGGTCGCGGTGATGATCACGTCGGCGCCCCGGCCGTCCGTCAGTCGCATCACCTCGGCCACCACGTCCACCGAGGACGCGTCGATAACCTCGTCCGGCTGTACGGCCGCAGCCGACATCGCCAGGCGCTCGGCGTTCACGTCCACCAGGAAGACCCGCCCCGCCTGGTGTACGCCACGGGCGATCCGGGTGTGGATGCAGCCGATCGGGCCGGCGCCGAACACCACCACGGTGTCGCCGGGCTCGATACCGAGCAGTTCCTGGGCGTTGATCGCGCACGCGAACGGTTCCGCGGCGGACGCCTCGTCGAAGCCGACACCCTCCGGGATGCGGTTCAGTCCGTCCACCTTCAGTACGGCTCGCGGCACCACCATGTACTCGGCGAAACCGCCGTCGTACTGGTAGCCGATCGAGGTCTGGTTCGCGCAGACGGCCATCCAGCCCTTCTTGCACTCGTAGCAGTCACCGCACGGGACGGCCGCGATCACCTGAGCGCGGTCGCCCACCGCCCAGCCGGTCACCTCGGCACCCACCTCGGCCACCTCGCCGGCGACCTCATGACCCATCACCCGCGGCGGGGTGATGTTCTGGTGCCCGTTGTGGAAGATCTTCACATCGGTGCCGCAGGTGGAACAGTTCTTGACCCGCAGCAGGATCTCGTCGGGCGCGATCTGCGGGACGGGAGCGTCCTCGACACGCACATCACCGGGGGCGTAGAAACGCAGGACCTTCATCAGTTCTCCTCTTTCGGGTTCAGGATTTCCAGGACTTCGCTGACCGAGGCGGTCTTCCGCAGCCGATCCGCGTCCGCCGGCTCCATCAGCACTTCGGCCAGGCTGGCCAGGATGCCCAGATGGTCATCGCTGGCCGAGGCGATCGGGATGCACAGGGTGACCTGGTTGCCGTCCCAATCGATGCCGTCGGGGAACTGCAGGAAGCCGAGCGCTGCTGCCTTGATGTACTGGCGGGCATCGTTGGTGCCATGAGGAATGGCCACGCCCTCGCCGAGGTAGGTCGAAACCTGCTCCTCGCGCGCGAACATGCCGTCGATGTAGTCGGGGGTAGCCGCACCGGCAGCCACCAGCACTTCGCCGCAGAGGCGGATCGCCTCAGCCTTGGTCATCGACGGCAGCCCCAATCGCACGGACTCCGGAGCGAGAATCTGATCGGACAAAGCCATTCTCCGTTTCTGGCCGCGATACCCGAACGGAGCCGCTTGTGAATCGGTCAAGCGATCCAGAGGTACGACTGCGGTGTCGAGCGTGGGGCCTAGGTTCTTGAGTCCATAAAACCACACACTCGGGCATAGGTCAACTCAAATCAACATCTGGTTCCCGCGTTGACCGCAGCAGAAGGCCCGTGGACGGGGGTCCACGGGCCTTCATGATGCGCCGGCCTCACTCCGGCACCGGATTCACAGCTTCGCGGGGTCTCCGTTGGCCTGCTTGACCATCTCGACGACTTCGTCGTACTTCGGACTACCGATGAAGTTGTCGACCGACACGTGCACCGCGGACGGGGTCTTCTGCTTCGCCCGTTCGATGAGGTCCTGGTGGGATACGACCACCTCGTAGGAGTCGTCGAGGTTGGCGATCGCCTTGTTGACCACCTTGACGTCGGTGTATCCGGCGGTCTGGATCTTCTTGCGCAGCACCGACGCGCCCATCGCGGACGAGCCCATGCCCGCGTCGCAGGCGAACACGATGGTCTTGATCGGGCCGGCAGCAGCCGCAGTCAGATAGCCGGCGACCGATGACTTCTTGCCCTTCAGAGCCTCCATCTCGGCGGTGGCGGCAGCAAGGTCGTCCCCGCCGTCCTTGTCCTTGCCCATCCTGAGCAGGAAAGCGGCCACCACAGCCGTCACCGCGGCCGAGGCGAGCAGTGAGAGCGTGACGCCCAGATAGCTGTCCGAAGCAGTCTGCAGGTAGACCGCGAACACCGAACCCGGAGCAGCCGGGCCACGCAGGCCGACGCCGAACATCACGTTCACGAACACACCGGTCATGCCGCCGGCGATCATGGCCAGGATCAGGATCGGCTTCATCAGTACGTACGGGAAGTAGATCTCGTGGATGCCGCCGAGGAAGTGAATGATCGCTGCACCTGGAGCGGACGCGCGCGCCGCACCCTTGCCGAAGAACATGTAGGCCAGCAGCAGACCAAGGCCGGGGCCGGGGTTGGCCTCAAGCAGGAACAGCACCGACTTGCCGGCGTCCACGACCTGCTGGGTACCCAGCGGGGTGAGGATGCCGTGGTTGATCGCGTTGTTCAGGAACAGCACCTTGGCCGGCTCGATCAGGATCGAGGTCAGCGGCAGCAGACCGGTGTCGATCAGCCAGCCGACCGCCTTGCCAGCAGCCTCAGAGATTGCACTGACGATCGGACTCATGAAGAAGAAGCCGAAGGTCGCCAGGATGCCGCCCCAGATGCCGGCGGAGAAGTTGTTGACCAGCATCTCGAAGCCGGGCTTGATCTTGTGTTCCCACAGGCCGTCCAACTTCTTCATGGTCCAGCCGCCCAGGGGACCCATGATCATGGCGCCCATGAACATCGGGATGGTGGTGCCGGTGATCACGCCCATGGTGGCGATTGCGCCGACGACGCCGCCACGGACGTCATAGACGATCTTGCCGCCGGTGTAGCCGATCAGGATCGGTAGCAGATAGGTAATCGTCGGTCCGACGATCCCCTTGCCGTCGAAGGCGCCCCAGCCACCGAGCGCAGCCACCCAGCCGTCCTCCGGCTGCGGGGAAAGCACGTTGATCCAGCCGGCCTTGATGAAGATGGCGGTGATCAGGCCCCAGGCGATGAACGCTGCGATGTTCGGCAGCACCATGTTGGAAAGGAACGTTCCGAACCTCTGCACTGCAACCCGGGCGGAGCCCTGCTGTGCCGTAACTCCGGTAGTCATCTGACTCCCTCACTCTTTGACGTCGATGGCAATCGGACTCGGTGTTGAGACCCGACGCGAGGTTGATATGGGGAACAAAACCACACATTCAGGCACACGTCAAGCAAAACCAACAGACTCTCAAAGAAAAACGGGCATCGTCTCAGCCAACAATGAGTAGGGAAGGGGTCTCGACAGGCTCGACCAGCCGAAACCAGCAGAGCGCCTGGCTCAGCGATCAGCCCGCCCACTCACCCCGGATGGTCGAGCTTGTCGAGACCACGCACCAGCGATCTCGACAGGCTCGATCAGCTGAAACCAGCGCCTGGCTCGGCGATCAGCCCGGCTCGATCGGCCGCGGACGGCACTAGAACTTCAGGCTGTGGAGCCAGGCCAGCAGGTAGGTGCGACTCATGCCGTCGTCGATGGTCTCGTCCGACAGCTTCTCGGCCGTGGCCAGCGCGCGGTCGCGGTCCTCCGGGCCGGCCAGCGCTGCGTACATGGCGATGTAGTCGCCGAACTTCTGGTCGAAGTTGGTCCCTACGGCCTCGGCCACGTTGGCCCGGATGCGCTCCGGGTCGCCGCCCAGGTAGGTCGAGGTCGGAGTCATCGGCAGCAGCAGGATGCCCAGCATGGCTGCCGGTTCCGGCGAGAACCAGGTGGCGTAGTCACGCTTGCCGCCCCAGTTCAAGGCCACGATCTGGTGGCCGAAGCCGGCGAACTCAGGCCCGCTGAGGTCGGGGTTCGTCCAGTAGTGGCCACTCGCGTCCGCTTCGGCAGAGAGCATCCAGGACGCCTCGTCGGCCAGGGCCTGGTCACCGACTGCCTGCGCCCACAGGTTCAGCCCGGCGTACGCGTTCACCGCTTCGGAGATCGACTCCTGGTTGTTCCCGTCCGCGAAGGGAGCAGTCCCCGATGCCCACGAGTGCGAGGCGTAGACGTCGAACGCCCGCCGCTTGGGGAAGAACTTGCCACCAGAGCTGGCGATGTCGGCCGCCAGCAGATTCAGCACCGGCGCGTACCGCGAAACAGCGGACGTGTCCCGCGCGGCCAACACCCCGGCTGCATACAGGAAGTAGCCGTAGTGGAAGTGGTGGTCGTTGTACTCGTCGCTGCCGAAGGACGGCGTGAGCCCGATCATGCCCTTTCCGGCCGGGTCGTAGACGAAGCAGAAAGCCTCCCGCTCCGCGCAGCCTTCGGGGTCGAGCCATTTGGTCAGCTGCTCGTCAAGGCGAGCGGCCAACTCGTCGGCCGACTCTTCGTCACCGAGCTGGTCGGCAACCATCACCAGCATCGCCACCCGCTGCAGCGCCTTGCCGCCGAAGTAGGTGTCGGCTGGGAAATCGGGCAGCTTCGCGTCCGCCTTCAATTGCTCGGTCAGGGACGCGCGCTGCGCGCCGTCCAGACCACTCAGGTCGAGCGCGGGCAAGGCCCGCGTCCGCGGTGTGTCCCAGGTGAGCGCGCTGCCTTCGCACAGCTGCAGCGTGCCGTAGATCGACGGATACGTGCCCAGCCCGCACTCTCCAGCGGACGCCTGGTGGGGCATCCGGGCGATCGCGGTCGCAGCGGAAGCCGCGTAGCTGAGCGTGGTGGTGACCGTGTCCTCGCCGACCGCATAACTGATGCTCGAACCGGTGACGGTGGCCAGTGCCGCCGCGACCAGTTCGGCGGGCTCGCGTCCCTCAGGCACCGGCCAGGTGACCAGGGTGCCGTCACCGGCCACCTCGACCGAGGCGCCGGAGACCTTCACCCCGGTACCGGTGAGCGCATAGCGAGTGCCGTTGATCGTCGCCAAGTAGAGACCTTCACCCGCCGGTTCGAACCCCGCCGGAATCGTCACAGTGGCGGCCCGCGCCGCCGCCCAGGAGACGAAGGGCGAGCCCTGGGCGATGGTCGCACGCCCGATAGCCGCGCCGGCGGCGTCGCGCTGCTCGGTGGTGACCACGGACGGATCGTCGCTGGTCACCACACTGCTCGCCGCACCGACGTCCATGGTCACGTCAGCCGCGAACCCACCGAAAACGGTGGTCTGGGTGGGCTTCAGCAAAGGCAGCCCGAACGCGAAGCCGGTGTCGGTGAGCGCGAAGGAAAGCGGTAGCGGGAAGACCGGCTGACCGGAGAACACCAGCCCCGAGTACCAGCGATTCGTGGGCGGCGTCAGACCGTCCGCGAGCTTGGCGTCCGGGAGCGCCTTGGGCGTGCGCTGCGGCACTGCGGCCACCAACTCCGAAACCTGGTCATCGCCCAGAACGCTCACCTCGGGGCTCGGGCTGGGCGTTTCGCCGGGGGCGGGCGCAGCCACGCTGCAGCCTGTCAGCAGGGCCAGAGCGAGCAGGAGTCCGGTGAACCTCATCGCAACCCCACCTGCTGCAGCAGGTCGTTCATGGCGTCGGTGATCGGCGCCAGCGGACCGGTGTCATTCAGCTGGACGGCCACGATCACCGGTGTGCCCGGCTCCGACAACGGCTGCGGATCGAGCGCCGCGAGCTGCGACGACTTAAGTCGCAGCGTGCTGACCGTCCCGGCGGAGTCGCTGGAAACCGCGACCTTCTCCACCGTCCCGGTGATGACCTGGTCGTTGGGCAGGGTGATGCGGGCGGGGTTGCCCGCCTGCAGCCGGGCGTAGTCTCGCGGCACCACGTGGAAGCTCGCCTCAAGGTAGCGCTCGCCGCCGGTGAGGGTGGCCAAGGGGTTGCCCACTGCGACCGAGTTGCCCTGCTGGGCGAACAGGTCGTCGATACGTCCGTCCGCTGCGGCGTAGTAGGTCAGGACGCCGCGGTCGGTGTCCACCTTGTAGACCTCGGTGTCGGCGATCTCTAGGCCGTTGGCGAAGGCCTCCTTCAGCTGCAGGCTTTGGACGGCGAACAGGGGCTGGCCCTTGGTGACCGCGTCCCCCTCCTTCACCAACTGCTTGATCACGGTGCCGGAGTAGTCGGCACCCACGGTGTAGCTGTCGGCGGCCACCTTGGCTTCGTAGCTGGTGATCTGGTTCTGCCGATGGTTGAAGACCATCGCCAGGCCCAGCACCAGCGCGATCACGGCGAGCACGCCGCCGAGCAGTCGAAATCGGTTGTTCCAGGTCATGAGGTTGCTCCTTCAGCAGAGGGGACGCGGACGCGTCGGGGCGACTTCGCACGGACCCTGGTCGGGTCGGGGGCGAAGTGCTCGACGAGCGCGACCACGAGGAAAGCGCCCAGCACGGCGGTGTTGGTCACGTTCCAAGCGGTGGCAAGGGTCAGCTGGGCGTTGTTGAGATCGCGCCAGATCGCCACCACCGAGGTGAGCGCAAGGAAGACGAACAGGTACACCTGCGGACGGATGAAGTTGAACGGCGAGCTCTTCTTGGTGTTCGCGCCGGTGACATGCCACTGCTGCTCCTTGCCGGAGAAGGCGTTCAGCAGGGCCTGGTGGTAGATCGGGAAGCTCGCGGTGGCCAGCATCAGCACCTCCCAGCGGAACGAGCCGAGGGTGAAACTCGCCAGGGCGATCTGCATCACGTAGAAGCCCGCGTAGGCGAACAGCCACTCGCCCATGCTCGTGCCCAGGGTGACCGGACGCAGGTCGAAGAAGACCTCGAGGGCCGGCACCAGCAGCAGGATGCCCGGGGCGATGCCGGTCAGGTAGTGCGTGGCGGTGACCAGGTACATCAGCCGCTGGTCGAGGGTGAGCGAGCGTTTCGGGTTCAGCGGATTGCGGGTGAACATGATCTCGAACCCGCCAGTGGCCCAGCGCAACTGCTGCTTGGTGTAGCCCTCGATGGTTTCCGGGGCGTCCCCGACCGCGAGCACGTCCGGAATGTAGACGCTGCGCCAGCCGCGCTCGTGCAGCATCAGCGACGTCCACACGTCCTCGGACTTCGAGTCGGTGTAGATGCCGCCGACGTCGTCGATCGCCGTCCGCCGGAAGACCACGTTCGTGCCCACGCAGAACGCGGCGTTGAAGTGGTTGCGTCCGGGCTGCACGAAGCGGTAGAAGACGGTCTGCATGTAGCCGGCGCCCCGGGAGACGAAGTTGCGCAGGTTGCCGTAGCTCTGCGGGGTCTGGACGAAGGCCACGTCCGCGTCGACGAAGAACGGCATGGTCTCGTACAGGAAGTCGGGCTTCGGGACGAAATCGGCGTCGAAGATGCAGAAGAAGTCGGTCTTCACCTGGCTGAGGGCGTGGTTCACGTTGCCGGCCTTGGCGCCGCCGCTGCTGAGGCGGCGCAGGTAGCCCACCTGCAGTTCGGCGGCGAGGTCGCGGACGTCGTCGCTGCGGCCGTCGTCGAGGATCCAGGTGGTGTGTTCGCCACGGATGGCGCGGGCCGCGGTCGCGGTGCGACGGATCACGTCGATCGGCTCGCCGTAGCAGGTGATGAATACCGCAACCGAGGCGGGGCGGCCGGCGATGATCAGTGGCGACTCGCGGCGCTCGTCCGCGAGGAGGCTGCCCTGGGCGGCGTAGTAGGCGTGGTCGCGTGCGCTCTTGGCACCGGCCAGGATCGTCCACATCGCCAGCAGTGCGTGCGTGATCAGGATCGCCTCGGCGCCGATCACCAGCACGTACGGCAGGGTGTCACCCCGGTTGGCCGGGTTGAGCAGGAAGATCGCGTAAGCGACGATGCCGCCGGTGGCGATGATCGTCATCAGGATCATCACCGGTGAGTAGGGATTTCGCGTCAACTGACGCCTGGTGGCCGCATCCGGGCCGGCAACTTTTCTCAAGTCGTGTGTTGGCATGGTTCGACTCCCCCGAGTCGTGACGCCGCGGGGTGTCGAACCCAGCGCGGCATCGTCTAGAAAAAGCGAAACCGGCCCGAAGATATCCTCCGGTCCGGC
>Ga0073904_10003529_pt1 | contig 11764 bp, 7 predicted proteins | sample KloWWTrecipitate_FD_66668 | JGI IMG/M metagenome (GOLD analysis project Ga0073904, IMG submission 66668) | Active sludge microbial communities from Klosterneuburg, Austria, studying microevolution and ecology of nitrifiers - Klosterneuburg... | ecosystem: Engineered > WWTP > Aerobic digester >... | reverse complement strand
GTTTGACCATGGAGGGCCCCCAATCGCACAGATGTTCGGATTATGGCGATCCCGGAGGAAAGAGGAAAGAGGAAAGAAGAAAGGGTTGCCGCGCTCGTCCGGCCGTGCATCGACGCGAAAGGTCCGCGCATGGCGCTCTTTCCTCTTTCCTCCTTCATCTCTTCCCGGGTGCTACCCTCGATAACAGCGCCCCTATGACCGAAAACCACCCCGACGAACGGCCGCAACGCCACCGCGAATACTCCGGCCCGGGCTCCACGCTCGGGCTGGCCGCGCTGGTCATCGCCATCGTCGGATTGGCCATCTGGTGGTTCGAGTTCCGCGATGGCGGCGGCTCGGCCGGCCCCGGCACCCCCGGCCTCGGCGTCATCGACCTCCCTGAGGCGCTCAACCCGACCGGCCGCGAGCCCGCCGCCCGCGAAGGCCGCGCCGCGCCCAACTTCCAGCTCCTCACCCCCGAAGGCGAGGCGCACACCCTCGATGAATTCCGCGGAAAGTACGTGCTCCTCAATTTCTGGGCGAGCTGGTGCGGCCCCTGCCGCGGCGAGACGCCCGACCTCCAGGACTTCTACCAGATGAACGCCGCCAGGGGCGCCGTCGTGATCGGCATCAACCAGCAGGAACAGGCGGCCACCGCCCGCACCTTCGCCACCGGGTTCGGCGTCACCTATCCGATCCTTCTCGATACCGCCGGCGAGGTGAGCAACGCCTACCAGTTCCCCGGGCTCCCCGCCACCTTCCTCATCGATCCGGCGGGCGTGGTCCAGCGCATCTTCCTCGGCCGCCTCACCCTCGAACAGATCGCTGAGATCGAGGCAGGCCTCCCGTGAGCGCCCGCCGCCCGGCCGCCCGCCCCACACAAACCATCCAGCCCGGCGGACTCGATCTTTTTGGCTGGGCCTGGAAGCTCCTGACCAACGTCAAGTTCGCGCTCTTCCTGGTTGGCCTTGCGCTTGCCGCCGGTATCATCGGCGTCGTGCTGCCACAGGTTCCGGGGCCAATGCGCGGCAACCCGGCTGCCCGCTCGGCCTGGCTCGAACTGCGCCGCGGGACTTACGGGCCGTTCACCAGCCCGCTCGATTCCCTCGGCTTCTTCGATGTCTTCCACTCGGCCTGGTTCAACGGCCTCTGGGTGCTCATCATCCTCGCCGTCACCGTCTGCACCGTCAGCCGCTTCCGCCCCACCTGGCGCGCGATCCACCACCCGCAGCGCACGGTCCCCGATACCTACTTCGAGCACGCCCACCACCGGGCCGAGTTCGCCCATGAAGGCGGCGCCGAACCCATCGAAGATCTCCTCCGGCGCAAGCACTACCGCGTCGAGCGCATGACTCGCGAAGGCGGCGCGACCTACCTCTTCGCCGAACGGTACCAGTGGAGCCACTACGGCACCTTCGTCAGCCACCTTGCCCTCCTCATGCTGCTCATCGGTGCGCTCCTGACTATCTTCGCCGGGTTCGATCGCACACTGGTCATCGCCGAAACCACACCCGCCGCACCCGTCTTCCGGGACCCCGGCCCCGATCAGCTCTTCGTTCGGGTCATCGAAGCCAATCGCGGCATTGATGAAGAAGGGAACGTCATCGATTACCGCAGCCTCATCGAAGTGCGCCAGGGCGACCAAACGAAGACCTGCACCACCACCGTCAACGATCCCTGCCCGGCATTCGGCCACCGCATCCACCAGGCGGCATGGTTCAACGATCTCGCCCGCCTGCGCATTGATGCTCCCAACGGCCAGCCCCTCTTCGATGATATCGTCGACTTCGAGGACAGGACGGCGCTCGTTCCCTTCGTCCGCGTGAGCACTATCCGGGGCGATGTGCTCTTCAATCAGCAACTGCCCCAGATGGCGACCGACTCCGGCGCGGCACCCGGCCGCGAAGACGACTCCGCGCTTGCCGTCCTCGTCTTCGCCGAAAGCGCGGGCGCCGAAACCCGGGTCACCTATGCCGCCGGCTGGCACTTCCGCGATGACCAGATGCACCTCTCGCTCAGCGGCCCCGGGCTCTCACTCATCTCGCTCGATCCCGGAAGCACCGTCTTCACCGAAGGCTACCGGTTCGATTTCATCGAGGTGCAGGCCATCCCCGTGCTCACCATCGCCGATATGCCCGGCGCGCTCGGCGCTGATGCCACCATCCAGATGCCCGCTGGCGGCGATGGCCAACCCTACCTGCTCCTCACGGGCGTGAGCCTCGATCCGATCGTGCTCGAACCCGGCAAACCGGCCGAAAACGCCGAAGGCTACACCTACACCTTCGGTGGCCAGGTCGAAGCTTCGGGCCTCAGCATCCGCCGCGATCCCGGCGACACCTTCATCTGGATCGCCGTCGCCATGGCGATGGCCGGCCTCGCGGTAACCTTCTACCTCCCCCGCCGGAGGTTGTGGGTGAAGGTCACGGCCAATCGTGTCTACATGGCCGGCATCGCCGAACGGACGGCCCGCTTCTCGCGCGAGTTGCGGCTCATTGGCCACCAGCTCGGCTCGCGTGATGCCGCCCGGCCCGAAGATCTCATCCGCGGAGAAGACTAGCGGGCTGTCCGCCCGGCGGCGCGCTACTCCCCCGCCGGCCGATCGGCCGGGCCGCCCTCGCGCAGTCCGCGCACGCCATCGTTCCACAGCTCCCTCAGGCGCACATCGCCGAGCCCGGAAACGAACATCCAGGAAAGCACCACCACCAGCCCGCCCATCACCATATCGAAGAAATAGTGGTTGCCCGTCACCGTCACCGCCCACCACATCACCACCGACATCGCGACTGCGCCGCCCCGGACCAGCCGGTCGGTCGTGTTGTACCAGATCGCCATCGATGAAAGCAGGATCCAGCCGAAGTGGAAGCTCGGAAGCGCCGCCAGGTCGTTCACAAACGGCCCGGGCTGGAAGTAGTGCACGTCGCTGGTGGCCCCGTGAACGGTATCGACGAACCCGAAGTCGTAGCCGTAGCTCTCCATCAATCGCGGCGGCGCGGCCGGCAACACCCAGTACGTAAGCACCCCAACCGTCGCCGAGACGAACATCACATTGCGCACGAAACGGAAGCGCGCCGGGTCCTTGAATACCAGCCAGGCCCCGATGGCCGCCATCACCGGGTAGTGCAGCCAGGCATAGACGAAGTTGGCCACGCTCATGGCCCAGCCGTGATTGAGCCAGAACCCCTGCCAGTGCACCTCGCGGAAAAGACCGATGCTCTGCTCGAAACGGATGAGCTGCAGGCTGCGCGCGACCGACCCATCAACGTCCGGTGGCCGGATGCCGCGGAGCAAGAAATAGGCCACCATGAATCCGGCCGTGATCCCCAGCTCGCTCGCCGCCACGCGCCAGCCCCGCCGGCTCCGCTGGCCGCCGGGGGTTTCCTCCTGCGCGGGCTTCGCCACCGCCATGGGCAATGCGCCTCCCTCGTTCCCCCAATTCGTTCATGGGGGGTTTACGAATCGCCGGCGATCACCGTATCAATCGCTGTTGCCCGTGGCAATGGTCCCCTGCGACCTGCTTCACACAGCAGCGCGCTGCCTCGAAACGGCGCCGTTCCACCGCGCCAGCGCGGGAGAGTATTGGTGGACCGTATGAATGCTCCACCCCGCCAAGCACAGAACGGCCGCCTGGCGCATACTGAGAGTGGACTGAAGGAATATCTCCGTGAGCACCATGACAGAAGACCGCGACGAATCCCTGCCCGTGCCGGTGCCCGCCGCCGATGGCGACCTGCTCGTGATGCCCCGCTGCAAGCGCTGCAACCTCGCCTACCTTCCCGGAAAGTCGAGCAGTGCCCTCCGCCTCACCTATTGCAGCTTCCTCTGCGAACTCGGCGACCTGGGCTTCAGCATGGTCGGCCTCGAACACATGGAGCGCGTCCGCAAGGAAGAACCCGTCGAGCCCATCGCGGCCGAATAGCCCCGGCCCTTCGCCCGCCTGCCGGGCGCCCTCAATCCACCGCCAGCACAATCTTCCCGAAGTTCGCATTCGAAGCCATGTACTCGTGCGCTTCGGCGGCCGCAGCCAGCGGAAACACCCGATCGACTACTACCCGCACCCGGCCCGTCTCGATGTGCGGCAGCACGCTCTTTTCAAACGCCCGCGTCGCCATCGCCTTCTCTTCCAGCGGCCGGGCCCGCAGGGTCGTGCCGCGCACCTGCAAGCGCTTCTGCAGCAACACGCCGATGTTGGCATTCGTGCTGGCGCCACCCATCAGGCCGACGATGACCATTCGGCCCCTGCGTGCCATCGCCCGCATGTTGCCATCCCAGTAGTCCGCCCCGATTACGTCGAGGATGACATCGGCCCCCGCCCCGCCGGTCGCCCGGAGTGTCTCCTCGGCAAAGTTCCCGGTGCGGTAGTTGATCCCCACATCCAGCCCGAGGCCGGCCGCGCGCGCCAGCTTCTCATCGCTCCCGGCGGTCCCCAGGACCATCCGCGCGCCGAGCAGCTTCGCGATCTGGATCGCTGCCACCCCTACGCCCGACCCCGCCGCATGGACCAGGACGGCATCGCCCGCCGTGATCCCGCACTGGAGCAGCGCGTCATGCGCCGTGATGAATACCTCCGGAGTCGCCCCCGCCTCGAACCAGCTCAACGAAGCCGGCACCTTCATCGCCAGCCGGTGGTGCGTCACCACCACCTGGGCATACGACCCACCCGCCAGCAATCCCATCACCCGCTCGCCGATAGCGAACCCCTCCACCCGCTCGCCCATCGCCAGCACCTCGCCGGCGAACTCCAGCCCCGGGATTTCGAATGCCGGTGCTGGCCCGGGCTGCGCGTATCCGCCCTGCCGCTGGAGAAGATCCGCCCGGTTCAGGGCCGTCGCCCGCACCCGCACGAGCAGGTCTTCCGGCCCCGGCTGCGGCTCCGGGACGCTGGTAAGCGCCAGCACCTCCGGGCCCCCCGGGCGCGTAATCACCATCGCCTGCATTGCCACCACCGATCCCTCCTCACCGTTGCTCGCCGTTGCCCCGATCGCACGCCGGTCCGGATTCCCCGGCAGTATACGAAGGCCCGGGCGGGGCCGCCTGCCGCACCACTCCTCACTTCCCCGGATGCCGGTGGTTGCAAGCGGGCGTCCCTTCGTCGTATGTTGTTCTTGGCTGGAAAGGACGGCGCCGGTACCCGGCGTTCACCAGCACCCCCTTACGTCCCAGGCTGCTAAACCAACGACATTCAATGCCACATCGCCCCTCCCTTCCCCGGGCACAACACGCACGCACACGGTGACCCCACATTGGAAGATACTGACCTCCAGGAACCACGCTCCAGCACAAACGGCGCCAGCGCCCCCGAATCGGCCGAGGCGATATCCGCGCCACGGCGCCGCACGCGCACGGTGAAGGCCGCGCCCCCAGAAGCCGACATCGTCGATGTGGCTGCTGCGAACGATGCGCCGAAACCGGCCACGCGTTCCCGGGCCGCATCCCGGCCGGGCGCGGGCGCCGAATCCGAGCCCGGCTCCACCTCTGCCGATGGCAGCATCGAGGCTGGCCCCGCCGAGGAAGGCGAAGCCCCGCCATCGCGCCGCGAACGCACATTCCGCCGCGAAGAGCGCCAGCAACGCGATGATGCCCAGGCGCGCGAAGAACGCCAGCCACGCGAAGAACGCCAGTGGCGCCCCCGCGATGGCGCCGAGAACCGCCCCGAACGCCGCTGGGGCGACCGCGCCGCCGACCGCCAGGAGCGGCCCGAACGGGCCGAACGGGCCGAACGCCCGGATCGCCAGGAAAAGGAACCCCAGCGCCAGATGGCGCCCCTCAATATCGCCGAACTCGAACAGAAGACCCGCGAGCAGCTCATCGAAATCGGCCAGCAAATGGCCATCGAGGATGTCGGAGTCCTGCGCAAGTCCGACCTCATCTTCCGCCTCCTTCAATCGCAGGCCGAGGCGCGCGGCAATGTCTTCTCGGGCGGCTTCCTGGAAGTCAGCGACGATGGCAACTACGGCTTCCTGCGCGGCGAATCGATGCTCCCCGGCCCGCACGATATCTACGTCTCCCAATCCCAGCTGCGCCGCTTCGCCCTTCGCCCCGGCGACTACGTTACCGGCCAGGTCCGCCACCCCAAGGACAACGAGAAGTACTACGGCCTCCTCAAAGTCGAAGCCGTCAACGGCATGGACCCGGAGACCGCCAAGCGCCGCCCGTATTTCGAAAACCTGACTGCCATCTTCCCCAATCAGCAGCTCAAGCTCGAAACCACCCCCGATAACCTCACTCACCGCCTCATCGACCTGATCGCCCCCGTCGGGCGGGGCCAGCGCGGCCTTATCGTCTCGCCCCCCAAGGCAGGCAAGACGATGCTCCTGAAGAACATCGCCAACGGTATCGCCACCAACTACCCCGACGTCCACCTCATGGTCCTCCTCATCGGCGAACGCCCCGAGGAAGTAACCGACATGCAGCGCAGCGTCCGCGGCGAGGTCGTCAGCAGCACCTTCGATGAGCCGGTCGAGGACCACACCCGTGTCGCCGAGATGGCCCTCGAGCGCGCCAAGCGCCTGGTTGAGGCCGGCAAGGATGTCGTTATCCTGCTCGACTCGATCACCCGCCTCACCCGCGCCTACAACCTCGCGCTCCCGCCCAGTGGGCGCACCCTCTCCGGCGGTGTCGACCCCGTCGCCCTGTATCCGCCGAAGCGCCTCTTTGGCGCCGCCCGCAAGTGCGAGGAAGGCGGCTCGCTCACTGTCCTCGCCACCTGCCTCGTCGATACCGGCTCCCGCATGGACGAAGTCGTATTCGAAGAGTTCAAAGGTACCGGCAACCTCGAACTGCGCCTCGACCGCAAGCTTGCCGAGCGCCGCTTCTACCCGGCCATCGATGTCCAGGGCTCGAGCACGCGCCGCGAGGAGCTATTGCTCGATGAAAAGACGCTAAAAGGTGTCTGGCTCGTGCGCCGGATGACCGCTATGATTTCGCAGAACTCGCCGAACCAGCTCGAAGCAACCGAAAGGCTGCTCGAGCGCATCGCGAGGACAACCACCAACGAGGAGTTTCTCTCCAGTCTCAGGACGGACCTCTAGGTTCCCCGATCACCTAGGAGTCCCGCGCCCCCGCAATCAGAGACAGCGGGGATAGCACGTAAAGGAGAATGCGAGCAAGGTTAGGCAGTGCTCAGCCGGTGAAGGCGGTTTCCGCCGCCGTCACGACCTGACTAGAAACATTATGGGTATTGAGGGAACACGGACACGGTCCCACGCGCATGGGAGGCGCCACGGGCGACTTACGGTTCACGTCCTCATCGTGATGCTGTCGTTTGGCGCCGTGCTCGGCGCGGCCCGCTTCCCCGCTTCCTCCGAGGCCTCAACCCTCTCCTCCATTCCCGCTTTCAGCCTCTCCGGTGTCGCCGGTAGTAACCAGGCCCGCACCGCAACCTACTTCCAACCCGGCTCCTCCACGCAAACGCTCGGCAGCGTCGCGGCAATCGCGGTCCGCGCCGATGTTGCCGGCCAGCGCGCCGTCGGTGGCGTCTCCCCCACGTCCTCGCTCTCATCCGGTGTCACCGTTGCCGCCGCCAGCTCGGGCGAAGTCGGCGCCGGCCTCAAGCCGCTCGCCGAGATCATCGATCCGCGCAGCCCCATCGTTGAATACCGCACCCAGGCGGGCGATACCATCAGCGGCGTCGCCGGCAAGTTCGGCGTCACCGTCCAGACCCTCCTCGATAACAACAAGACGGTTACCAACGCCAACCTCATCCCCCGCGATATGGTCCTCGTCATCCCGCGCAAGGACGGCATCCTCCACAAGGTCGGCTACGGCGAGACAGTCGATGCCATCGTCGCCCAGTACGACAACATCACCTCCTCCACCGTCGTCGATTACAAGCCCAACGGCATCGCCGATCCATCCGACCTCCGCGATGGCCAGTACGTCCTTCTCGTTGGCGCCACGCCGAAGCCACCCCCACCCCCACCGCCACCTCCGCCCGCCAGCTCCAGTCCCAGCGGGCCTTCCGCGGGCGGCAACGCCCCATCCGCAGGTGGCGGCCGCTTCTCCTCCTTCCCGATCGGTGCGTGGAATGGCGTGAGCGATGAGTTTGGCACCTTCCGCGGCGAAGGCCGCATCCACGAAGGTATCGACCTCGACCTCTTCGCCTATGGACCATCGCCGCTGTTCTCCGTGTGCAACGGCACCGTCACCACCGTCGAATACCTCACCTACAGCTACGGCTACTACGTCGTCATCGATTGCGGCGATGGCTGGACCACGCTCCACGCCCACATGAGCGAGATTCATGTCAGCCCCGGCCAGCGCGTCTCCGCCGGCGGCATGCTCGGCCTCTCCGGCCTCACCGGCTACACCACCGGCCACCACCTCCACTTCGAAATCCGCTACTTCGGCGGCCCCGTCAACCCGCGCCTCTACATCGGCTTCTAGGCCTCCCTTCATTGGCACCTTCGCCCCGGGCCGTGGCTACTAGCCCCGGGCACCGTGTACGCTGGTTCGTACCCACATGTATCGCCCGCTCGATCACCCGCTGCTCAACCGCCTGCGGGGCCAGGTGCTCTATGCCGCCGGGCCCATCGGCTCCACCCTGCTTTCGTTCGACCTCCATCCGGAGGCCTATGTTGGCCCAGGCGGAGAGGCCCACGACGGGTGCCCTGAATGGCTCAACCTCTCCAGCCCCGAAACGCTCGAACGCATCTACCACATGTTCTATTCCGCCGGCCTCGACGCCGTCGATTCCTGCTCGTTTGGCGCCAACGCAGTCGTCCTCTCCGAGTTTGGCCTCGCTAACCGCACGCGTGAGCTGAACCGGCTCGCCGCCGAGGTCATTGGCCGTGTCCGCGATACCTACAGCACCCCGGAATGGCCCCGCTACGCCTTCGGCACCATTGGCCCTGGCACGAAACTCCCCAGCCTCGGCCACATCACCTGGGATGAGCTGGTCCGCGGCGCCCGCGAACAATGCATCGGCCTGATTGAAGGCGGAATCGATGTGCTCAAGATCGAGACCTGCCAGGACCTCCTCCAGACCAAAGCCGCCATCGCTGGCGCCGCCGAGGCATTCGAGCACACCGGCAAGCGCATCCCCGTCATCGCCAGCGTCACCATCGAGACCACCGGCACGATGCTCCTCGGCTCCGATATCGGCGCCGCCCTGACCGCGCTCGACCCGCTCGATGTCGTCGACATCATTGGCATCAACTGCGCGACCGGCCCCGAGCAGATGGTCGAGCACGTCCGCTACCTCGCCGGGCACTCGCGCCGCCCCGTCTTCATCGCCCCCAACGCCGGCCTCCCGGAAGTCATCGATGGCCAGGCCTGCTACTCCCTCACTCCGGATGAGTTCGCCCGTTACCACGAGATCTTCGTGAATGAGTTCGGCATCAACATCGTCGGTGGCTGCTGTGGCACCACCCCGGCTATGTTCGAAGCCGCGATCGCGAAGATCGGCCGCAACCGCCCGCCGAGACACCGCGCCGCGACGAGCGCCCTCTTCGGCGGCCCGCCCGCCCTCTACGAGGCGAACGTCTCTTCCATCTACACGAGCGTCTCGATAGAGCAAGAGACCTCATTCCTCGTGGTTGGCGAGCGCACCAACGCGACCGGCTCCCGGGCGTTTCGCGACCTTCTCCTCGCCGGGGATGTCGATGGGATGGTTGGCCTCGCCCGGGAGCAAGCCGCCGAAGGCGCCCATGTCCTCGACGTAATGGTCGACTACGTCGGCCGCGACGGTGTTGCCGATGTGGAGCGCGTCGTTGGCGCGTTCCGCACCCAGTCCACCCTGCCGCTCGTCTTCGATAGCACCGAGGCCGCCGTCGTCGAGGCCGCCCTCAAGCTATATGGCGGCAAGGCGATCGTGAACTCCATCAATCTCGAAGATGGCGAGCGCAAGATTACCCGCCTGCTCCCGCTCATCCGCCGCCACGGCGCCGCTGCCATCGCACTCACTATCGATGAAGAAGGCCAGGCCCGCACCGCGGAGTGGAAGCTCCGCGCCGCCCGGCGCATCTACGATCTCGCCGTCAACCGGTATGGCATGGAGCCCGGCGACCTCCTCTTCGATTGCCTCACGTTCCCGCTCTCGGGCGGCCAGGATGACCTTCGCGGCGACGCGATGGAAACGCTCAACGCGATCCGCCAGCTCAAGGCCGAGCTCCCCGGCGTTCATACGGTCCTCGGCGTCTCGAACTGCTCCTTCGGCCTCAAGCCCGCTGCCCGCCGCGTGCTCAACTCAGTCTTCCTCTACGAAGCGATCGAACACGGACTCGACGCCGCCATCGTCAACGCGAAGCAGATCGTTCCCCTCAACCGCATCCCCGAAGAACAGCTCGAAACGGCCCGCGATCTCATCTACGACCGCCGCCGCGAGGGTTACGACCCGCTCCACCACTTCATCAGCCTCTTTGAGAACGCCGCTGCCGAGAAAGAGTCCAAACCCGACCGCGCAGCACTACCGGTCGAAGAGCGCCTCCGGCAGCGCATCATCGACGGCGACCGCCGCGGCATCGGCGATGACCTCGAAGAAGCCATGAGCCACTTCGATCCCCTCACCATCATCAACGAGCACCTGCTCGGCGGAATGCGTGTCGTCGGCGAGCTCTTCGGCTCGGGCAAAATGCAGCTCCCCTTCGTCCTCCAGTCCGCCGAGACGATGAAGACCGCCGTCTCCTACCTCGAACCCTACATGGAGCGCATCGAAGGCCAGACCAGGGGGCGCATCGTCCTTGCCACGGTCCGCGGCGATGTCCACGACATCGGCAAGAACCTCGTCGACATCATCCTCAGCAACAACGGCTACACCACGTACAACCTGGGCATCAAGCAGCCGATCCAGAACATCATCGAGAAAGCCCACGAAGTCGAGGCTGACGCCATTGGGCTTTCCGGCCTCCTGGTGAAGAGTACCGTGGTCATGCGCGAAGACCTGGAAGAGCTGAACGCCCGCGAGCTCTTCCATTACCCCGTCCTGCTCGGAGGCGCCGCCCTCACCCGCAAGTACGTCGAGGATGACCTCCGGGGCGTCTACCGTGGCAGCGTCTACTACGCCCAGGATGCCTTCGAAGGCCTTGCCACCCTCGACCGCGTGGTCCCCGCGCTCCGCGATGGCAGGCCCCTGCCCCTCCTCACCCGCGGCGGCCAGGAGCTCAAGGGCGGCGGCGACAGCGGCTACGACGAGGTCCGCCTCAACGTCCCCTCGGCAGATGGCCTCCCCGGCGAGCAGGACTACGCTCCATCCGGCGTCGCGCGGGGTGTACCGATCCCCACGCCCCCGTTCTGGGGCAGCCGCGTCGTTCGCGGGCTCCCCCTGCGCGACATCTATCCGTACATCAACGAGGTCGCGCTGTTCCGCGGCCAGTGGCAATACCAGCGCGCCGACCGCACTGAGACCGATTATTCCGACTTCGTCGAATCCGAGGTCCGCCCGATCTTCCGCCGCTGGCAGGAGCGTGCCATCGCCGAGCAGCTGCTCGTGCCACAGGTCGTCTACGGGTACTTCCCCTGCCTGGCCGATAAGAACGAGCTCATCGCCTGGCCCGGCCTTGAGGATGGCAGGCCCGCCGGCGAGCCTGTGCGCTACACCTTCCCCCGTCAGCCCACCGGCCGCCGTCTCTGCATCGCCGACTTCTTCCTCTCGGAAGATGAGGCGAAGGCCAACCCCGCCGGCCCCCAATACGATGTCGCCGGCCTCTTCGTCGTCACGATGGGCGACCGTGCCAGCACTTTCGCGAAGCAGCTCTTCGAGGCGAACGAGTACCGCGATTACCTGCACTGGCACGGCTTCGCCGTCGAAAGCGCCGAGGCCCTTGCCGAAATGTGGCACAAACGCATCCGC
>Ga0073904_10003523_pt1 | contig 11774 bp, 8 predicted proteins | sample KloWWTrecipitate_FD_66668 | JGI IMG/M metagenome (GOLD analysis project Ga0073904, IMG submission 66668) | Active sludge microbial communities from Klosterneuburg, Austria, studying microevolution and ecology of nitrifiers - Klosterneuburg... | ecosystem: Engineered > WWTP > Aerobic digester >... | reverse complement strand
AACACCAACACCCTCATCGGCCACGGCATCCGCCTGGAGCCGTTGTCGCGTGCACACATCACTGCGCTGCAGGACGCGGTGGACGATGGCGACATCGGCGCGATCAACTACGTCAGCGTGCCCGGCCGCGACGGCATCCCCGCCTGGATCGAACATGCGCTCGCCATGCAGCAGGCCGGGCGCGAACTGCCCTTCGCCATCGTCGCCGACGAGCGCGTCGTTGGCAGCACACGCTTCTACGACATCGACCTGTCTGTGCCCACGCTGGCGATCGGCTACACCTTCCACGCGGCGTCGGTGTGGCGCACCCACGTCAACACCGCCAACAAGCGGCTGATGCTGGGCCACGCCTTCGACACGCTGGGCTCGCAGTCGGTGTTTTTCCACACCAGCCACCAGAACCTGCGCTCGCAGGCGGCGATCGAACGGCTGGGCGCACATCGCGACGGTGTCCTGCGCGCGCACAAGCGGCACAAGGATGGATCGCTGCGCGACACTGTGACGTATTCGATCGTCGCGGACGAATGGCCGGCGATCCGCGAGCGGCTTGACGCGCGACTGTCCCTGTAGGAGCGGCGTAAGCCGCGACTGACTTCCGCGTGACAGCGTTCGCGGCTCACGCCGCTCCTACAGTTGCGCCCGGCCCTCGATCAAGGATCGAACAACTTGCCCGGATTCATGATCCCGGCCGGATCCAGCACTGCCTTGATCCCGCGCATCAGCGCGATCTCCGCGTCGCTGCGCGTGCTCGACAGATACGGCCTCTTGACCAGGCCGATGCCGTGCTCGGCGGAGATGCTGCCGCCATGCGCGTGCAGGCGTCCGGCCAACAGTTTGGTGACGCGGTCGCAATCGGCGACGAAGTCCACCTGCGCCATGCCCTCCGGCTTGAGCACGTTGATGTGCAGATTGCCGTCGCCGATGTGGCCGAACCAGACCACGTCGAACTGCGGATAGGCATCGCCCAGCAGCGCCTGGGTCTCGGCCAGGAAGGTCGGCATTGCCGACAAACGCACCGACACGTCGTTCTTGTACGGCACGTATTTCGCCAGGCTTTCGGTGATGCCCTCGCGCAGGCGCCACAGCTGCGCCGCCTGAGCATCGCTTTGGCTGATCACGCCGTCGCTGACGTGCCCATCACCCATGCATTGCTCGAACGCCGCAAGGGCTTCGGCCTCGTTGGCCTCGTCGCTGGCGAATTCGGTGACCACGTAGAACGGATGGGTTTCCGCGAATGGAGCTTGCGCACCATGCGCCAGCACGTGGTGCAGCGCGCGGTCGGTGAGGAACTCGAACGCCTGCAATTGCAGCCGCGCGCGGAACCCCTCGAACACCTGCATCAGCGCCTCGAACGAGGGCAGCGCGAGCAACATCACGTTGGTCGGCGGCGGCGGATCGGTCAGCTTCAACGTGGCTTCGACCACGATGCCCAGCGTGCCTTCCGAGGCGATGGCAAGGTGGCGCAGGTCGTAACCGCTGGAGTTCTTGACCAGGCTGCGGCCGAGGTCGAGCAGTTCGCCGTCGCCGGTCACCAGCTTCAGCCCGGCGATCCATTCGCGGGTATTGCCATAGCGCACCACGCGGATGCCGCCGGCATTGGTGGCGATGTTGCCACCGATGCTGCAGGAGCCACGCGCGGCGAAATCCACCGGATACTGCAACCCTTGCTCGCAGGCGGCGTCCTGCGCCAGCTGCAGCGGGATGCCGGCCTGCACCGTGAGCGTGCGATCGATCGCGTCGAAACCGATGACCTGGTTCATCCGTTCCAGGCTGACCACCAGTTCGCCGTTCGCCGCGACCGCGCCACCGGAAAGACCGGTGCGGCCACCCGAAGGCACGATGGCGACCGCGTTCGCCTTCGCCCAGCGCACCACCGCCTGGACTTCTTCCACGCAGGCCGGGAATGCGATCGCCAGCGGCGCCGGCGTCCAGCGCCGGGTCCAGTCGCGTCCGTAATGTTCGAGGTCGGCGGGGTCGGTTTTCAGGCGCAGGCCGGGCACCGACTGCTGCAAGCCGGCGAGGCGGGAATCGGTCATGTGAGGGGCGGCCAACGCGACGTGCGGGGCCTGCAGCGTGCCAGCGATGCGGCGATGCGTCCAGCACGCCAAGCCCACATGGGACGGCGGTTTCAGCCGTAACTGTCAGGCCGAGCGGCGACGGCATGGAAGGGCGCGAAAATGGAATGACGCACTGCGCAAAAACCCGCCATGCATCTGGCATAGTGCGGCTCCCCACGCTCGTTGCCGCGCCATGCCCCCGAAGAAAACCTCGTATCCCAAGCAGGACATCAAGGTGCTGCTGCTCGAAGGCATCAGCCAGAACGCGGTAGAAACATTCCGGGCGGCCGGCTACAGCAACATCGTCACCCACGCGAAGTCGCTGCCCGAGGACGAACTGCGCAAGGCGATCGTCGACGCCCACTTCGTCGGCATCCGCTCGCGCACCCAATTGACCGCCGAGGTGTTGGCCGACGCCAAGCGCCTGATGGCGATCGGTTGCTTCTGCATCGGCACCAACCAGGTCGACCTGGAGGCCGCGGAACTGGCCGGCGTGCCGGTGTTCAACGCGCCCTACTCCAACACCCGCAGCGTGGCCGAGCTGGTCCTGGCCGAGGCGATCATGCTGTTGCGAGGGATCCCGCAGAAGTCCGCGCAATGCCATCGCGGCGGCTGGAGCAAATCCGCGGCCGGCAGCCGCGAGGCGCGCGGCAAGACCCTGGGCATCGTCGGCTACGGCCACATCGGCACCCAGGTCGGCGTGCTGGCCGAAGGCCTGGGCATGCACGTGGTCTTCCACGACATCGAAACCAAGCTCTCGCTGGGCAACGCACGCGCCACCCGCGACTTCGACGAGTTGCTGGCGACCTCCGACGTGGTCACCCTGCACGTCCCGGAAACCGCGGCGACGCGGATGATGTTCGGCGCGCCGCAGATGGCGAAGATGAAGCCCGGCGCGCACCTCATCAACGCATCGCGCGGCACTGTGGTCGATATCGACGCACTTGCTGCTGCATTGCACTCCGGCCACATCGGCGGCGCGGCGGTGGACGTGTTCCCGGAAGAACCGAAGGGCAACGACGATCCGCTGGTGTCGCCACTGCTCGGCATCGACAACGTGATCCTGACCCCGCACGTGGGCGGCAGCACGCTGGAGGCGCAGGACAACATCGGCATCGAGGTCGCGGCCAAGCTGGTCCGCTACAGCGACAACGGCAGCACCCTGTCGGCGGTGAATTTCCCCGAAGTCACCCTGCCCGAGCATGCGGGCAGCCATCGCCTCCTGCACATCCACCGCAACGTGCCGGGCGTGCTGTCGCGGGTCAACGAGATCTTCGGCCAGCGCGGCATCAACATCGACGGCCAGTTCCTGCGCACCGATGCCAATGTGGGCTACGTGGTGATCGACGTCAGCGCCGACGACGCCCAGGCCACCGAACTGCGCGCGGCACTGGCGGCGATCCCGGGGACGCTGCGGACGCGGGTGCTGTACTGATTCAGCCGGTGTGGGAGCGCACCTGGGCGCGACGCTCTTTGCTGTCCGGTCGCGGCCAAGTCCGCTCCCACAAGAGCGGGCGCTCCTACAGGCGCGCCAGCCACTTGCGCGCCATTCGCTGCACGGACTCGTCGGTGCCCGCCTCGACCGCCAACTCCGTGATCTGGCGCCATGCCAGGTCATGCGATTCCTCGCTGACTGTGTAAGCCTCGTCCTCACTGGCGTGCACGACGTAGCGCACGTCGTAATGCCAATGCGCCGGCACGCCCTTGTGCTCGGGGATCCAGTGGCGGTCGAGGTCGAAGATGCCGGCGGCGATGGAAAGGCCGCCTAAACCGGATTCCTCCTCCGCTTCCTTCAATGCCACGACCTGCAGGTCGCGCTCGCCATCCGCGTGGCCGCCCAGTTGCAGCCACATGCCCAACTTGCGGTGATGCGTCAGCAAAGTTCGCTCGCCGCTGCGGTCCACCAGCCAGCAGGACGCGGTGAAGTGGCCTGCGATGCGTTCGCGCTCGAACGGGTTGGCCGGATCGACCAGCAAGCCCTCGAAAATGCCAATCGTTGCAAGTTCGTCGGGCCAGCGTTGTGCGTATTCAGCCAGCGCAGAAGCCAGAACGTGGTCGTCGAGGTGGGCCATGCTGCGTCGCGGAAGCCTGCGGAGGGCGTGATTATCACCGCTCGGTGACTGCAGGTGCTTGTGCGCGCCACATGTGACCGTTTATGGTCGGCGGATTATTCACGCCGTCCGGCATGAGGGGAACCCGATGCTGTTTCAACGCAAGAAACCACTTGACCTCATTCTCGAAACAGCGAGCAAGCGTTCGCTGAGCCGCCAGTTGAATGCCTTCGACTTGACCATGCTCGGCATCGGCGCGGTCATCGGGACAGGTATCTTCGTGCTGACCTCGGTCGCCGCCAACAAGGCCGGCCCCGGCATGATGTATTCCTTCATCATCGCTGGCATCGTTTGCGCGCTGACCGCGCTGATCTATTCCGAGATCGCGGCGATGGTGCCGGTCGCCGGTTCCGCCTACACCTATTCCTACGCCGTGCTGGGTGAGGTGATCGCGTGGATGGTGGGCTGGGCGCTGATCCTCGAATACGCGGTGGCCGCCGGTGCGGTGGCAGTCGGCTGGTCTGGCTACGCCAACGGCTTCCTGCACGAGATCGGGATGGGCTTGCCGTTGATGCTGACCGCAGGTCCCGGCGATACCGTGACCCTGGCCGACGGCACCATCGCCAAGGGCAGCTTCAACTTGATCGCATTCCTGATTTCGCTGCTGATCACCTGGCTGCTGGTGATGGGCACCTCCAAGTCCGCGAAGTTCACCGCGATGCTGGTCCTCGTGAAGATTGCGGCACTGAGCGCCTTCGTTGTGCTGGCATTCCCGGCAGTGGACTCCGCCAACTTCGAGCCGATGCTGCCGAACGGCTGGGGCACCCCACTGTCCGGCGTGGGCGTGCTTGGCGCCGCTGCGTCGATCTTCTTCGCCTACGTGGGCTTCGACGCAGTGTCCACCGCTGCCGAGGAAACCAGGAACCCGAACCGCAACATCCCGATCGGCCTGATCGGTTCGCTGATGATCTGCACCGTGTTCTACCTGCTGGTGGCCTACACCGCGGTCGGCGCGATGGGCGCGCAGCCAGGTGGCGCGCTGTCGCAGTCGAAGGAACCGTTGGCGTTCGTGCTGCGCGAAATCGGCTGGCCCAAGGTGGGTAGCGCGGTGGCGATCGCCGCCATCGTCGCCCTGCCGTCGGTGGTACTGATGATGATCTTCGGCCAGACCCGCATCCTGTTCACGATGGCCCGCGACGGCCTGCTGCCAGACGCGTTGGCGAAGGTGCACCCGAAGTACAAGACGCCGCACGTGGTGACCTGGATCACCGGTATCGCGGTGTCGTTGTTCGCGGCGGTGTTCCCGGTCGGCATGCTGGCGGACATTTCCAACTCCGGCACCTTGTTCGCGTTCTTCATGGTTGCCGCCGGCGTGATGATCCTGCGCAAGGCCGATCCGGATCGCATTCGTCCATTCCGCACCCCGCTGATCTGGATCGTCGGCCCGCTGGCGATGGCTGGTTGCGTATTGCTGTTCTTCAGCCTTGGCTGGTACACGATCAAGCTGTTCCTGATCTGGGCGACGATCGGCCTGGTGATCTACTTCGCCTATGCTCGCAGCAGGAGCCATCTGGCACCGGGCAACGAGCACCTGCTGCACGCGCATACGCATGATCCAAAACTGCAGCCGAACCCGAGGCTGCAGGAAGGCCCGGACGCTGGCCCATAACCGGATCGCAATAAAAGCATGACGAAAAACCCGGCTTCGGCCGGGTTTTTCTTTGCCTGCGATTCGCCGATCCTGCACGGTCGATTCGCTACACTTCCCGGCATGGACACGCTCCCCTACGACGCCCAGCACCTGCGCCACCTCGCCGGCGAGATCATCACCAACGTGCGCGAGCTCGCGCATGCCGGATGGACACCCGCGACCAGCAGCAATTTCTCGCGCCGCCTCGACGATCGCCATGCCGCGATCACTGTCTCCGGCCGCGACAAGGGCCGGCTGACCGAGGCCGACATCATGGTCGTCGACTTCGATGGCAACCCGGTCGGCAACGACAAGCGGCCCTCCGCGGAAACCTTGCTGCACACCCAGTTGTACCGGCACTTCCCGGAGATCGGCTGCGTGCTGCACACGCATTCGCGCACGCAGACGGTAGCCTCGCGGCTGTACGCACCGGCCGGCCACGTGCGCTTCGAGGGCTACGAACTGCAGAAGGCATTCTTCGGCAACACCACCCACGAAGGCGCGATGGACGTGCCGGTGTTCCCGAACACCCAGGACATGCACGAACTCGCGGGCTGGGTCGATGCCGCCCTCGACGCGCAATGCATGTGGGGCTACCTGATCGATGGCCATGGCCTGTATGCCTGGGGCCGCGACATGGCCGAGGCTCGGCGCCACCTGGAGGCGTTCGAATTCCTGCTGGGCTGCGAACTGGAACTGAGGACACTGAAGCAATGAGCCGCTTGCGCATCTTCGACGACCACGCCCCGACCACCCCGCTGCTGGCGACCGATGACCGGGCCAACATGACCGCCGAGCTGGCGAAGATCGGCGTGCACCTGGAGCAATGGGTACCCGCGCATGCGGTGCAACCGGGCGACGCGCCCGAGGCGATCATGGCGGCCTACAAGTCCGACATCGACCGCCTGGTCGAAGCCAATGGCTTCAAGTCGGTCGACGTGGTCAGCATCGCGCCGGACAACCCGAACCGCGAAGCGATGCGCGGCAAGTTCCTCGACGAGCACTTCCACAAGGAAGACGAGGTGCGCTTCTTCGTCGCCGGCTCGGGCCTGTTCACCCTGCATGTCGACGGCAAGGTCTTTGAGGTGCTGTGCGAAGCCGGCGACCTGATCGCGGTGCCCGACAGCATGACCCACTGGTTCGACATGGGCCCGGAGCCGAGCTTCGTCGCGATCCGTTTCTTCACCGAGCCGGACGGCTGGGTCGGCCACTTCACCGGCACCGACATCGCGACGCAGTTCCCGCGCTACGAGGCCGGACAGGCGATCTAGAGCACCCTCACCCCAACCCTCTCCCGCATGGCGGGAGAGGGGGAAAATCATGAAAACAACCATCCTCACCGATATCGAAGGCACGACGAGCTCGATCTCCTTCGTCCGCGACGTGCTGTTCCCGTATTCACGCGCCGCCCTGCCCGACTTCGTGCGCGAGCATGGCCAAGACCCGAACGTGCGCCACTGGCTGGACGTGGTCGCGGTCGAGAACGGCGGACTCTGCCAGGACGCGATGATCGTCGAGACGCTGCAGGGCTGGATCGACCAGGACCACAAGCACACTGCGCTCAAGGCGCTGCAGGGCATGGTCTGGGAAGCCGGCTATCGCGGCGGCGATTTCACCGCGCCGCTGTATCCCGACGTGGCGCCCTCGCTTCGTGGCTGGCACGAGGCCGGCCATCCGCTGGCGGTGTATTCCAGTGGTTCGGTGCCGGCGCAGAAGCTGTTGTTCTCGCATACCGATGCCGGCGACCTGGTGCCGCTGTTCCGTGGTTTCTTCGATACCGAGATCGGACACAAGCGCGACGCCGACAGCTATCGGCTGATCGCCGACCGGCTGGACCGCAGCCCGGGCGACATCCTGTTCCTGTCCGACGTGGTCGCGGAGCTCGACGCCGCCCGCGACGCCGGCATGCGCACGGTCTTGCTGGACCGGATCGAGGACTATCCGCAGCCGCGGCTCGATGAGGCATCGACGCATGGGCACCTGCGGGTCGAGTCGTTTTCCGGGATCGTTGTGTAGGCTCGGCTTGACGGACCGTCAAATCACGGTCTTTCCAGCAGCCCGGTGCGGGTCAGCGTATCGATCAATGCTTGCCTGTTCGATGCCGGATTGCGTGGCCATCCGGTGATCCGCTCGACGATCCTGCCGTCGCGCACGACGAAGAAAACCGGCATCTCCCATCCTCCCGGCAGCACTGACGCCCACTCCAGGCGGTCGTGGATCGGCTCGGCCTGCGCTTGCGGGAAACGGCGGTTCCAATCACGGATCGCGTCCAGCTTCTCGTCTCCGGGTGGCAGTACGAGCCAGTGCGCATGTTCCGCGAAGACGGGCCCCAGCAAAGGATCACGGGACAGATCTTCCGCCGCATCCACCGAGAAATGACAGCCTGCGGTGACCAGAATCGAGGTGCGACCCAGGTCGAGCGGTGTTCGGGTGAATATCGCACCGTCCCTGCTGGCGCGCCAAACCGTGGGCATCGAGGTATTGCTGCCGATGTTGTCCACCATTGCCGGAACCGACGGAAGCCCGGCGTGCGCATGTTCCCGGGCAAAATGCCTGGCATCCTCGAAGCGGCGCACCTTCAGCATGGCATCGAGGACACTGGCCAAGTCGGAGGTTTGCGCGATACGGCGGCGCTGCATCTCGGCAACGATCAGGCGCATGCGCTCGACATCGTCCGACGTGACCGCAACCGACATCGTCAACTCGACCGAACGAAGCAGAAAAATCAACTCCCGATCCGGCATCCGCGCCAGCGCTTCCGGCGGCTGCGGCATAGCACCAAACAGTTCCGCGAATGCTCCATGGAGCTTGCCGGAATCATCACTGGCTGCTTCGGCAATGCGATGCAGCACATCGAACCCCATCTCTGCCCGCCCGGGCAACAACGCGGCAACTCGCCACGCAGGTGGACCATCCTGATGGCGCGACGGGACCATCTTTGCGTACTCCGCCACGTCGAATAGCGCCAGCACGCGCTCAACCTCAGCAGGTGTCAGTTCCATCGCGAGGTCATCGACACCGAATCCGCCAAGCCCCTTCGATCCGAATCGCAGGCTGGAGAGAAATCGCTGCCTGGTCAGCGGCGGCAACAGGTCGAAAGAGGTGTCGCGGCCCTTGTTGACCGCAAGATAGGCATCCAGGTCTGCCTGCGATCGCAGAACCACCCGAGTGTCGGCAACGAAATCCTCCAGCCGATACGTCGTTCTCGCTCGCACCTCGCCGCGCCAGCGATCGAATGCACGCACTTCGATCACGTGCTCGCCGGCAGCAAGCGTCGTCGGCAGCGCACCACGCCAGAGGTGCGTTGATACCTCCGCCTCGGGCGAACGATCGAAACCGCGCAATACCTTTGCAGCATCGTCCAGCGCGTTCTCGGCCTGCAGCGCGGGGTCCGGTCGCAGCACCTTCTTCATCGGCATCCACGCGCCGCCGTCGACGCGGAATTCGACGCGGGTGTCGTCCATGCCCATGTACACATTCGCGAACACGCCCCAGGCCGGATAGGCGCCGCGTCGCAGCACGTTCGGTGCATGCAGGCCGATCTGGCGGTCGTCCGCATCGCGTGCGTTGTGCCAGGCCAGCGCGTACTCGCCGCCTTGCCTCACGGTAAGCATGGCGTAGCCGTTCGGCGTGCCGTCGGGCATGGTCGCGGCGGGAATGCCCTGCGCGTCCGCCGCCCCGGACCAGTAAGACCCACAGGCCGCACCGACGTTGTATTCGTGCAGCGGGGTCGCGCCGTGCCAGCCGGTATCGGCGCCGTGGAAGACGTGGCGCTGGGTGTGGCTGTGCGCGGTCAGCACCAGCACATGCGGGAACGACTTCAGCAATGCGAACAGACGCTCGCGGTCGGCATCGCGGAAGCTGTCCTTGCCAACTTCATCGAACAGATGGATGTGCATCGCCAGCACCAGCAAACGGTCTTTGCGCAGTGTCGGCAGCCAGCGTTCGAGGAAGGCAAACTGGTCCTCGCGCAGGCCACCGATGTAGGCAGGTTTGCGGCCCGGCATCGCGATGACGTCGTCGAGCACGGCGATGTTCGCCAGCGCGGTTTGGCGCGCGTATGTGTCCGGGCCAATCGCGCGATGGAAGGTGCCGAGGGAATCCGCGTCGCTGGTCGCGTCATGGTCGACATCGTGATTGCCGGGCGCGTGCAGCCACGGGATGCCCAGCGAGGCTGTCGCCGCCTTCACGTCCTGCAGCAGCGTCGGCTGATCGTCGACGAGGTCGCCGAGGGTGAGGCCGAGCATCGCGTCGTGTTTGCCCACCAGCGGGGCGACGATGTCGCGACGGAAGTAGTCCATGTCCCGCGCGGACTTCACTTGCGGGTCGCCGAACACCAGCATCCGCGCGGGATCGCCATTACCCGAGTGCGGCACCCGCTGGTAGGCGATGCAGCCCGGTCCGGTGCGATCCGCGCGTGGCAGCGAAAGCGGCGCCTCCACCTGCACGGGCACGCAGGCGGCAGGGGGAAGGTCGGCGGGCGCAGCAAGGGCAAGCGCGGCGGCAAGCAGGAGTCCGGTCATGCCCCATTATCCCAGCACCGCAAGGAGGCAGCACCTGCACTAGAATCGCATCAGGAGATCAATCGGCGGGGATCGTTTGCGCGCAACCAGGGGCAAGATGCAGGCATGGCTGTTGGCGGTGGCGCTGGTGCTGCTCGCCTCGGCCTGGCCGGCACGCGCCATCGAACCGCTACGGCTGGCCGGAGAGCGCGCGATCCCGCTGAACCAGGTGATCGGCTATCGGCACGACCTGCATGCCAGCGATGGCGCCACCGACGCGTTCGCGCATGCCCGTGCGGGCCGGTTCTCGCCCTTGCCCGGCGGCAGCACCAGCTTCGGCTTCCAGCAGGGCGCGTACTGGTTCTACCTTCCACTGGTGAACATGCAGCGCGACGAGCCGCGCTGGCTGCTGGTGCAGAAATACGCGCTGAGCGACCAACTCGACCTGTACCTGCGCTACACGGACGGGCGTGTCGAACACCAGTCCAGCGGCGACCACCTACCATTCATCAGTCGCTACATCCGTTATCGCCACCCCAATTTCCGCCTGGACCTGCCACCCGGAGAGGCGGTGGAACTGCTGGTGCGCGTACAAAGCCAGAGTTCGATGCAGGTCCCGTTGGTGCTGTACACGCCGCGGACCTTCACCGAGGTGATGCGCGACGCGCAATTTTCCACCGGCCTGTATTACGGCATCGTGCTGGCGTTGCTGTTCTACAACCTGGTGTTGTGGATCATGCTGCGAGACCCCGGTTATTTCTGGTACCTGCTGCATACCGGTGCGTTCGGGCTGGTGCTGTTCACCCTCAACGGCTACGGTTTCGAATACTTCTGGCCGAATTCGCCGTGGCTGGCGGATGCCTCGGTGCCGCTGTCGATCTGCCTCGCGCTGATCGGCATGCAGCTATTCACCCGAAGCTTCCTGGAACTGCAGGAACGCTGGCCGCGCGGCAACCTGGTCAGCCTGGGCATGACCGGATTCTTCGTGGTGCTGGGCATCGCGTCGTTCTGGCTGCCGTACAGCACGGCAACGCCGCTCGCCTCGCGCGCGGTGCTGGTGGGGGTGGTCTGGATCATGGTGGCGACCGTGGTGATGCTGCGCCGAGGCTACAAGCCGGCGCGCCTGCTGCTGCTGGCCTGGTCGCTGTTCCTGGCCGGTACCACGGCCTTCACCCTGCTCGCCTTCGGCCTGGTGCCGCCGAATTTCTGGACGCTCAATGGCGTACAGATCGGCTCTGCGCTGGAGATGCTGCTGCTGTCGCTGGCGCTGGGCTCGCGCTATGCCGGGCTGCGCAACGAAAACATCCGCATCGTCCAGGAAAACAACGAGCGGCTGGAACGCAGCGTCATCGACCGCACCCGCCAGCTGCGCACGGCGATGGCGCAACTCGGCGAGGCCAACGTGCAGCTGCGCGAATACAGCCAGCGCGATCCACTCACCGGCGTCTACAACCGCCGGCATTTCCGCGAGGCG
>Ga0073904_10003518_pt1 | contig 11791 bp, 8 predicted proteins | sample KloWWTrecipitate_FD_66668 | JGI IMG/M metagenome (GOLD analysis project Ga0073904, IMG submission 66668) | Active sludge microbial communities from Klosterneuburg, Austria, studying microevolution and ecology of nitrifiers - Klosterneuburg... | ecosystem: Engineered > WWTP > Aerobic digester >... | reverse complement strand
CGCGGAGGGCGTGCGGACCGAGCGATCGCAGCTCGTAGGCGTCGCCAACGGCGTGCGCAGTCTCGAACGACACGAGCGTCTGGCCTGCCTGCGCGAGGTTCTCGAGGCGCGCGGCGGTGTTGACCGTGTCGCCGATGGCCGTGAACTCCATGCGCGTCTCGCTGCCCAGGTTACCCACGAGGGCCTCGCCGGAGGTGACCCCGACGCCGAGCCTGACGTCGAAGTTGTACCTGGCCTTCCAGTCGGCCGCCTGGGTCTCGACGAAGCGGTGCATGTCCTCCGCGGCGGCCAGCGCCCGCTCGGCGTGGTCGGGCTGGTCCTCCGTGGCGCCGAACACGGCCATGATGCAGTCGCCCATGAACTTGTCGACCATGCCCCCGTGCCGAAACACCACCTCGGAGAGGATGGAGAACACCTCGTTCAGAAACGCGACCACCGCCTCCGGCGACGAGCGCTCCGCGAACGAGGTGAACGACGCGATGTCGGCGAACACGACGCTCACCGGGCGCCGCTCGCCGCCGAGCGCGATCGTGCGCGTGCCGTCGGCGATGGAGCGCGCCAGCGCCCCGGGCAGGTAGCGCGAGAGCTGCGCCTCGACGACCGTCTTCTTGGCGATCTCGGCCTCGCCGGCCTTGATCGAGCTCGCCATCTCGCCGAGCGCGTCGCCCAGCTCCTCGAGCTCGTCGCCGGTGCGCACCCCCGCGCGGGCGTCGAACTCACGGCGCCCAAGTCGCCTCGACAGGCCGACCAGCGCCTCGATCGGGCGCGTGGAGCGCGCCGCGAGCGCGCCCCCGAGGACGACGGCGAAGAGCGCCGCGCCGAAGAGCGCGAGCACGAACGCGCGCTGCGTTTCGCGCAGCGCGGCCAGGCTGTCGCGCTCGGGTCGCTGAACCACCGCGAGCCACTTGTGCCTGGCGAGTGTGCTGAACGCCGCGCGAGTGGGCTCGCCGTCCGGCCCCGCGTACGTGCCCGTGGCGCCCTGAAACGACACGTCCCAGTGGATGGTCCCTGGGTCCATCGCCGCAAACATGTACTTTCCACGCAACGACTCGCCGACCTTCACGCTGGCGCCGGGCGCGATCGCGACGACCCGCAGCTCGTCGTCGGCGAGGAGCACGGCGTCTCGGCCCTTGTCGCCGAAGCGGTCGGAGGCCACCGAGCCGACCAGGCGCGAGAGGGCGCCCGGCTCGAGGTACGCGCGGACGAACCCAGTGGTCTTGCCGCCCGCCTTCAGCGGCTCGACGTAGGTGAGCGCGTCGACCGAGGCGTCGGCCGGGGCCTCGGCGCGCGCCCACGCGGCGCCGTCGCGCTCGGCGGAGGCCCGCAGCGCAGCGGGGAGGGGGGTCTTCGCGACGGCGGCCGCCGGACCGCCCTTGGTCGCGCGGGTGATGGCGTCGATGTAGCCGCCCTCGGCGTCGTACACGACGAGCGTCGCGAGGGTCTCGGCGCTCTCGACCTCGGCCTTGGCGAGCGCGATGAGGTTCGCGCCCGCCTCGGGATCGCGCTCGGACGCGGCCGAAGCGCTCGTGAGGAGGAGGCCGACCCGGTGGGCGGTGTCGGAAGCCGACCCCACCGCGAACGAGACCGACTGGGTGGTCTGCGACGCCACGGCGGCCTGGAGCGCGGTCTCCGACGCGATGAGGCCGCTCCGCTGCAGCCGGAGGGCGAGCGGTCCGAGCCCGACGAGGGGGACCAGCGCGGTCCCCAAGAGGGCGAGTGACCACTTGGTGCGAAGCGAGAGACCCCGAGGACGCATTCGGACAGATCTAAAGCATTTCCCGTGCCGGGGGCGGTGGGTCAGTCGCGCAGCCCGCGGGCCGCCTTCAAGTTGTACCGCTGGACGAGGCGGTGGAGGTTCATGCGGTCCATCTTCGCCTTGCGGGCAGCGCGGCTGACGTTCCCGCCGGCCCATTCCATGAGCGCCGTGAGGTAGGCGCACTCGAACTCGCAGAGGGCCTCCTCCTTCGCCTCGCGGAACGAGGCGCTGAGGTCCCACACCCTCACGCCCGACGCGCCTGCCTCGGGGGCCTTGCGCGGAGGCGCCCCGTCCACCTGCTGGAGGACGACCGCGCGCTCCACGTAGTTGCGAAGCTCCCGCACGTTGCCGGGCCACGGCTGGCGCGCGAGATCGGCCATCACCTCGGCCGTGAAAAGGTGCGCGGAGGCGTGAGCCTCGAGCGCGTCGATGAACGCACGCACGAGCAGCGCGACGTCGTCCGGCCGCTCGCGGAGCGGGGGCACACGCACCGCGACGACCGAGAGCCGGAAAAAGAGGTCCTCGCGGAAGCGCCCCTCGTTGACCTCGCGTTCGAGCTGTCGGTTCGTGGCGGCGATCACGCGGACGTCGATCTTGCGTGTCGTGGTCTCCCCGAGGCGCCGGATCTCTCGGGCCTCCAGGGCCCGGAGGAGCTTCGGCTGAAGCTCGAGCGGCAGCTCGCCGATCTCGTCGAGGAACACCGTGCCGCCGTTCGCGGACTCGAAGGCGCCCGCGCGCTCGCGGTCGGCGCCCGTGAAGGCCCCGCGCAGGTGCCCGAAGAGCTCCGACTCGATGAGATTCGGCGAGATCGCGCTGCAGTCGACGACGACGAAGGGCTTCCGGGCGCGCGCCCCGCGGCGAACGATCTCGGCGGCGACGAGCTCCTTGCCGGTGCCGCTCTCGCCCTCGATCAGCACGTTCGTGTCGTGGGCCGCGACCCTCGCCAAGATCGCGAAGAGCCGCTGCATGGCGGTCGAGCTACCGTACAGATCGCCGAAGGTCGCCTGGTCGAGGATCTCCACCTCGGTCTCGCTCGGCAGCTCGGTCACGCGGACGCGCGACTCGCCGAGCTCGAGCACGGCCTCGGGCACCGTGAGCTCGCCATCCCGGACGCGCACGCCGTGGATCGCCGTCCCGTTGCGTGAGCCGGTGTCGAGCAGGCGCCACGCCGACCGCTCGCGGAGAAGCTGAAGGTGGAACCGCGAGACCATCGGATCGGTGAGGACCACGTCGTTGCTCTCGTGTGAGCCGACCCGCACCCGGTCGCCGTCGATGGTGACCGAGCGGCTCGCGGCGTCGCCCGCCTCGCGCTCCACCGTGAGCCGCAGCCGCGGCGCGGCCACGGACTTCGCGAACTTGGGCGTGGTCTCGCCTTCGAGCGTGCGCGCGGTTGGGTTCATCATGCGCGCAACACTACAAGATGTCCCGGGCATCGTCGTGCCGCATCTTGACCGCAACGGTGAGGCGTCGACCCCGCACGTCTGTGCGCGAGAGCGCGCGTTTCGCAGGGCGCGACCGCTTGGCCCGCGCCGTGCATGCGCCGTCGCGTCGAATCGGCGGGTTTGTCGCACCACCGCCGCGGAATGAGGTACTCAGCGCCATGGCCTTTATCGAAGACTTCAAGAAGTTCGCGTTCAAGGGGAACGTCGTCGACCTCGCGGTCGGCGTCATCATCGGCGGAGCGTTCGGAAAGATCGTCTCCGGGCTGGTCGACTTTCTCATCATGCCGCTGGTGTCGGTCGTGATGCCGAGCGGCAACTGGAAAGAGCTGAAGTGGGTGCTCCGCGACGCCCCGAAGCCGGAGGACGTCGTGGCGGTGAAGTACGGCGCGCTCGCCGGCTCGCTGCTCGATTTCCTGGTCGTGGCGCTCGTCCTCTTCATCTTCGTTTCGAAGATCATGGGCAAGAAGGACCCCCCGCCCTCCACGAAAGAGTGCCCGCTCTGCCTCTCCGACGTGCCCATCAAGGCCAAGAAATGCAAGGCTTGCACTTCCGATCTCCCCGACCCCGCCTGAGGCGCCGGCGCGTGTTGGACTTCCGGCTCCGAATGCCGGTAGCCTTGCGGCGCGCCATCTCGCCAGTGCCCACTGAGCCCCCTGTTCCCCGCTGAGGATCCGATTTCATGAGAGCTCGTTCACTTTTCGCCGCCTCGCTCGCCACTCTGACCGGGCTCGCGCTCACCCTCCACGGGGGCGCGGCGTCGGCGCAGCAAGTGCCGCAGACGACCGGGTTCGCCGTCAGCAAATTCGAGCCTTCGGAGCGCGGCAGCGAATGGTTCGCGCAAGACTCGATGGACTACCGCGGGAAGCTGCGACCTTCGATCGGCATCGTGGGCGAGTACGTGTACCGCCCGCTCGTGATCTACAACGCGGACGGCTCGGTGCAGAACTCGGTCGTACGAAACCAGCTCCTCGCGCACCTCGGCGCGAGCGTCGTGCTCTTCGAGCGCCTGCGCCTCGGCGTGAACCTCCCCGTGGCCCTCTACAACGACGGGCATACGGGCACCTTCCGCGGTACGCAGTTCGCTTCGCCGCCGAAGGAGCAGGGCATCGGTGATCTCCGCCTCGCGCTCGATTTCCGAGTCGCGGGCGACCCGACCGGCCCGCTGCGGTTCGGCGTCGGCAGCCGCTTCTGGCTCCCCACCGGCAGCCAAGAGAACTACCTCGGTGACGGCAGCGCGCGCGTCGCGCCGCACCTCAACGTGTCGGGCGACGTGGGGATCCTGGCGTACTCGGCGCGCGCCGGCGTCAACATTCGCCTCCGCGACCAGCCGTTCGCCCAGGCCGCGGTGGGCACCGAGCTGCTCCTCGGCGGCGCGGTCGGTCTCCACGTGCTCGACAAGAAGCTCATGGTCGGGCCCGAGGTGAACCTCGCCACGACGGTCTCGGAGAACCCCGACGGCACGAGCGCTGCGTTCGGCAAGCGCACGACCCCCGTCGAGGGCCTGTTCGGCGTGCACTACACCGCCGGCCCCGTGCGCTTCGGCGCGGGCGCGGGCACCGGTTTCACGCGCGGGTTCGGCTCGCCGCAGGCCCGCGTTCTGCTCAACGTCGAGTACCAGCCCGAGATCAAGATCATCACCGATCGCGACGGCGACGGCATCCTCGACAAGGACGACGCCTGCCCCGACGTGAAGGGCGTGCCGAGCGACGACGTGTCGAAGCACGGCTGCCCGCCCGAGGCGCCGAAGGACACCGATCGTGACGGCATCCTCGACACCGACGACGCCTGCGTCGACGTGCCCGGCGTGAAGACCGACGATCCCCGCACGAGCGGCTGCCCCTCCGACAAGGACAAGGACGGCATCTACGACAAGGACGACGCGTGCGTCGACGTGCCCGGCGTGCGCCACCAGGACCCCGCGAAGAACGGGTGCCCGGCCGACTCCGACGGCGACGGCGTCATCGACGCGAACGACGCGTGCCCGGACAAGCCCGGCCTGAAGTCGAACGATCCCAAGACCAACGGGTGCCCCGACACCGACCGCGACAAGGACGGCGTCCTCAACGACGTGGACGCGTGCCCCGACGAGCCCGGCAAGCCCGACCCGGATCCGAAGCGCAACGGCTGCCCGAAGGCGTTCGTGCAGGCGGGGGTCATCAAGATCCTTGACCAAGTGAAGTTCAAGACGGCGAGCGCACTCATCCTCCCCGGTCGCGAGAGCGAGGAGGTCCTCGAGGCGGTGCTCAAGGTCATGACCGATCACCCCGAGATCAAGGCCGTCAGCGTCGAAGGCCACACCGACTCGCAGGGTGCGGCGGCCAAGAACAAGCGCCTCAGCGCGGACCGCGCGGCGTCCGTCGTCAAGTGGCTCACGGTGCACGGCATCGACAAGTCGCGCCTCTCGAGCGTGGGCTACGGCCAGGAGAAGCCCATCGACTCCAACGAGACGCCGGCGGGTCGCCAGAACAATCGCCGCGTCGAGTTCCACATCGTCGACGAGAAGGCGGTCCCGGCCCCGGCGGCCACGCCGGCGCCCGCTGCCGCGAAGCCCGCCGCCGCGAAGCCCGCCGCCGCGAAGCCCGCCGCCGCGAAGCCCGCCGCCAAGCCGGCCAAGAAGTAGCGCCCGGGGCTAAGGCCCCGACGAGCGTGCCCCGTCGAGCGTGCCCTCCCCCGGGGGGCGCGCTCGACGCGTCATCACCGCGCGCGACGACACTTCGACGACGCGACGACTTGCGGTACGACGGGATCGACCCTTCCATGAACGAAGCCCTCTCCGCGCTCCGCTTCCACATCGTCGTCATCGCGGCCGCCGCCGCCCTCGTGTTCGGGACCCTGTTCCGCGGGACGTATTTCGTCGGAGTGGCCCTCGTCTGCGGCCTGGACTGGTGCATCGTCAACCTCCTGAACCGCGCGACCGACGTCGAGGAGGACCGCCTGAACGGCATCGTCGCCACCGAGCTCGTCGCGCGGCACGCGCGGGCGATCGTGATGGCGACCCTCGCGCTGCTCGTGGGCTCCCTCGTCCTCGGCTTCTTCGTCACGACACCCGAGCTCGCGCTGCTCCGGGTGGTCTTTCATGCGCTCGGGCTCGGATACAGCTTTCGCTACGTCCCCACGCCCCGCGGGCGCAAGCGCTTCAAGGACCTCTACGGTCTGAAGAACGGCGTGAGCGCCTTCATGTTCGTGCTCTCCGTGGGCTTCTACCCGCTCCTCGCCGAGGGGCCTCCGCGCACCGCCTCGGCCGCCGCGATCGCGTGCGTGCTCGCCTTCTTCTTCCTCTTCGAGCAGAGCTTCGAGGTGCTCTACGATCTCCGCGACGTCGAGGGCGACACGGCCGTCGGTGTACCCACCTATCCTGTCGTACACGGCGTCGAGGCGGCGGGCCGCATCGTCGTCGCGCTCTGCGTCGTCCCGATGGGCCTCCTCGTGGCGGGCCGCCTCACCCGGGCGATCACGGTGCGCGAGCTCCTCATGGTGGCGGCGCCCGTCGCCATGCTGGTCTTTCTCCGGATCCGCGGCCCGAAGAACGTGAGCCGCGCGGACTGCGTGGGGGCCACCTACGCGGGCGCCGGGCTCCTCGTCGTGTACCTCATCGGCACCACCCTCTGGGCGCGCGCCGGGCTGCCCCAAGACCTGTGAGCGCGCGCGCACGCGCCGCGCGGGCGCGGCCGCGCGCCCTTCAGAAGCCGCGCTGCCGGATGCGCTCGACGATCTGTCGGTAGAACTTTTTGTGGTCGAAGGTCTGGAGGTTCGTCCCGTCGATGTTGAGCTGCCCGACCTCCTTCATGTGGTCAGCCGGCACGCACTGCATGAACGTGCCCCACTTCGCGCTCTCGACCGTGACGAGGCCGTCGTTGACGCGCACCGGGAGACCTCGCTCGAGGATGATCGCCGAGGGGAGCAAGAACGACTGGGCGCTGTCGAGCTTCGAGGGCTCGTTCGGGTAGATGCCGTCGTCGCATACGCCGAGGCCGGCGCGCAGGTTCGTGCGGCCCGCGTAGCTCTCGTAGAGCACCCCAGGGGCATCCGCGTACTTGGGGTTGAACACCTCCCTCATGTACTTCTCGCTGATCTGCTCGAGCTGCGCGCGCAGGTTCGCGTCGCCCTGGAGCTGATACGCGGTGCGCTGCAGGAGCTTCAGCAACGTGGAGGTGGCCTTGTCGAATGTGTCGGGCGAGCTGCTCGCGAGCCGCATCACCACGTCGGCGATGTAGCTGCCGCGATGGGGCGTGGAGATGGTTGTGACGGAGGCGATCTTGGCGCCGTAGTCGAGGCCAGCCGGGCTCGCGAGCACGCGCGCGTCGAGACCGCCCTGGCTGTGCCCGACGAGCGCGACCTTCTTCTTCCCGGTGGCCGCGAGGATCTTGTCGATCTGTGCCTTGGCCTCGCGCGCGCGCACCTCGCTCGTCTCGTACGGGCTCACCTCGGTGACGAACACCTGGTCTTCGCCCACGCGCGCGAGCTCGGCGCGCACGCCGGCCCAGTACTCCACCCCGATCGTGCCGACGGTGAGCTGCTCGAAGCCGGCCATCCCGTGCATCAGCACGATCGGGTACGGAGCGCCGAGCGCTCGTTCGAGGTTATCCGGTGGGGTGGGCGGGGTGGCCTCGGGGCTCGGCACGAGCGGCGGCGAGGGGGCGTCCCGTGGCCCGGCGTCCGTGACGACCTCCGGGGTCGCCACCTCCTCGGGCGGCGATCCGCACGCCGCGCCAGCGAAGCCAGTGAGGCCCGCGAAGAGCGTCCGAGTGAAGAGCGTGAGGAGTGAGCGCTTCGGCATGGGGCACTCGGGAGGCCGCCAAGAAGCGGCCCGGACGCGACTCTACGAGCACGCGCGCAGAGGTCAAACCGAGGGCTGGTGATCGGTAGGAGGCTCGCTCACAGTGTGCGCGCGCCTCCTGGTGGCGCCCTGGCTGCGGTTCGGCTTTCGGCCGCGCGTGCTCTCGACGATGCTGTCGGGTTGAATCCCGGCCCGCGCGGGCCGTCTACCTCGCTCGCGTTCGCGCGCCGCCAGCCCTGCCGGGCGAATCGCCAAGGAGATCCACTAATGAAGAGGCTCGTCGCCGTCACCCTCGTAGGCTCGTTCGTCGCGTCCGTCGCCGCCGTCTGCCCGGCCGCCGACCCCAGAGACGACGTCAAGGCGGGCGGGAAGGGGGCGGTCACGCTGACCGTGGGGGGCCGCGTCGAGTCGTTCGACGGTTGCCGGATGCTCCGCGCCGACAAGACCAGCACCACCTGGGACTGCGCCGACATGCTCTCGAAGGTACGTGGCCGCGTCGGCGGCGTGTGCAAGGCGAACTGCGGCAAGAGCTGGTCGATCCAGCCCGGCGCGGGTGGCGTCGTGCGGGGCACCTGCGACGCGTGCCCGAAGGCGGCGAGCGGCAGCGGCGGCGGCAGCACGAATGGCGGCGGGACTCGGCCCGAGCCGGCGGCGTGCAACTGGCCGTCCTCCGGGGCCGACGTGGTGAACGAGACGGGCTCGCGGACCTTCTGCGAGGTCATCGTCACGCGTGGGAAGACGACGTGTCCGTCCCTCGCGGTCGGCGAGTCGCGGCCCGTGCGTGGCTACGCGGAGAGCGGGCGCGTCGCCGAGATCTACGCTGTGCGGTCGAAGGTCACGTTCCCGATGAGCTGCGACAAGGCGAAGCAGGGGAGGGCAGCGATCGAGGCCGAGCAGAAGTGCGAGGCCGAGCGTGATCGCCTGTCGAGCGAAGGCTCTGGCTCGAAGCGGAAGTACGCGGTCTACCGCACCGGCACGAGCGCCCCGCCCAAGTGCGTCGGCGAGAAGGCCGTGAAGGTCGGTGGGAACGACTGCGGCTACCGTTACTGCACGTTCACGGGAAGCGCAGGCGGACGCTGAGCTCCGCGGGCTCACAGGCTTCCCTCTTCGCCGGCTTGGGGGGATACTCCGCCGGATGCGCCTGCGACTAGCCACCTTTCGACGCCGCGGGTTGCCTCTGCTCGTGGTGGCGCTCGCGTGCGGGGCGTGCGCGGCGCTGAAAGAGAGCTCCTCCAACGACGCGGGCGCTTCGGGCGCTTCGGGCGATGCGCAGGCCGCGGACGCGTCGCCCCCGTCGGACGCCGAGGCGCCGGACGCCGCGGTGGTGGAGGGGGGGCCAACGCCCGATCGCGTGGCCCCTCCACTCGACTCCGTGTGCCCCGAGTGGGCCGAGAAGACGACGCCCGTCGCAGTGGGCAACGCGTGCGACGCGCGCCGGCGGATGCCCATCGACAACGGCGTCCTCACGCGCCGCCTGGGTGTGGCGGTGACCAGCGGCGGGCGCGTCGCCGCGGGCTACGGCCGGTTCAACTTCGACACGGCCTCCGAGCTCCGGGTCACACATTTCAGTGCGGCCTCGCCGTCGCTCGCCGACAAGGCGACGGTCGCTCTCGGCAACGGTCTCTCCAACCTGTGGGGCGAAGCGGTCGCCGTCGCGGCCGGCGAAGGCGACGAGGTCCACGTCGTCTCGAACGACTTCGACGAGGCCCCGAGAGGTCAGGTCGTGTACCGCCGCTTCGCCGGGGGCGCCCTCGGCGCGCCCTCCGTCGTGACCACCAACGTGCCGCGTGGGGCGCCGCTTGCGATCGCGGCGGGCAAGGCGGGCGAGCTCCTCGTCACCTCGTTCCAGCCGGCGGGAGGCGACGCGGCGCAAGGCGGCGTCGGGGTGGGGATGTACCGCCCCGGGGCCGCCGAGCGGTTCGGTCTGCCGTCGCCGTTCTCTACCACGGTCGACCCGCGTACGACGGTGTACGCGGGGGCCGCGTCGGTCGCGCGCGAGCCGAGCGGGCTGTTCCAGGCGTTTTACTGCGAGGCGCTGTCGGCGACCTTCGGGCAGCCCACGTCGATCTCGAAGGTGCGGTCGTACTCGACGGCCGGCGGGTGGGCGCCGGGCGCGACCGCGGTGCACAACCGCATTCCTGACGGCCTCTCGGGGCTCGATCCGGCGTTCGTATCGCGCGATGGTGTGCGCTACGCGACCTTCTTCCACCTGCCAGCCAACGGGGCCTCGGCGCAGCTCGTGTCGCTCGTGTGGACCGGCGAGGCCGAGCCGGTGGTCTCCGTCATCGAGCGCGACGTCAAGGTACCACCGCTCGGCGGCCCGCCCTCGTTCGCCCAAGCGCTCGCCGTCGACTCGTTCGGCCAGATGCACGTCGTGCTCCACCAGGAGAGACCAAGCTCGATCGCGAGCTCGGTGACCTACCTCCGGCAGACTCGCGTCGACGGGCTCACGCAGTGGATCCAAGAGGACGTCGATGACGAAGTCTCGGACCCCGGAACGCCTGGCCGCGTCGCCCTCGCCCTCGATTCACGTGACCGTCCGCATATCCTGTATTATACACAGAAGCGTCTGACGCTCGTCTACGCGACCCGCTTCGATCGGTGACGTCGAGCGGGCACCCGCGCGTTCCGAGGTCTTCGTCGAAAGCTAGCGCGCGTCGCGCAAGCTCGCGCGGGCCCACGCGGCGGCGGCCCCGAGCGCCACCCAGGAGAGCAGGACGCCGCGCCCGAGTGGGCTCTGCCCGAGCGGGACGCCTCCGAAGCCACCCCGGAACTGGACATAAGAGGCGCTCACCAGGAGCCGCTTGGACGCGAGCGCGCAGAGCAGGAGCGTCACGGCGAGCGTGGCGCCGCCGGCGCGCAGCAAGAGCCCCGAGCGCTGCTCGGCCACGCTGCGCGCCGCGATCGCGAGCGTGGCAGGGATGAGCGCCGCCGCGAGGAGCACGAGCGCGAGGTCGACCGCCGAGGGCAGGCGCGCCTGCGGCCCGAGGTAGAGGTAGGCCCAGTCGCCGTGGAACGCCGCGAAGTACCCGAGCACCGGGGCGTACACGAGCACGGCGAACGCGAGGGCCACTCGGAACGACCGGGTGCCTAGCGGCGTCCGGTCCGCGAGCGAGAGCTCGGCCCGCCCGTAGTAGGTGAGCACGAGCCCGATCAGGATCGCGACGAGTGGAGCGAGAAGGAGCGGCACGCGCGACAGCTCTAGCATCGCTGGAATGCGTGCACCAAACGCGTCGGGGAAGGCGCCCCAAAGGGTGGTATAGGCCAGCCACTGTGGATCCAGCTGCCTTGAAAGAGCTGCTCGAGCGCGTGCGCTCGGGCGAGACAGAGCCCGACGCCGCGGTGACCGAGCTGCGCGACCTCCCCTTCGCCGAGCTGGGGTACGCGATGGTGGATCACCACCGCGCGCTCCGACAGGGCGTGCCGGAGGTGGTCTTCGGTCAGGGCAAGACCGCGGCGCAAGTCGCGGGAATCATGGGGGAGCTCGGGCGGCGCGGGGGCAACGTGCTCGTGACCCGCGTGGACGCAGGGCAGGCCGCCGACGTGCGCGCGCTCGTGCCCGCGGCTCGCTACGCCCCCGTGGCGCGCACGCTCACGCTCGAGCAGGCCCCCATTCCGCGGCTCTCCACGGGCCGCGTGGCGCTGGTGTCCGCCGGCACGAGCGATCTGCCGGTCGCGGAAGAATGCGCAGAGACCCTCCGCATGTTGGGCGTCGAGGTCGATCGCGTCATCGACGTAGGCGTCTCGGGCATCCACCGGCTGCTGCACAAGCGCTCGGTCCTGGAGGCAGCCGCGGTCGTCGTGGTGGTGGCCGGC
>Ga0073904_10003516_pt1 | contig 11797 bp, 11 predicted proteins | sample KloWWTrecipitate_FD_66668 | JGI IMG/M metagenome (GOLD analysis project Ga0073904, IMG submission 66668) | Active sludge microbial communities from Klosterneuburg, Austria, studying microevolution and ecology of nitrifiers - Klosterneuburg... | ecosystem: Engineered > WWTP > Aerobic digester >... | reverse complement strand
ACGCCCACCGATGGCACGTATCTGCTGAACGGGCATCAGGTGGCGAAGCTCTCACTCTCCGAGCGCGCGCGCGTCCGAAACCGTGAGATCGGATTCATCTTCCAGAGCTTCAACCTGATTGGCGATCTCACCGTGTTCGAGAACGTCGAACTGCCGCTCATCTACCGTGGCATGAAGTCAGCCGAGCGCCGCGAACGGGCCAACGCCGCCCTCGAGCGCGTCGGCATGGCGCACCGGTCGAAGCACCTGCCGTCGCAGCTGTCGGGCGGCCAGCAGCAGCGTGTCGCCGTGGCCCGCGCGGTCGCCGGCCAGCCGTCGATCCTGCTGGCAGACGAGCCGACGGGGAACCTCGACTCGAAGAACGGCGAGGCGGTGATGGACCTGCTCCGCGAGTTGCACCGCGCGGGTGCCACCATCTGCATGGTGACCCACGACCCCCGCTACGCCGCCCATGCCGACCGCAGCGTCCACCTCTTCGACGGTCGGATCGTGGAAGAGAACGTCGCCGCCGGGGTCTGATCGCTTCCTCCGGTGGTCTCGCCTTCGCAGGTATTCGGGACGTGTTCGCGTCCGCATCGCGCCGGTCGCCCGGCGCGGCCTGACGGGCCCTTGCTGACGATCGCGACGCTCGCATGTTATGTTCCTGCCCGACGCCATGCTCAAGCTCCGTAACATCGAGAAAGCCTTCCGCCACGGCCTCTCGCAGACCTTCGTCCTCCGCCGCGTCACGCTCGACATCAAGGAGGGCGAGTTCGTGTCCATCATGGGGCCGTCGGGCGCGGGCAAGTCCACCCTGCTGCACATCCTCGGGATGCACGACAGCGCGTGGACCGGCGAGTACTGGCTGGGCGAGGATCCGGTCCATCAGTTGTCGGGCAAGGAGCGCATGCGCCTCCAGAAGCAGCACGTGGGCTTCGTCTTCCAGAGCTACCACCTGCTGGACAACCTGACGGTGTACGAGAACATCGACCTGCCGCTGTCGTACCGAGACGTGAAGAAGGCGGAGCGACAGGGCCTGGTGGCCGACGTCCTCGACCGCTTCAACATCGTCGGAAAGAAGGACCTGTATCCCAACCAGCTCTCGGGCGGGCAGCAGCAACTGGTCGCCATCGCGCGGGCGGTCGTGGCCAAGCCCACCCTGATACTCGCCGACGAACCCACCGGCAACCTTCACTCCGACCAGGGGCGCGAGATCATGGAGCTGTTCAAGCGCCTCAACGACGCCGGCACCACCATCGTCCAGGTGACCCACTCCGAGACCAACGCCACATTCGGCAACCGGGTCGTGCGGCTCAAGGACGGCTGGGTCGTCGATGGCCAGTGAGGCGTCGCCTCGCCTGCTGATCGCCGGCGACCAGCCCGACGTGCTCGAGGTACTCCGGTTGCTCCTGAAGCCCGAAGACTGGCGCCGAAGTCACGGCCGGACGCTTCCGGGCGGGCGGCTGGCCCGCGCGCTGGGGCTCCCGCGGAGCGCCCTGTAGCGGCGGTTGGAACGGTAAGAGCTCTGGTCTCTCGTTTTCTCGCAGATGCTGGGCCATACCGCCGATGAGCTGGGGATGACCGACTGGTTGGGAGAGGTGCACGGAGGCACATTGAGGCTTGAGAACCGGACCGACGCGCGCGGCGGCCGCCAGGGCTGAAGCCCTGGCGCTCCTCTGGGTCGGGAGAGCGCACGGAGGAGAGCGTACGGAGCACCGGGGCTTCAGCCCCGGTCACATGGGGAGTACGGAGAGCCGGGGCTTGAGCCCCGGCGACGTTACTTGAGGCCCTTAACGGCCTCGTCCAGCAGGAAGAGATCGGTGAGGAGAGCGCGCAGGTGGATGGACGCGTTCAGGTTGTCCACGAGCTGCGAGCTGACGCCCGGCCGCGATGCCACCACGCGGAGCGCCGCCCGCGAGGCCGCAGCGTCGCGTGCCAGCACCCCGAGGAAGTCGTCGAAGCTGGCGGCTGCGTCGGTACCGGCCAGCACGGCCCGAAAGGCCGCCTCGAGGCCGTCGATGCCTTCGTCCATGCGGCGGAGGTAGGTTCGGAGCTGTTCGCTGTTGGCATAACCCTCGTCGGTGGCGAGTCCCTGCGCCGCATACGCGAGCAGGAACTCGTATCCACCTTCGATGGCGTCAACCCGTTGCTGGAGCGTGTCCAGCGCGTCGGCGGCGGGCATGCGGCTTACTTGGTCGCCGCCCAGCGGTCGGGATCGTGGTGCTCGAGGTACTGCCGCCGCGAGATGGTCCCGAAGATCATCGCCTTGGTGATCCAGAACTTCTCGGGCCGCAGGGCGAAGTAGATGTGGGCGATGATGAGCCCGACAAAGCCCACGCCGGTCAGCCCGTGAATCACGTAGGTGAGGCCGTAGGCGGCGTCACCCATGATGTAGGGGTTGCGCTCGAAGATCGGCGTGCGCACCCGCGACATCATCAACAGGCCCGAGCCGATGGCGCCCAGCCCGGCCACGAGTACCGCCAGATGGTACAGACGGTTGCCCAGCGGGTACTTGCCCGGCTTCGGCCCCGGCGCATCGGCCCCGAACTCGCGCATGATCTCGGCCTTGGCCTCGGGAATGTCCTTCGGGCCTATCCAGATGGACCAGAAGTCCATGAAGAAGGTGGCGTGGAGGACGTGGAAGATGATGGACCCGGTGAGCAGGATGCCCGCCATCCAGTGCCAGTACACCCATGCGAAGCGGATGCCGATCACCGGCAGGAAGGCCGTGAACACCAAGGCGAGCATCGCGACGGCCATCACCCAGTGGAACATGCGCGCCACGAACGAGTGACGCTCGATCTGGGAGGGCAGTCCCGGGCGCGCAGCCTCCATGCGGTCGACCTCGCCGGTGTCGCGCTTGTGGTGCGGCGAGAAAAGCATATAGCCGCCGTGCGCGACGAGGAAGAGCACGCCGCCGACCAGCGTCGCCCAGAACAGGTCCCACGAGATGCGGACGAGGATGTTCTCGCCCCACGGGCTGAGGGCCCAGGTTACGAAGTCCATTCGTCGCCCCCCCGGATCGCCCGCTTCACGAGCGCCTGCATCAGCGGTACTTTGTACGCGTTGTGCCGCAGCGGCGCGGCGCCTTGAACGGCCAGTTGGGCGGCCTGGTCGGCCGTCTGCGCGTTGCGGGCCTTGCCGCGCACGAAGGCCTCGACGGCCTCGAGGCGGTAGGGCCGCGCCGCGACGCCGTTGACGACCATCCTGGCTCCGGCGATGGAGCTGCCCGAGCTATCGATGGCCGAGGCGATGTTCACCAGCGCGAAGTCCCACACCTGCCGGTCACGGACCTTCTCGAAGTAGAACTGCTTACCCGCCCAGGTGCCTGGAATACGAATGCTGGTCAGCAGGTCGCCCGGCCCGAGCATCGTCAACCGCGTGATGTTGACGCCCGGCCCGACGAAGAACTCCTGCGCCGGGACGACGCGCTCCGCGCTCCCCCGCCGGATGACCATCTGCGCGTCGAGTGCGATGAGGGCCGGGGCGGTGTCGGACGGGTTGACGGCGACGCAGCGGTCGGCGTCGAAGATGGCATGCTCACGGTTGACCGAGGTCGGCGTATCGGCGTAGCAGATGTTGCCGCCGGCGCGGTAACACGGCCACCCGGCGCGATAGTACCAGCAGCGCGCGTCCTGCGCCACGTTGCCGCCGAGCGTGCCCTGGTTGCGAATCTGGGGCGAGGCCACCAGGCCCGCCGCCTCGGCCAGCAGCGCGTAGCGCTCCTTGACCATCGCGTGGTTGGCCACCTCGGTGAGCGTTGTGAGCGCGCCAATCTCGAGGCCGCCACCCGACTCCGAGATACCGCGCAGCTCGGCCACGCCGCTCAAGTCGACGACGATCTTGGGCCTGCGGATGCGGTCCTTGAGCCAGTCGAACGTGTCCAGGCCGCCGGCCATCACCCAGGCGTCGGCGCCGTGCCGGTCCAGCAACCCGAGCGTGTCCGCCACGCTCGTGGGCTGGAACAGCTCGAATGCCGGCATGACATCGCGAATTGCAGCAGGCATCGGATCCTCCTAGATGAACGCCGTCAGGGGCTCGTAAGCCGGTTTGCCAGCCGCCACCGACATCAGAATCTGCTCGGGATGCACCGGCGTGCGACGCAGCAAGCCGTCGCCCACCGCGTCGGCCAGCGCACAGATGAGGGCCCCGGCGCCCGCGCCGATGGCCGGTTCGCCAATCCCCTTGGCTCCGATGGGATTGGACGGGTCGGGCAGCTCGACGGCCGCCCATTTCAGCTGGGCGGGAATGTCGAGGATGGTGGGCGGCTTGTTGTGATGCAGCCGGTTGGCGAGTGCGGCCCCGTAGTGCGGGTCGTACACCAGTTTCTGGCTGCGCACGTGGCCGATACCCTGCACCGCGCCGCCGTGAATCTGGCCAGCGAGGCTGCGCGGGTTCACCACCGTGCCCACATCGGCGACGGCGAGGTAATCGATGATCTCGTAGACACCCGTTTCGAGGTCGACCTCGACCTCTATGAAAGCGGCCTGGAACGAGTAGGTCGAGCCGTCGCGCGGCAGGTTGTCGCGCGCAACGCCCATCAAGCCCAACCCGGCAAGTGCCGTGGCGGAGGCCCGCGTCATGGCGTTGATCTCCTTCGGCAACTCGTGACCGTCGAACGCGCCACCCAACTGGATCGCACGCTCGGCCGCCTTGGCGAAGGTGATGGCCCGGCCGGGATTGCCCTTCCGGAACACCCGCTCGTTGGCGACGTCGTAGTCGTCCGGCGAGCCGCCCAGGTCGTGGGCCGCCAGCATCTGGAAGTTGCGCTTGAGCGCCATGCCCGTCGCGTAGTTGGCGCGCGTGTGCGCGTAGGTGGTCTGGCTGCCGGCCTGTATCGAACTCCACGGCACGTGCTCGCCGGTGTTACCCCACACCACCACGCAGTTGTCCCAGGGCATATTGACCATCTCGGCGATGACGCGCGCGGTGTCGATGACCGAGTGCGTGCCGAGGTTGCCAATACCCTGATGGATGTACAACTTGCCGTCGGGCTTGAGGACGCACAGTCCGTCCACGCCAATCGATCCGGCGGTGTAGGAGCCGGTGGCCACGGCCACACCCGTCGCCTTGCTGCCGCGGCGCTGGCCGCTGCGCTGCCTGCGCTCCTCCCAGTTGAACATGGCGGCGCCCTTGTCGAGCGCTTCCTTGACGAAGCAACTCGTGAGCTTGTTGCGCGGACGCCCCGGGGGCGCATCCACCGGGGCCAGACCGAAGACCGCCGCGCCCTCGGGGGCGTTCAGCTTGCGGATGGCCACACGGTCCACGCCGAGCTTGCGCGCCGCCTCATCGATCATCGGCTCGAACATCACCGACGCCTGCAACCCGCCCGGCGCGCGCTGCGAGGTCGGCGGCGGCGTGTTAGTGGCCACCGAGACGCCCCGGAACCGCATGTTCGGTACTTGATACATCAACGACGCGTTGTTCGCAGAGGTGGCATGGTCGCCCTGACGCCGGTAAGGGCCCGCCGACTCCACGACGAACACGTCCGCGGCGGTGACTCGTCCGTCCTTCTTGAAGCCCATCCGCATCCAGCCCTGGTAGCCGGGGCGGGTGCGGCCGATGTAGGTTTCTTCCTCGCGCGAGATGCGCATCATGACGGGCCGGCCGTTGAGCTTCTTGGACAGCAGCGCCGGGATGGCCATACTCTGGGCACCCGGAATCTTGCTGCCGAAGCCGCCACCCGTGTACTCGCTGATGAGCACCAACTCCTCGGGCTTGATGCCGACCCAGTTGGCCACGGCCGCCACGGTCCGCGCCACGCTCTGCGTCGACCCGTGCAGGTAGAGCTTGCCGTTCTGCCAGTAGGCCATCGCCGTGCGCGTTTCGAGCGGTTGGTGCGGCGTGGTCTGCTGGTAGTGGTCACGCTCGATGATGAGGTCGGCCTCGGCGAACCCCTTCTCGATGTCGCCGAAGACCAGCGTTTCGGTGGCCTCGGCGCCAGACGGGAATTTGCCTTCGGCAATCTGCGCGATGTCGGCGGGGGTCCACTTGAGGGTCTCGACATTCTGGCCGACGAACACGTTGCCTTCCGTGCGGCCGTTCGGGCCGCCCGGGCGGAGCGACTCGAGCGGGTCGATGACAAACGAGAGCGGCTCGTAGTCCACGACAATCCGCTCGATGGCGGCAGCGGCGATCTCTTCCGAGTCGGCAGCCACGGCCAGAATGGGCTCGCCCTCGTAGAGCGGCTCGTTGGTGAGGGCGAACTCCGGGGCAATGGTCGGCCGCGGGGGCGGCGCGGGGGCGGCGGCCGGGGCCGCCGCACCAGGAGCGGCACCCGCGGCTGCGCCGGCGGCAGGCGGCGCGGCGGGGGGCGGTCCCGGCCGCGGAGGCGGTGCCGGCATGTCGTCGGCGGTGAGCACCGCATGCACGCCCGGCAGAGCCAAGGCGGCGCTGGCATCGATCCGCGTGACCCGCGCGTGCGGCCGCGGGCTCAACAGCAGCTTGCAGAACAGCATGCCCTCGGCGCGGTAGTCCTCGGCGTAGCGCGCGCGTCCCGTGACCTTGGCGACGATATCGGGCGTCGTGTAGTTCTTGCCGATGAGCTTGTAGTCTGCCATCTCACGCCCTCCGCGTCAGATCGGCTGCGTCCATCATGCAGTCGAGGATCTTGTTGTAGTCGGCACAGCGACAGAGGTTGCCGGAGATCCCGTGCGCGAGCTCGGCCCGCGACGGACTCGGATTGGTCTTGAGATAGCCCACCGTGGCCATCACGAAGCCCGGCATGCAGAACGCACACTGGAAGCCCTGGCCATTGACCACGGCCTGCTGCACCGGGTGCAGCGTTCCATCGGGCGCGGCCAGCCCCTCGATGCTGACAATCTTCTTTCCGCGCACCGTGTGCGTGAGCACCGAGCACGAGTAGTGCGGCACATCGTCCACCAGCACGGTGCACGCGCCGCATTCGGCACGGTCGCAGCCCAGCTTCGTGCCGGTCAGTCCGAGCTTGTAGCGCAGCGTCGTGGCGAGCGTTTCGTGCTTGAGCACGTCGACCCGACGGTCCTGTCCGTTGACGTTCAACGTAATCAGCCGCTCGACTGCGCCGGGCAGCGCGCTGTCCTGGCCGGCGATATTCGCGCGGAACAGGTATGCCGACGCCGAGACGGTGGCCCCGGCGGCAATCACGCCCTTGATGAAATTACGTCGTGAAACCCCGGACTCCTGTCCGGGCACACTGGCGATCGGGCCTTCTGGCATGGGTCCCCCTCAGATCGCTCTGATACTAGCAGATTCCCCTCATCAACGATCAAGGGATGCGCGCATGAAACGACCCGTGGTCATCGAATCGACGGCTCACACGTTGACGATGCGCCCCTCTGCGGCACGGAGGAGGCGGTCGCGCACGGCCGCGCCCAGCCCTTCGGCGCCGATGCCCGCGGCCAGCATCACGTCGGGCCCTTCCTCATCCAGTGCGCGGAGCGCGTCAAACAGCGCCGCCGCCGCCGTCCCGGGTGTTGCCCGGCGGCCGTAGGCCTGCAGCCGCACGCGGCCGCTGGCGGCGTGGGCCGCCAACTCGGGTGCCAGCGCCAGCACGTCTTCCGCGGGCGCGAGGATGCCCACTCGATGGCCCTGGGCGAGCAAGGTGCGCGCCTCGGTGGCCAACCGTGCCTGAACGGCCGCCGGGGCGCCCTCGAACAGCGTCATCCGCGCGGCGGGCGCGTAGTGACGAGTCAGCTGTCCAGGCGCCCGTTGTGGCGAGTCCGCGCGGGCCATGCGCCCTCCCACCACCAGGTCCGGGATATGGGCCAGCAGCGCCTCCCGCGTCACCCCACCCGGCCGCAGGAGAACCGGGGGCGACACCGTGCAGTCCACGATGGTCGATTCCACGCCGATCGGGGTGGGCCCGCCGTCGAGGATGAGGTCGATGCGCCCGTCGAGTTCGCTGAGCACGTGGCCGGCGCGCGTGGAGCTGGGCCGCGAAAAGCGGTTGGCGCTGGGCGCCGCCACAGGGAAGCCACAGGTTTCCATCAGCGCGCGGGCGACACGGTGGGACGGCACCCGGACAGCCACGGTGGGACGACCCGCCGTGATCACGTCGGGCACGACGGGCTTCTTGGGGAGGACGAGTGTGAGCGGCCCCGCCCAGAAGGCCAGTGCCAGAGCGCGCGCCGCGGGTGGAACCTCTGCGGCCACCTGGCCCAGCTGTCCGATGTGCGCCAGGTGCACGATGAGCGGGTCGGTGGCGGGCCGCCCCTTCACCTCGAACAGCCGACCGACGGCCGCCGCGTCGAGCGCGTGGGCGCCCAACCCGTAAACCGTCTCGGTCGGAAAGGCCACCAGACCGCCCGCGCGAATCACCGCCGCCGCCTCGGCGATGGCCTGGGGATCCGGACGCTCGGCGTCCACCGTCACGACGCGCGTCTTCACGGAGCGAACCTCTCCCGCTCGAGCGCCCCACTGCCCAGCAGCAGTTGGATGACGCGGCCGTATCCCGCCACGCCGCTCTCGGCGCCCTGCGACTTGAGAGCACGGTCGTACGCCACCCAGCTCGCCCGGTCGAGCCACGGGACCCGCAGTTGCAGCCGTGCCGCTATGGCAGTGAGATCGCGCCGCGGCCCGTCGGCGAGGCGCTCGAGCACCAGACCGCGGGTCACCGGCTGCAGCTCCGCCGTCGATTCGGAGACGAGGAAGAGCCACGCGCTGTAGCGCGAGGCGGCCTCACCGCCTAGCGCGGCCAGCACCCCGACGAAGCTGGCGTCTTCTTCCGGCGCGAAGCCCGACAGGTGCGCCCACTCGTGCGCGAGCACGATCGGCCGTTCGGGGCCCGTCAAGTCGGGATTCAGATAGGTCTCCAGGAAGAACGGCGCCAGCATCCCGCTCACGCCCACAGCGCGCATGTAGGGTGCAGTCAGGGGCCGCTTGGGACGCGAAGGCGTGGTCGGGCGCGCGCGGCCCAGCGCCCGCTCCACCGCGTGGAGCGACGCCACCAGATCGGCGGGCAGGTCGTTCAGGGCCGGAAAACCGAGTGCGTGCGCCTCGTCATACCCTGCATTGGCTTCGGCCACGGACCGTTCGGCCAGCGCCCGGACCGCCGCGGGCGTGGCGCGCGAGGCATCGAAGCCGGCCAGTGCCTGTTCGACGCCGGGACGACGGTAGTTGTACCCCCAGACGGCGAGGAACCACAGATAGCAGACGGCCGCTGCGAAGAGGGCAGCCCCCAGCGCGCGCACCACCGGACGAAAGCGCCGTCGCTGGCAGGCGCGCCGGACCGCCACGCCGGCTGCGGCGATCACACCCACCGCCAGACTCATCCACGTCAGGTCGAACAAGGGCCAGGACGTGAGGTTGGAGAGCGGTGTCAGTCGAGCCTGCACAGCGGGGTAGAGCACCTCACCGTAGCGGCGCACCAGCCAGCCGGGCGGATCGAGCCAAGCTGCCCCCAGCGCCGCGAGAGCTACCGGGAAGAGGGGTTTCCACATCGAGCGATTGAGGATTGGAATTGCCCAACGCGATCGCTCACCGATCGCCCGATCGATGACCGATTCCGCCGGCGCGTCTACGCTCAGGGGACCGAGAAGTTGATTTCGTTCGACGCCGGGCTGCTGCCGCAGGCGTTGCGCGCGTAGACGCGACCGTAGTAGCTTCCCGCCGGCGTCGGACCGCCGAAGTGGGTCTGCGTGGCCGGTACGACGAAGGTGCCCTGGTCGTTCAAGCCCGGCCGGCTACCCACTTCCACGACATACGTCGTCGGCGCATCATCGCCCCCGGGCGGTGTCCAGGTGCCGCGCACGTCGGTGCCGTCTTTGGTGAAGATGAGGTTGGTCGGCGGGTCTGGCGGCGCCGAGCAGTCGAACTGGCGGCCGCCGGGGCGGTTCTGCCCGCTCCGCATCACCCACAGGCCCACCAACACAACTGCCGTGATCACCACGACGACGGACACGATTCCGTTCTTGTTCATGCACTCCTCGGCACGGGATTGCCTTAATCTAGCACGACCGTTTTCCACCGGCGGCGCGCCAGGGGCGTTCGGGTGGATGATATAGATTCTCGTAGCTGTCGAGCGCGATTGTTGACGACCTCGCCCCCCCACTTCGCGGTCGCAGCCCAGACGCGGCCGTCACCACCACGCGTTGCCGCGTGGCGGCCCGGCGTCGACTTGCTGGCCATCGGCGCCCTCGCCCTCCTGCTCCGGATGGCCGTGATCGTGGCGACGACCGACAGCGGCGTGTTCTCCGACATGGTGGACTACCACACGCGCGCTCAGTTGCTGCTCAGCCACCGCCCGTGGCCGGATTCGGTCCGGGGCCCCGGGTACCCTGGCTTCCTGACCTTGCTCTACTTCTGGTCGGGTCACGACTTGATCGCGGCCCGGGTGGGCAACGCCCTTCTCGCTACCGTCACGGCCATGCTCACCGTCGTCATGGCTACCGACTTCGTCGACCGGCGGGCGGCGCTGGCGGCGGGCGCCGCCGTGGCGGTGTATCCCGCCTCGGTCCTCTCGTCGGTGTATCTCATGCCGGAGGGACTCTACGGCCTGCTCATCCTGCTGACACTGCTCGCGGCGCGCCGCGCGACGCTGCCGCGATCCCTGGTGGCGGGTCTGCTGACGGGGCTAGCCGCGCTCACCCGATCTCTTGGCATCGGCCTCCTGCCCACGCTGGCTGCCGGACACTGCGTCCGGGGATGGCGCGAGCGTCGATGGCGGCACGCCACCGCTGCCGTCGGGATCACCGGGTTGGCTTGCGCGTTGACGCTCGTTCCGTGGCTGAGTCACACGGTTCGTGTCTCCGGCGGCCCGATGCTCGATTCCACGTCGGCGGTGAACATCCTGATCGGCGCCAATCCGAGAGCGCGCGAGCGGCTGCAACTCGAAGACGGAGACTGGCTGCGGACGACCTATCTGAACGGCGCAACCAATGAGGCCGAGTTGAATCGCCGAGCCCTTCAGGCCAGTTGGGGGTGGATTACACAGAACCCCGGTGCCTGGCTGCGATTGCTTCCGCTGAAGGCCAGCTACCTCTGGGGGCTCGAAGGTCGAGAGCACGCATGGGCGTTCGCCAACTCGTACTTCGGAGAACGAGATCCCGTCGTGGTCTGGCTGTGGAGCGTCCTGCTGATCACCTGCCTGCCGCTTCTCGCCGTCCCGGCTATTGCGGGGCTGTGCCGACCCGGTCTGACGACGACGGCGACGGGCGTGCACGTCCTCACGCTGCTGGCGGTGGTGACGCTGATGCACGCGGTGAGCTTCGGCGAGACGCGCTTTCACCTGCCCATGATTCCACTGCTCGCTGCTCTGGCGGTGCGGGGGGTGGCGGGAGTCCGCGCCATGACCCCCGTACGCTGGTTGGTGGCCACAGCACTGGCGGTGGCAATTGGATCGGGGTGGCTGCGACAACTACCCGAGCTGATGGAACGACTGCACCAGGTCACCACGCCGGATGGCTGGCGGCTGATGCTGCCGTACTGAAGGGAGAACGCCGGACGCCCGGCAATCGTGCGGGGAGGAAAGAAGTGGTCGGGATGCCGGGATTCGAACCCGGGACCTCCTGCACCCCAAGCAGGCGCGCTACCAGGCTACGCTACATCCCGTTGGTGTTACACGAACGATGCATCTTACCGCTTGCTCCGCCGCGCCGGCTTCGCGGCGACCGGCCGGTCGGTGGTCCCCGTCACCGCCACGAGTTCGAACGACGATCCGCGCAGCGGCCGCTCGAGCAGCGCGAGCACGCCCAGCAGGCCCTTGCGCACCGACTGCAACCGGGTGCGGGTGGCGGCATCGACCAGCGAGAAGCTCGCTGCCGTCGCCACCCGGCCCTCGCCCCTGGACTCCTCCAGCCGCCGCCTGGCGCCGGAAAGCGTGAGCCCTTCGACGTAGACG